>Ga0335083_10007116_pt1 | contig 13839 bp, 13 predicted proteins | sample Lox_Sample_42_FD_206716 | JGI IMG/M metagenome (GOLD analysis project Ga0335083, IMG submission 206716) | Soil microbial communities from Loxahatchee National Wildlife Refuge, Florida, United States - Lox_Sample_4.2 | ecosystem: Environmental > Terrestrial > Soil > Wetlands | place: USA...
CTCCTGCGTGCGGCGTTCCGCCTGTTCCGCGGCCCGCCTGCACGGCGTCACGGTTGCCAAGCTGGAACCCGGACAGGCGGCTGCGTGCCGCCTCCGGCGAGCGCCGCCGGGATGACTCTTGCTCTTGCTGCGGGATGTTCTGGTGCGGCGGCTCCCGGAACGCGGGAGCGCCGAGTACCGGCATTCCGCCGACCGGGGTTCCCGCCCCCGCGACGGCCGCGGCAAAGCCGGCACCCGGGGTGTCCGTGCCGGGGCGGGCGGCGGTGCCTGGCACGCGCCGCGGCAGCCCCGTCGCGGTCCACTCGCTCTGTCCTGGCACCCGGTTTCCGCCGCCGTAGCCGTTGTCGGCTGTCTGCCATTCGGCTGCGAGATCCTCCTGCGACCTGGCGGCGCCCGCGGATGGCCGCTTGGCGGTGAACCACACGGTCGCGGACCCCGCGGACTGCATGTTCCGCCTGGCCATAGGCTGCTCGCCGCTCGTGCTGAGCGCGCCGCCCCTGTGCCGGCCGACCCCGCGCCTGGCCAGCGTCATCGGCTGGAAGCTGGTCGGCGGCGGCGTTGCGTCGGCGCCCGACGACCACGAGCGGAACCCTTTGGTCACCGGGCCCTGCTCGCGCTTGGTCAGGTTGCCAGGCAGCCAGACCAGGACAGACAGGCCCTGCGGCTCGCCGGGACGGAGCCTCACCCTGATCCCGTGCCTGGCCGCGAGCCTGGCCACGGCGAAGAGTCCCATGTGCCGCGAGATGGACACGTCGACTACGGGCGGGTGGTCGAGCCGCCAGTTCATCTCGCTGAGCCGGCTCGGCGAGACGCCCACACCGTCGTCGCGCACCTCGATCATGGCGCCGCCTGTGCCGAGCTCCATGACGGTGACGCGGACCTGGGTCTCGCGCGGTGAGAAGAGCGTGGCGTTCTCGATCAGCTCGGCGAGCAGGTGCACCACGTCGGCCGCCGCCTGGCCGGACACCATGATGCCCGGCTGCACGGCAAGCGCCACCCGGCCGTACTGCTCGATCTCCGCGGCCGCGGCGCGCGCCACGTCGGTCAGCGGCACCGGCTCGGTCCACTTGCGCACCGGCTCCTCGCCGGCCAGCACGAGCAGGTTCTCCGAGTTCCTGCGCATCCGGGTGACCAGGTGGTCCATCGCGAACAGGTTGCCGAGCTGGTCTGGATCGTCCTCGCCTTGCTCCATCGAGTCGATCATCCGGGCCAGCCGGTCGATCAGCGGCACGCTGCGCCGGGACAGGCTGATGAACATGGAGTTGAGGCTGCTGCGCAGCTGCGCCTCGTTGCCGGCCAACCGCACCGCCTCCGCGTGCACCTGGTCGAATGCGCGGGCCACGCGTCCGATCTCGTCGGTGGACTGCACGCCGATCGGCTCGACCGCCGACATCGCCTCGCCGTCTGTACCCGTCGCGGCGGCCGCCACCCGCTCGGGCAGCCGGACCGTGGCGATCTCGAGGGCGTCACGCTGCAGCCTGCGCAGGGGGTTGACCAGGGTGCGGCCGACGAGCGCCGTGGCGAGCAGCACGAGCAGCACCGCGCCCGCCGTCACCGCGGCGCTGATCACGGCCGTGTTCATCGCCTGGTGCTGCAGCGATTCGCTCCTTGTCGTCACCGCGTTGGCGACCTGCGCCTCGACCTGGCCCATCTGGCGGATCATCGTCGTTGAGTCGGAGTACCAGGTGTCCGCGACCGTGGCACGGTCGAAGCCGAGCGTGGTGTCGGTGCCGATCTCCTCGAAGGTCAGCAGCGGGTTCCCGGTCAGCGTGACGAAGCCCTCGAGCAGCTGCGCCTCGTTGTCCTGCTGGCCGGCCACTGTGGTGAGGAAGGTAGTCGTCTGGTCCGCTGTCGCGGCGTCGTTGAACGCGGTGAGGTCAGCCTGCTGGAGACCTTCCGCGGTGGTCAGCCCGCCGAGACCGCCCGAGCTGCTAAGTGCAAGCCCTGGATCGATGTTGTTGAACGGCACGGAGACCGGGTGGGCCTTGGTCTTCTTGGTGCTCGCGTCGTAAACGCTCACCTGGACCAGGGTGCTGAAGAGGATGGCGCGCTGCTGTGACGCTTGGTCCTTAGCACGGGACAGCGCGTCGAGCGCGCGCACGTCGTCGGCGAGCGTCGCGTCGCCGCTGCCGCTGGTGATCTCATCGTCGAGCACGAACAGGTTGGAGATCGGGTCGTTGTAGTTCGCGATGACCTGGATCGCGGGCTGTCCGATGAGCTCGCTGCGCAGCCCGGAGATGCTGTCCACCGACGTGACGACGGCGCTGGCCTTGGACTGGACGCTGGCGGGGAAGTTCGGTCCGATGGCGTTGGCGAGCGTCCTGACGCGCTGCGCGACGGCGTCGGTTGCCTTGTACGCGGCGTTCATCTCGGCCGTCTCGTTCGACAGTGCCGCATTGACCGGCTTGGTGACCGATGGATCCGCCTTCGCGGCGCTGGACGCCAGCGTGTCGTAGGCGGCGACGCCCGCGGTCAGGTCCCGCTCGTCCTCCAGGGCCTGAGCCAGCCTGATGGACTGCTCGCCGAGCGTGGCGAGCTGCGCGGTCCTGCCGTACCCGTCCGCGGCGCTGACCGCGTCCGCGACCCGCAGGCCGCCGAAGACCAGGCCAGTCACACTCGCCACGGCGAAGACCGCGACAAGACGCGCGGAGACCGGCCAGTTGCTGAGCGACAGCCGGGCAGGCCGGCCGGCGGGGCGGCCCCGCGCGCCGCCTTGCTCGCCCGCTGCGCCGCCCGTGGCGGCGCGGGCTTCCTGAGCGGGAGCCGCCTGGGTTCCCGGCTCGATGGCTATTCCCCTCCCTGCACCGGGCAGCGTGGACTGCCCGCCTCGCCGCTCGGTCCCGAGCGCGTCAGGGCCTCTCATGCTCCGCCCTCGCCTGTTCATGTCTTAGCCGCAGATAAAAATCGACATGAGCCAGTCGCGACATGCGGTCGGGCTGTCGCAGTGCCGTCAGTTACGCAACGCCGCGTCTGGCTAGCGAGAGTCTAAGACTCGGCATGATCGAAATTCGGCGAAATCACGATTTGCGGGAAAAACCGGCGAGCAGCCGCGGAATTTTCTTACTTCCACAAACATCAATACTTATCTCCGACTGCCAAACTCCCCGCCCGCCACGCCCGTCCCGCGCAGCCTGTGGCCATCGGGCGGCGGCTTCGAATAAATGACTTGTCATTAGCGGGGCCGTGGCTCAGATAGTGACAAAGACATTCGAAAAGATGATCTTGCCAGAAGGTTTCACGGATTGGAGCGAACACCTCGCCACGTTTGGGAGACTGGTGGCATGGACGCCGGACGGGAGTCGCTTGAGCGCGCCTACCGGGACGACGCGACCCGGATCCGGGCCGCGCTCGCCGCGCGCACCGGCGACGTCGGCCTCGCGGAGGACGCGGTGCAGGACGCGTTCATCGAGGCGATCGAGCACTGGCCGCGCGACGGCGCCCCCGCCAACCCGGGCGGCTGGCTGGCGACCACGGCCCGCCGCAAGGCGCTTGACCGGCTGCGCCGCGACAAGACGGGCGCCGGCAAGCTGGCGCTGCTCGCCGCCACCGAGGCGTGGGCGGCGCCCGCCGCGCAGGCGGGCGTCGCTGGCGGCGCCGATTCCGACGGGCGTGAGGCGTGGGCGACCGCGGCACGCTCCGACGAACCTGACGCCGGGGGAGCGGACAGGCAGGCCGACGACGAGCTGCTCAGCCTGGCGTTCGCCTGCTGCCATCCGGCGCTAGCCCGTGACGCGCAGGTCGCGCTGACGCTGCGCGCTGTCTGCGGCCTGACCACCGAGCAAATCGCGGCGGCCTTCCTGGTCAGCGAGCCGACGATGGCCCAGCGCATCCTGCGCGCGCGCAAGACGCTCAGCGGCCTGCGCACGCCGGTGACGATCCCCGACCCAGACGAGCTCGCGGACCGGCTCGCCCAGGTGCTCGCCGTGGTCTACCTCGTGTTCAACGAGGGCTACCTGGCGAGCTCGGGCCGCGAGCCTGCCCGCAGGGACCTGGCTGCCCAGGCGATCGCGCTGACCAGGACGCTGCACCGGCTCATGCCGCGCGAGCCGGAAGTACTCGGCCTGCTCGCGCTGCTCTTGCTGCACGAGTCGCGCGCCAGGGCGCGCTTCGACGGCTGGGGCCGCATCATCAGGCTCAAGGACCAGGACCGGGCCAAGTGGGACCGGCGGCTCGCCGACGAGGCTGGCCGCTACCTGGATCGCGCGATCGGGCTGCGCCGCGCCGGGCCCTACCAGGTCCAGGCGGCGATCGCCGCCCTGCACGCCCAGGCGCCATCGTACGAGGAGACGGACTGGCGCCAGATCAGGCTGCTGTACAGCCGCCTGCAGCAGCTTGCCCCCTCGCCTGTGGTGCTACTCAACCGCGCGGTGGCCACCAGGTACGCGATCGGTGCGGAGCAGGCACTCGCCGAGATCGAGCCGCTCGCCGCCGAACTCGACGGCTATCACCTGTTCCACGCGCTCCGCGCGGCCCTGCTCGCCACGGTGGGCCGCGATGAGGAGGCCGAGCAGGTCCGCGAGCGAGCGCTCGCGCTGGCCGCAAACCCGGCCGAGCGCGAGCTTCTCACTCGAGGGCTATCGCTCTTATCGCCGTTTCGCACCCGGGGATGCCCCTCGCAACCCTCGGTGCCGCCGGCGACTTTCAGGACCTGACGCTCTGGTGCGGGTCAGCCCATCTCGATGACGGGGCGGACCTCCATGGTGATCCAGCCGCGGTCGACGCCCGGCCAGGACTTGGCGATCTCAACGGCCTCGTCGATGGAGTCCGCCTCGATCACCGAGTACCCGCCGAGCACCTCCTTGGTCTCCATGAACGGCCCGTCGGTCACCGCGCCCGCCCGGATGGTCTTGGCTGAGCCGGCACCCTGGAGCTGGTGTCCGCCGTCCAGCTTGCCGGTCGCGCCCCACTTCTCGTACCAGGCGCCGACCTCGGCGTACCAGGCGCCGTACTCGGCGCTGTCCGGCGACGGCTCGTTCGGCGTGTCCAGGATAAGCAGCACGTACTTCACGCGATTCCCCTTCCTGTTGGGCGCCCCTGGCGGGCGCCCTCACCTGCATCACGAATGCGCGGCCCGTCGATCCGACACGATGCCGCGATTTCCCAGCGGAATTTCTCGCGCGCCGCGCCGCGCCCCGCTCCGTCCCGCAGCAGCGGTGCCGCACACCACCGTAAGAGTCCCGCTCACCTGGCCTCCTTGCGCCAGACCAGGCGCAGTCCCGACCAGTCCTCGTCCACGGCGGCGACCTTCACGTCGACAAGACCAAGGCCGAGTGCGCACGCGCGGACAACGTTGTCGGTGATGTCGCTGTCGTGCCCGGCCGCGCGCCGTGGCCACAGCGCCCAGACGGCGCCGCCCGGGAAGACCTGGCGGCCAAGCCCGGGCAGGCGGTCGTCGAGCTCCGCCGCGGCACGGAAGAAGGCGAGGATCACGTCGGCCGCTCCGCCGGCGTCGGGGAGACGCAGCCCGTCCGGCGGTTCGCTGAGATCCCAGCCGCCGGGCGGCTCGCAGAACCCGACCCGCATGCCTGGCTTGAGCCCGAGCTTGCGCGCCTGCCGTGTTCCCGTCATGCCTTAGGGCACGGGGATGTCGTGGTGCGTACGCGCGAAGGAGAGCTCGTCCTCGGTCAGTTCCGCCTCGTTAACCAGCCGGACCAGGTCGACATGACGCCCCACCGGGCACCACTGCAGCCGCCAGAGACCGAGCCGCAGCGACTTCACGGACGCGCCGGGAATCCAGACCGTGGTGAACAGGTGCCCCTGACGGCAGCGCACGAGGCTGTCCTTGCCGAGCGCGTAGCCCTGGCGGCTGAGGTAAATCGTCCCCGCCACGTAGCCGGCGACGATTCCCAGGAACAGGGCGAGCCGTCGTTTGCCCTTGGACGATGTCATGCCGCTAACGCTACTGACGTCGGTACCCGCCCGCCAGGGACAAGCGTCCCGAGAAGCACGCCGTGCGCCCTCGGACGATGCAATGGGTTGCCGGCCTTACGCCTTGCGGGCGACATGCAGCACTACGCCCCAGTGCCGCCGCACGATCCCGTCAGGCCGTTCCGCGAGCCGGCGCCTGATCTCCCCGTACAGCCGTTCCCGCTGCCACGGCCGCATCGACAGGTTGGTGGAGAACGTCTCGATCAGCCGGATGTACGCGTCCGCCGTGTACCGGATCTCCCAGTCGAACCGGCGGATCGCGATATCGGCGAACAGCCCGCTCGCGGCGATCTCCGCCTCGTGCGACTCGAGCGTGTCCGGCGTCGCGAAGTCGTGACCGCCCGGATGGGGGCAGCCGATCTCGTCGTACAGGTGCTGTATCTCTGCGAAGAACGGGTCGCCGCCCTCCGGCCGCACATGCGAGGCCTCCCAGAACGCCAGGTGCCCGCCGGGGCGGAGCAAGGAGGCGGCCTTGCGGTACCTGACCGCCGGGTCGACCCAGTGCCAGGCGGTCGCCGCGAACACCAGCCCGAACGTCTCGCCGTCCGGCGGCCGCCAGGTCTCGAAGTCCGCGTTGACCACCGTCACCCGGCCGAAGGAGGCCAGGTTCCGCCGCGCCTCGGCGGCGAGCGCCGCGCCGAGCTCCACGCAGGTGATCGCGAATCCGCGCCGCGCCAGCGGCAGCGTCGCCTTACCGGACGCGGAGCCGACTTCGCACAACGCGTCCGTCTCCTGACCAATGCCAGTCAGCGCGATCAGCGTCTCGTAGAGCGATGGCGGGTATTCGGGACGTGCCTCCTGGTAGTCCGCCGCGACCGCGTCGAACGTCCGCCGCAGCCGCTCGCGTTCCGTAGCCCGGTCCACCCTGGCGACCCTACCCGCAGCGGTTCACCGCCAGGTAGCGATTAATCGCCGGTCAGCCGCCGAAGCCCGTCATCGAGAACGCCTCGTCGAGCGCGAGCTGCCATGGGAAGCCGTCATCGTCCGCGCCGACCGGTCCGGTGCCGCCCGGCCCGAGCAGCACGGAGACGCCCTCGGTGCGCAGCGCCTTCACGGAACGCGCGAACTGCGGCCGGGACGCGAGCGGGGCGCTCACGGCTGGCAGCACCACGGTGGGGATCGCCATCCCCGTCTGCTCGGCGAGCACCGCGAGCGCGTAGGAGTCGGCGATGCCCAGAGCCCACTGATTGAGCAGGTTGAACGTGGCAGGCGCGACGATGATCGCGTCGGGCACCCGTGATCGCGGCTCGCCGGGTGCGCGGTGCTTGCTGCGCACCGGGGACCCGGTCGCCTGCTCTATCTCCGCCGCGTCGAAGAACGCGAGCGCGGACGGCGTGGCGATCACCTGCACCGTCCAGCCGCGCTCCATGGCCTGCCCGATCAGCGATCCGACGTCAGACGCCGGCCCGGCTCCCGACACGACGACCGATAGCACCCCTTTTTTGCGCGCCATAACGACGAGCATAGGAACCTCATCCCGGTTGCCTCCCGCCGCCACGCCGCGATTGCGGCCGGTCAGCCGCCGGAAAGCATTGCGCTCGCCCCTGGTTATCCCGTGGACCGTACGGCAGGACGCGCGTAGCGTCGGGCGGCGTGGCCGATGCGCACTTCGAGAACCTGAGACCGCGCGCTAACGCGGCATTTCCGCGACGCCCTGGGCCACGGCGCACGGCGCGCACAGCGCCACGTCGTCATCGCCGATTCGCCTGCTCAAAATGGCGCTGTGGTCGCATACGCCTGGGTCCTGCGGGTGCGCCGTGGCACACGGGCACTGGCAGTTGCCCCAGTTGCCGGTCACCGCCGCGCGCAGGGCCTCCACCGCGGCGCGGAAGGCGGGATCGAGCTTCGCCATGGCCTCGGTGGTCGCTTCGGCTACCTGCTCCCGCCACTGGCCAAGCGCCGCCGAGGCGGCCTGCCAGGCTACGGAGAGCTCACGTGCCGGACTTTCCGGGTATTCGCCCATGACCCCACCCCTTTATCCGATGGCGGCGACCAGCGCTGATGGCGTTCTCGTTCTATTTCAACTCTACGAGTGCCGGCCCAACAACCCCTAGACCGGGCGCCTGACCCGATGAGCACTGAGCCGTGGCCGCGGGAATGTCAGGCGGCCAGCGTCTGATAAGCAGGTAGGTGAGAGACAGTCGCAGGGGAGGGTCCGCATGCCGGTAGAACGACTGCTGCCCGACGCCGAGTCGGAGGCACTGGTGGCCCTCGCCAGGGAGATCGCGACCGACGAGCTCGAGCCGATCGCGAGCGACTACGAGGCGAAGTCCGAATTCCCCCGCGAGCAGTTCCGGCTGCTCGGCCGCAGCGGACTGCTCGGCCTGCCGTACTCGCAGGAGTGTGGCGGCGGCGCGGTCACCTACTTCGAGGGCACCAACCAGATACAGCGCATGGTCATCGCCCGCGAACTCCGCAAACCTTAAGCCAAACCGAATTATCCGAACGGATTCGGGTTACACCCGAGAGGTGCCGCATGACTTCCAGTGACCCAGGGACGACAGCAGGGAGCGCGGTCGATGCGGCGGAGCCGGCCGTTACCGGCCCACCGCCCGGGCCCAGCCCGGGAGTCAACCAGCGGGCGCAGATCACCCTCACCGAAGCCGAGATCGCCGAACTGCTCGCCGGCGTCCGCTCGATGACGATGGGCTCCATCGGTCCGAGTGGCCAGCCGCATCTGGTCGCGATGTGGTTCGCGGTGATCGACGGCGACATCTGCTTCGAGACGAAGGCCAAGTCGCAGAAGGCGGTCAACCTCCGCCGCGATCCGCGGATCACCTGCCTGGCCGAGGACGGCGACGTCTACGACGAGCTGCGCGGTGTGGCCGTCGAGGGCCGCGCCGAGGTGAGCGACGACCCGGATCTGCTGTGGCGGATCGGCGTCGCCGTCTGGGAGCGCTACACCGGCCCCTACACCGAGGAAATGCGCCCGTTCGTCGAGGCCGCGCTGCGCAAGCGGGTCGCCGTCCGGGTCCGCGCGGAACGCATCCGGTCCTGGGACCACCGCAAGCTCGGCCTCCCGTCATCCGGCCCGGCGACCGGCTCAACCGTCAACGCCCCCGGCCGCCGCCCCCGGTAAGGCCCTGCCATGCTCGTCCGGCTGTCCGAAGACGATCTCGGACATTCCGCCGGTATTTCTTGTTCCCGTGATCAACGGCGCCGCATGACCGAAAAGCGCGCCTATTTAAGCAGCGCGCGCAGGGCCTTGATGAATGTCTGGCCGTTCGGCGTGCCGAGTCCGGTCATGGTGTCGTAGCCCTTGCGCGTGACCTGCCCGGTGTAGGCAAGCATGCTGGTGTTCTCCGCGTCGATCGTGGCGATGGCCCCGCCCGCACTGGCGTAATCACAGACGTCGGTCGCGCACCACACGGCGCGGTACGCGGCCGGCGTAGCGCTGGTCACCGGCAGCGTGTCGTGCAGCGCCGCGGTGCCTGCCAGCCGGTAGAGGGCTGGGTTGATGAAACCGAACGACGTGTCCTGACCCTGCTGTGCGTCTGCCACCATCCCGGCCACCAGCGGCGCGGCCAGGCTGGTTCCCCCGATGAGCGTCCATTCATAAACGGGCTTGCCGTTCACGCTGGAGACGCGATCCAGGACCGCGATGCCGGTCATCAGGTCGCCGTCGGCGCTGATGTCGGGGATGACACGAGCGATGCCCCGGTCACCGGGCGGGGTGGCAAGCGCGGCGGGCACGACGCCCGCCTGGTAGGACGGCTGCGCCCACAGCAGGCTGAAGCCGCCGCCCGCGGCGCCGTCCTCGCTGTCCTCCTGCCACGACTTGCCGTTCTCGCTGAGCAGGTACCGGTCCGTCGACCAGCCGGTCTCGAACAGCCGGTTGTTGGCCTTGCCGAGCCCAAGGCTGGTGCCGCCGACCGCGATCGCGTAGGGGTCGGACGACGGGGTCTCGACCCCGGACGAATCGCCGGTGGAGTAGTACATGCCGACGCCCTCCGCCGCGGCCTGCACCAGGAAGGCGTGCTCGATGCTGGTCAGCGAGGTGGCCTGAGTCTCACCGCTCAGGCCGTTGTCCCAGGAGTTGGACACGATGGTGGCCAGCGGGCGGCTGCCCGAGCCGTTGACGATGGCGACGTCCGCGTCGACGATGCTCTGCAGGCCCGCGTCGCCGTTGTCGCAGCTGTCGCCGCCGACCACGAGCTGGTGCGCGCTCGGCGCGATCGCGTAGGAGGCCTCGACGTCGAGCGTTTCCTCGTCCGCCCACGTGTCGCACATGCGGCCCTTGCCGAGCGATATTTCCCGGTACCTCGTCTTGGACGGCGCGGGCAGCTTCATGTCGGACGCATAGGTCTTGAGCGTGTCGTACATGCCGCGGGCCAGGCCGATTTCCACCATGGCGATCGTCTGGCTCTTGCCGCTGTTCGCGCCGTTGGCGCCGTAGGCCGCGCGTAGCTGGCTCGCGTGGTACCCGCACACGGCGATCGGGAAGGCGGTCACGCCGAACATCGCCGGCCAGCCGGTGGCCCAGCGCTGCCCGTAGTACTTGGAGCAGGCCGTGGACGAGACCGACGGCGTCCTGCTCGGCGCGGAGACCTTGCGGGGCGCGGGCGTGGCGTTGTCCAGGCCGGTGACACCGATGACGCTGGCGCGCAGCGACGACGGCACCGATACCCGGCCGCTGTTGGCCCGCAGCGCGTACCGGCCCGCGCTGACGCCCGCGGACGGCCGGTAGTACTTCAGGCTGGTGCGGAAGGCGGCGTCGATGACCGACACCGGGGCCGTCGCCCGGACGTAGGCACGGCCGGGGCCGTCGGTGACGCCGGTGAATCCCTCGGCGCGCAGCCAGGACGCCACGGCGCCGGCCGCGGCCGCGGACGGCCCGAACGCCGCGGTGTATGCCGCCGGGCTGAGGTAATGGCCGTACCGCGCGCCGCCGGGCGTGCTCACCGCGGTGGCGAACGTCTCCGCCGCGGCGATGTCCGGCTTCAGCCACACCTGTACCGTCAGCCGTGTCGCGCCGGGCACCGAGCCGGTGACGGCGGCGGGGCGGGCGAACGGCGCGGCGCTCCCGGGGACGGGCGTGTACGCCGGCGCCGGGGCGGCCGCCGCCCCGGCCGCCCCGCCGATAACCACGCAGGAAAGCGTGATAGCCGCGGCGGCGACGGCGGCGAACCTTATTGACCCAGACATATATCTCCTGATAATTCGCGCGGTAAAAGGAAGGCCTGGGAAATGATGTCCTGGTCAGCCTAATACTCGTTATCGGAATGGCAATAGAATTCACGGGAATGTAACCTGGAATGAATTTCGAACCGCTCGTCCCGCCTGCCGTCGTCAGGCCGGCTGCCGCAGGGCTCGGCCGCACCGTGGCGGCGCCGCTAGCATGCGAGGATGAGCATCCCGGACACCCCCGAGCCCGCCGATCCCGCGGCTGATCCCGCGGATGGTGACGCGGCTCCCCGGCGGCGGGGCCGCCGCCGGGATGCCGACGTGGACCGGCGGATCCTCGACGTGGCGCGCGCCGTCTACGCCGAGCGCGGCTGGGCCGGGTTCAACTTCGATGTCGTCGCGCACCAGGCGCGGGTCAGCAAGGACGCGATCTACCGCCGGTACACGAGCAAGACCGAGTTGCTGCTCGCCACCATGGCCCGGGCCGCGGAAGATCACGTCCCGGTCGTGCCTGGCAGCGACATCAGGCAGTACCTGATCACGGCGGCGCGCCGTTACTTCGACGCCTACGTGTCAGGAAACGGGGTCAACTCGCTGCGCATCTTCGTCGAGGCGCCGCAGAACCCCGAGCTTCTCGAGGCCTTCCACACCGAGCGGGCGGCGCCAGTGATCGTGCAGTCCAGGGCCGCCATCAGGGCGGCGATGGACGCCGGCCAGCTGCCCGCCGCCACGTCGCCGACCGCCGTGCTCGACGCGATCCTCGGGGGCGTGGTGATGCACCTGCTCGCCACCCCGCCGGAACTGCGCGACAAGATGCTGGCCGGCGCGCACGGCTACCTGGTGGACCTCGTCGACCTGGTGCTGCGCGGCTGCGGCTACGACTTCGGCGACGGCTGACGCTACCGCGGCAAACCCTTGCCGCCGCGAACCGCCTCTGAGAAAATAGTGAGCGTCATACCGACGAAGTTCGTCGGCATGAAGAGGAGGTGCCCATGGCAGGACCCGGTCGAGACACGGCGGTCCCGCTCGTCTCCTACCTCGCGCTCACCCCGGCGCCGCACCTGGTCGCCAACGAATGCACCGCCTGCGGCGCGCGCTACTTCGACCGGCGCAACGCCTGCGCCGCCTGTCCGGGGACGAGCTTCAGGCCGGCACCGCTGGCGACCGAGGGCACCGTCCGCACGTTCACCATCGTGCACATGGCGGCGCCGGGCGTGAAGGTGCCGTTCGTCGCGGCGGTGGTCGACTGCGGCGGCACCCAGGTGCGCGCCAACCTCATCAACGTCCCCGCCGACCCGGACCATGTGCGGGTCGGCCTGCCCGTCGGGCTCGCCGTCTATTCGCTCGGCACCGACGAGCAGGGCACCGAGGCCATCGGCTTCGGCTTCGAGCCGGTTCAGCAGCCAGTCACCCAGGAGGACTGACATGTCCGCGGATTCCGTCTGGGTGCTCGGCATCCACATGACCAAGTTCGGCAAGCACAAGGACAAGGATCTGACCGACCTGGCATCGGAAGCCTGCCTCGGCGCGCTCACCGACGCCGGCGTCACGATGGCGCAGATGCAGGTGCTGGCCTGCGGCAACCTGATGCAGGCGGCCACCGGCCTCGGCCAGCGGGTGCAGAAGCAGATCGGCCAGTACGGCATCCCCGTCTACAACGTCACCAACGCCTGCGCCACCGGCGCCACGGCGCTGCGCACGGTCATGCTCGCCATCAAGGCGGGCGAGGCCGACCTGGGCCTCGCCGTCGGGGTGGAGAAGCTGTCCGGCGCGGGCCTGCTGGCCGGCGCCACCCGGACAGAATCCGCCGGCACCTGGCGGCCCGAGGGCCGGTTCGGCGCAATCGCCCCGCTCGACGGCCTTGTCGGCACGGATACCATGCCGGGCGTCTTCGCGCAGGTCGGCCTGGAGTACGAGCACACCTACGGCGGCACGAGCGCGGAGCTGTTCGCCAGGATCTCGGAGAAGAACCACGCCCACTCCACGCTGAACCCGCTCGCCGCCTACCAGAAGCGGTTCACCCTGGAGGAGATCCTCGGCGACCTGATGATCTCCTACCCGAACACTCGCCCCATGTGCTCGGCGAACACCGACGGCGCCGCGGCCGCCGTCCTGGTCAGCGGTGCGAAGCTGGCCACCCTCGACCCGGGGCGGCGGCGCCGCGCGGTGAAGGTCTCCGCCTCGGTGCTGACCACCGACCCGTACGAGGAGGGCTGCCAGATCCTGCCCAACGTGAACACGCTGACCCGCAACGCGGCGAAGACCGCCTACGACCAGGCCGGAGTGTCGCCGGACGACCTGAACCTGGTGGAACTGCACGACTGCTTCGCCACCGCGGAACTGGTGCACTACGACAACCTGATGCTCTGCCCGCCAGGCGGCGCCGTCGACTTCTTGGAGTCGGGCGCACCGTGGCGCGACGGCCGCCTCCCGGTCAACGTGTCCGGCGGTCTGGAGTCCAAGGGCCACCCCATCGGCGCCACCGGCATCGCCAACGTCTACGAGGTCGCCACCCACCTGCGCGGCGAGGCGGGGCCACGGCAGATCGAGGGCGCCCGCGTCGGCATGACGCACGTCATCGGCCTCGGCTCCGCCTGCGCCATCCACATCCTGGAGAAGGCCGCGATATAACCACGCGACGGTTCGGGGTCCGGCGGCGCATAGCGCCTCTACGATGAACCGTGAGCAGCAAGACGGTGGAAGTCTGCGGCAATTGCGGCGCCCCGCTTGACCTGGGCGAGGATGGCGAATGCCGCTGGTGCCATGCCAAGGTTCGGGTGAGACAGC
>Ga0335083_10007117_pt1 | contig 13838 bp, 13 predicted proteins | sample Lox_Sample_42_FD_206716 | JGI IMG/M metagenome (GOLD analysis project Ga0335083, IMG submission 206716) | Soil microbial communities from Loxahatchee National Wildlife Refuge, Florida, United States - Lox_Sample_4.2 | ecosystem: Environmental > Terrestrial > Soil > Wetlands | place: USA...
ATCGTCCATCTGGTCGGTCACCGGCTGGATCGCGTTCACGGCGGGGTACACGAACTGCACCTTGGCCCCGGTCGATGCCGACTGCTCGAGCGCGTCTGCGTAGCGTGCCCGCGCGTCGATCATCCGACCCCAGTCTGCCGACCACTTCTGAACCGCGTCTGCCGGGGTCTTCGCCGCGGGATGCACCGTCGCGAAGTCCGACACCATCGCACGCAGCCGATCGTTCTCGGCGCGTATACGCGCGACGCGGTCGGCGCCGAGCTTCGGATACGGATTCGGCAGTGCCTCGAGCTCGGCCTGCGCGCGGTTGCACGCGGCCGAGAGCGCGGCGGCCGATGAGGCGTCCAGCCGCTCCGGCGAGCGCGAACCGTAGAGCGTCCACCCGAGGATGATCCCGATACACAGGAGCAGGACGAAGAGCGCCAGGATGGTGAATTCCCACGGCGCGCGGTGCCGACGCCGCCCGGGCGGGTTCTGGTGGACCGCGCCGTTGGAGTGCGGCGCCTCGAATGCGGCCGGGCCGGTCGCGCCGGGTTCCGATTCGCTTCCCGCGGGATCGTCCGGTTCGTCGCGCACCGGTTCATGTTCGCTGCCGGCACCGACGCCGAGCGAACTGGGCCTCCCGCCCCGCCAATGGCACGCCGCAGAACAGCCGAGAGCGCGGGAGTGACCAGCGGGCTGACAGGACGGAGTGGGTCAGCCGAGCTCTCTCACCCCGAGCTCTTTCACCATCGTGAACGCGTCCCCCGTCTGCGCGACGACCTCGAACCCGAAGCGCGCGTACAGACGCTTCGCCGGGTTTTCCCGGTTGACACTCAGGCTGATCGCGTGCGCGTGGTCGCGCTCGGCGCGGGCGAGGAGCGCGCCGAGCAACAGGGTGCCGATGCGCTGGCCGCGAAATTCGGGATAGACGCCGATGGCGAGCTCGGGGACCTCGGCGGCGACGTACCCGTAGCCGGGCCTCGTCGCGGTGAAGAGTCGCGACCACGCGGCGCCGACCGGCTCGTCGCGGCGGTCGAGCGCGTACAGGGCGACGTCGCCGGCCCTTCCCCAATCGTCGACGTACCGCGCGCTCTCGTCCACGGCGAGGGTGGCTTCGAGCGAAGGACGTTCCTCCGCACCGTCGTCGTGCCAGTTGACCGCCTCGTACAGCATCTCGGTGAGGAACGCGGGATCGGCGTGCGCGCTGAGGCGAACCACGCCTGCAGCCTAGGGTGCCCCGATGCGTCGCCGATCGCTTCTCGCCGCGCTCGCGTCGTGCGTCGCAGCGCTCGTCCTTCCGGCGTGCGCGGCCGCCGGCCGTCCCCTCGTCCGCAACGAACGCACCGGCGCGATCGATTGGACTCCGTGCGGCAAGATCGAATGCGGCACGCTTTCGGTCCCGCTCGACTACGCGCATCCGCGCGGGCGACGAATCACGCTTGCACTCGGCCGGCTGCCCGCCGCGCACCAGTCGATCGGAGCGCTGTTCGTGAACCCGGGCGGGCCCGGCGGATCCGGGGTCGACCTCGTAAGGGACGCCGCCGCCGAGTTCCCGGCCGAGATCCTCGCTTCGTTCGACGTCGTGTCCTGGGACCCGCGCGGTCTGGCCGGCACCCCGGCGGTTCGCTGTCTCGGTGACCTCGACCCGTTCTACGCGGTGAACCGAGATTCGACTGGCCCCGCGCAGGTGGCGGAGAACGTCGCGGTGTCCCGAGCGTTCGTCGAGTCGTGCCGGAAGTACAGCGCTCCGTTACTGCCGTACATGTCGACCGCGGCGAGCGTACGCGACCTCGACTCGATCCGAGCCGCGATCGGAGTGCCGAAGATCAGCTATCTCGGATTCTCCTACGGCACGCTCATCGGTGCGATGTACGCGGACACCTTCCCGCAGCACGTGCGCGCGATGGTGCTCGACGGCGCAGTCGATCCGGCCCGCTCCTACGCCGAGACGACGATCGAACAGGCTCAGGGGTTCGATGACGATCTCGAGGCGTTCTTCGACCACTGCCGGTCCGACGCGAAGTGCGCGTTCGCGCGTGGCGGCGATCCGGCGGCGGCGTACGACGACCTCGCGCGCACCATCGCGGCCGAGCCCGTCCCGGCGACCGTCGACGGAGAACCGCGCACGTTGGGCCCGGGCGAGTTCGCCATCGGCGTCGCGAGCGCGCTGTACGCAGGCCCGGACGGTTACGACACGCTCGCCGCCGCGCTGGCGCAGGCGGGCTCGGGCATCGGGTCGAAGCTGCTCGCGCTCTCCGACGATTACACGGGCCGTACTCGCGGCGCGAACTATTCGAACGAGACGGCGGCGTTCTACGCGACGAGTTGCATCGACGGCCCGTCGCCGACGAGCGTGGCAGCCGTCCGGGCGCTCGCCGATCGCGCGGCGCGCGCGGCCCCGTACTTCGGCGCGTCGAACGTGTGGCTCGGGCTCCCGTGCACCTTCTGGCCCGCGCCGGTGGTGGGCGAGGTGGCGCCGATCCGGGCGCCGCACGCGCCGCCGCTCGTCGTGGTGGGCACGACCAAGGATCCGGCGACGCCGTACCCGTGGGCCGAGTCGCTCGCGGCCGAGATGAGATCGGCGCGGCTCTTGACCCTCGAGGGCACCGGCCATACCGCGTACGGTCGCAACGACTGCATCGACGCGAACGTCGACGGCTACCTGCTTCGCCTCGTGATGCCGGCGGAGGGAACGACCTGCGGCTGACCGCGGCGCCCTGCCGGCGGCGGGCTCCGTCAGGTCACATCAGATCTGATCAGGTCAGGTCGAGCGACAACATGCGGATCGCGTTCCCCCGCATGATCTTGTAGATCGCCTCGTCGGAGAGTCCCTGCACCAGTTGTTCGGCGACCTGCTTCGTGTGCGGCCACGTCGAGTCGGTGTGCGGGTAGTCGGTCTCGAAGGTGATGTTGTCCTCGCCGACGCGATCGAGGGACTCCAGACCGTGCCGGTCCCGGAAGAAACAACCGAAGACGTGCGAGTAGTAATACGTCGACGGTGGCTGCGGCACGATGTCTTTCACGCCGCCCCACGCACGGTGTTCCCGCCACACGTCGTCTGCGCGCTCGAGCACGTACGGCAGCCAACCGATCTGCCCTTCCGAGTATGCGAGCTTCAAAGTGGGAAATCGCACGAGGACGCCCGAGAACAAGAAGTCGGAGAGCGACGCCATCGCGTTGTTGAAGCTCAGCGTCGCGGCAACCGCGACAGGTGCGTCGCCGGAGGTGGCCGGCATCTGCGACGACGACCCGATGTGCATGCACACGACCGTGTTCGTCTCCTGGCACGCGGTGAAGAGCGGGTCCCATTTCCCCGAGTGGATCGACGGGAGTCCGAGCTTCGGCGGAATCTCGCTGAAACACACCGCGTGCACACCCCGGACCGCGTTCCGCCTCACCTCCGCGGCGGCCAGCTCCGCGTCCCACAGCGGGATCAGGGTCAACGGAATCAGGCGGCCGCCGCTGTCGCCGCACCACTCCTCGACCATCCAGTCGTTGTACGCGTACACGCAGGCTTCTGCGAGCTCACGATCCTCGGCCTCGAGGAATGTCTGGCCGCAAAAGCGTGGGAAGGTCGGGAAGTTCAGGGACGCCTCCACCCAGTTGACGTCCATGTCGTCGAGCCGCGCCTTCGGCTCGTAACAGCCCGGGCGCATCTCGTCGTAGGTGATCGGCGACATCGTCATGTCGTCCCGGTCGAAGCCGACCGCGGCGACGTGGCGCTTGTTGATGTACACGAGGTCCTCGTACACCCAGCAGTCGGCCTGCGGCCCGTCGTCGGAGAAGGACTGTTCGTACACGCCGCCACCGATGTGGCGCATGGCGCCGACCCCGCGCCGCTCCACGTGGGGTCCCTTCTCCCGGAATCGGGCCGGCAGCCATCGTTCGAACAGGTGCGCGGGCTCCACGACGTGGTCGTCGACGCTGATGATTTTGGGCAGTTCCGCGGCCATTTGAGCGAGCTCCCGATCGGACCGGTGTCGCGGTGATCCTAGAGAGCACCTTGAGGTCGCCCGGCCGCCGGCCGACAAACTGCCCGTGGCGCACGCACGCGCGAATTCGGTACCGGCCGGCGAATACCGGCCGAGCTCGGCCACGGCGAGCTGGTCGCTCGCGGCCGCCACTGGTTGGACCGTGCTCGCGGTCGTGCTGCGCGACTTCGCTTTGCTGTTCCCGGCCGGCATGTGCGCGGTGCTCTGGCTGCAGTGCCGCCAGCGGCTCGTGGTCGACGGCCAGTGCGTCCTCCGGTTCGGGTTGCACCCGACACTGCTCGACCTGACGACAGCCGAGATCGTGTGCACGGGTCGCGGCTGGTGGCAAGAGCTCTTCTTTCTCGGACGGAGCCTCCAGCTGCGCGACGCCGACGGGAACCGGCTGTATCTCGAGTCCTGGCTCTGGGATGCTCCGACGCGCGCTGCGTTCGTCGAGGCGATCGGGGACGGCGCGCACTCGTAGACTCCCCGCCTCGTGGAGCTGCGCTACTCGGACGCCGACGAATCGTTCCGTGCCGAGCTGCACGCGTGGCTCGAGGCGGAGCTGCCGAGCCTTGCGCCTCAACCGCCGCGTGACGCGTGGCCCGAGCGGAGGAAGTGGGACACCGACTGGCAGCGGCGGCTCTTCGACGCCGGCTATGCGGGCCTGCACTGGCCGAAGGAATACGGCGGCCGCGGCGCGTCGCCCACCGAGCAGCTGATCTTCTACGAGGAGACGGCTCGGGCGCGCGCGCCCTACGTCGGCGCCAACTTCGTCGGCACCCTGCATGCCGGCCCCACGCTCATCGAAGAGGGCAGCGACGCGCAGAAGGCCGAACATCTGCCCAAGATCCTGCGCGGAGACGAGGTGTGGTGTCAGGGCTTCTCCGAGCCGGGCGCGGGATCCGATCTCGCGTCGCTGCGCACGCGCGCGGAGCGCGACGGCGACGACTACATCTTGAACGGCCAGAAGATCTGGTGCTCGTTCGGGCAGATCGCGGACGTCGGCGAGTTCCTCGTGCGTACCGACCCCGACGCGCCGAAGAACCGAGGCATTTCGTGGCTCATCCTGCCCATGGATCTGCCGGGCATCGAAGTCCGCCCATTGAAGACCGTGCTGGGGAGCTCCGAGTTCGCGGAGGTCTTCCTGACCGACGTGCGCGTACCGGTCGCGAACCGCGTGGGTGAGGAGAACGACGGCTGGCGCGTCACCAACGTGACGCTGAAGTACGAGCGGGGCACCGCGTTCGTGGGCGAGCTCGTCGACTCGATCCGGCTCACCGAGGAGCTGGCCGATCAGGCTCGCCGAGCGGGTTTCGACGGCGAGCTGGGTCGCTGCCTCGCGGAGTTCGATGCACTGTGGGCGCTCACGAAACGGAACGTCTCTCAGTCGGCGCGGGGCACGACCGGACCGGGCGCGATGGTGATGAAGCTCGCCTACTCGGAGGCACGCCAACGGTTCGGCGAGCTCTGCCTCAAGGTCTTGCACCGCGATGCGCTTCACGTCGACGGCAACGAGCTCGTCGAGGAGCGACTGCGCACGCTCGCGCTCACCATCGCGGCGGGGGCGTCACAGATCCAGCGCAACATCATCGGCGAGCGCGTGCTCGGGCTCCCACGGGAGCCGCGGTAGTGGACCTCGACCTCTCCGACGACCAGACCTCGCTCCGCGACGGCATCGCGGCAATGCTCTCCGCCCGGATCCCGATCGACCGGGTCCGCAAGGGATTCGACCGCGCCATGTTCGACGAGCTCGCCGGCGCGGGCGTGTTCTCGTTGCGTGCCGACGGGTTCTCGTGGGCCGACTGCGTCGTCGTGTTCGAACAACTGGGCCGGCACTGCGTTCCCGGCCCGCTCGTGCCGTCGCTGCTGCTCGGCGACGGCCGGATCGCCGGGCTCGCGGACGCGCCGCCGCCCGTCTGGATCGAGCACCTCGACGCGCTCGATGTGCTGCTCCTCCCGGGCCCGGACGGCATGCGGATCGTCGACGCGGCCGCGATCGAGGCCGATCCCTCGCCGTGGCCGCTGGATCCGTGCACGCCGGTTGCGCGGGCGACGGCGTTGCCGGCCGGCGACCCGGTGAAGGCCGACGAGCGCTTCCGACTCGCCGGCACGGCGCTCACGGCGGCGTTGCAACTGGGACTCGCCGACCGGCTCACCGAGCTGGCCGTTACATACGCGAAGGAGCGCATGCAGTTCGACCGACCCATCGGCTCCTTTCAGGCGATCAAACACATGCTGGCCGACATGCTGACGCGCACCGAGGTCGCCCGCGCGGCGGTATTCAGCGCGGGCACCGCGCTCGACGAGAGCTCGGGCCCGAGCGCAGCGGCCCGGCTGGTGCACGGCGCCAAAGTCGTCGCCGGCGATGCCGCCGTCGCGAACGGCAAGGCCGCTACGCAGGTCTTCGGCGGAATGGGCTTCACTTGGGAGGTCGACGTGCACCTGTACCTGAAGCGAGCGTGGGTGCTCGAGACACACTTCCAGGGCGCCGACGAGAACGCCCGGGTCGTCTGCGAGACGGTCGCCCCGCCGCGAATCGACTCCGCGACCTGACGCTAGTGTCATGTCCATGACGAGACCGCAGACCACGGTTGTCGCGGCGCTCGCGCAGCGCCTGGCGTCCGACCCCGACGGCCCCTATCTCGACTTCTCCGCCGCGGGCGAGAGCGTCAAGCTGACCGCGCACGAGATGGACCGCGAGTCGAACCGTCTGGCCCACACGTTGCGCGGGATCGGCGTCGGGCCCGGTGATCGGGTCGCGACCCTGCTCGAGAACCGCGCCGAGCAGGTCGTCAGCTTCTTCGCCGCGCTGAAGCTCGGCGCCGTGCAGGTTCCCGTCAACACTGCGTACAAAGGCGAGTTCCTGCGCCATCAACTCGCCGACTCCGGGGCGCGTGTGTTCATCGTGCAGGGCGACTTCGCGTCACGAGCCGTCGAAGTGGTCGGTCCGCAGACCACGCCGGCGCTGACGGACTGCGTCACGGTCGATCCGCCGGACGCAGTCATCGACACCGTGCCCACGTCGACCTGGCACGACGCGCTCGAAGCCGGAACCGACAGTGCGGTCGCCGGCGTCGACGTGCGTCCCGCCGATCTCGCCTGTTTCATCTACACCGCGGGAACGACCGGTCCGTCGAAGGGATGCATGCTCCCGCACAACTACATCGTCAGCCTCGCCGACCAGATCTCCCGCGCGTGGCAGCGGCGGTCCGACGACGTCGTGTTCACACCCCTACCGCTCTTCCACTTCAACGCGATCTCCGTGTGCGTGGTCGGCACACTGCTCGTCGGTGGGAATGCGGTGATCGAACGGCGGTTCTCGGTCAGCAACTTCTGGCCCGAGATCAAGCGGACGGGCGCCACGATGGTGAGCATGTTGGGGTCGCCCGCGATCCTCATCGCGAACGCGGAGGATCACCCCGATCAGGCCGGCCACCGGTTGCGGTTGTGCGCGGCCGCGCCCATGCCGCCCGAAACCGACCGCGCCTGGCAGGAGCGATTCGGTTGCAAGACCTTCAGCGGCGGATACGGGCTCACCGAAGCATCGTTGATCTCGATGCTCGACGCGGGCGAGCCCAACAAGCCCGGCGCGTGCGGCAAACCCAACCCGTTCGAGTTCGACGTGCGGCTCCTCGACGACGACGACGTCGAGGTCGCGACGGGGGAGATCGGCGAGATCGTGTGCCGGCCGAAGGGGCCGAACCTGATGTTCGCCGGGTACTGGAACCGGCCCGACGCGACGATCGAGGCGACGCGCAACCTGTGGTTCCACACGGGCGACCTCGGCCGCATCGACGACGACGGCTATCTGTACTTCGTGGACCGCAAGAAGGATGCGCTGCGCCGGCGCGGTGAGAACATCTCGAGCTTCGAGATGGAAAAGGTGCTCTTCGGTCACGCATCCGTGCGCGACGCCGCGGTCCACGCGGTGCCGAGCCCGATCGGCGAGGACGACGTCAAGATCACCGTGGTGTTACAGCAGGACGCGGTGATCACCGAGGAAGAGCTGTGCCGGTGGGTCGCGGCCCGGGTGCCTTACTTCGCGATCCCGAGATACGTCGAGTTCCGGGCCGACCTTCCGCGCAACCCGGTCGGCCGCGTCCTGAAGTTCCAGCTCCGCGACGAGGGAGTCACCGACGAGACCTGGGACCGCGAGGCGGCCGGCGTCAGCTTCGAACGCCGCTGACAGGCGTCCGACGGTTCGCCCGCGCTGTCCGGACTGACCGGCCGATCGGGCCACCCAGACGGACGAGCGTGACACATCTCACTCTCAGCTTGCTACCAGGAACGACCGATACCCGTCGATGCGCAAATGCTCGTCGTGCGGCTACCTGCTGCTCGGTGACGGTGAAGTCTGCGCCCGCTGCGGTGGGCCGGTCGTCGCCGGTCGCCCGGTCCGAGTTCCGGCGGCGGCCGCGGCGCCCGCGGGCGGCGCGACGACTCCGACGGGCGGGACCGCGGTTCCGCCCGCGAACAGCTGGGCCGCGGCCACGCCGCCGCCGGCCTGGCCGCCCGCACCGTCCGGCCCGGGATCGGTGCCACCGCCGTCCGTGCCGAGCGCGCAACCCACACCCGCGGTGCCGTCCTACGGCCGCCTGTCGATCCCGCCGCCCGTATCCGCGCCCCCGCCGGGCAATCCGAGCGCGGGCGCGCCCCTGGTTCCGTTGCGGGAATCGTGGGAGCCGGCGACGGTCACCGCGCCGGTTGCGAAGCGCCGGCCGAAGGTCTGGGCCCAGCTGGCCCTTGTCGTCGCGATCGTGCTCGTGGCCGGAGCCGCGGTGGTGCACATGCACTCCGATCCGCTGCCGGCCGGGACGAGCGGGTTCGTCGCGGGCGGCGGTGTGACCTACGACTCGCCCGACGGCTCGTTCGAGGTGCAGCTACCCCAGACACCCACGACCGACCAAGAGGCCATCACGGTCAACAACGTGACCGCGACGCTCTTCACCGCGCTGTCGTCGACATCGGACTACGAGATCGGAGCGGCCGACATCGCCTTTCCATCGGTCGTGCCCGCAGCTCGAGTCAACGACATGCTCGACGCGGCCCTGACGAAAGGCGTCGACGGTACGCACGGCACACTGGTCAAGAAGATCTTCACCCGCCACGGCGTGTTGCCCGCGATCGAGGGACACTTCAACGCGCCCGACGGATACCGAGCCGAGATCCTCGTCGTGAGCAACGGGTGGTCGCTCGTCCTGCTCATAGTTCATTCGAAGACGGGAACGGATCGGCTCTTCAAGGCGCTCGAGGACTCGCTGATCATTCGTTAGGCGAGGCGCCGCCGGCCGGGTCGTTCGCGGGATGCTTGCGGGCCTTCCAGATCCACTCGGCCGGCCACCGGCGCGCCCATCGGGGCGGCGCGAACTCGCCGTACGTCGTCGACGCGCCCGCGTCTGCCACGAGCTCGACGAGGTCCTCGACCTCGAATCCATGTCGGCGCAGCAGCCGGATCCACGCGCCCGCCGGGAGCGCCCAATCGATCGTGCCCTCGGCCGGCGGCATGCGTCCGAGCTGGTTGTAGTCGAGCTGCAGCTTGCGAGTCTGTTGCCCCGCCTTGTCGTCGAAAGTGAGGTACAGCAGGGGATGGGTACAGCAGAACGCGAGGAGACCACCCGGCCGCAGGAGGCGCGCGCACTCGGGGATGCTGACCACGGGGTCGCAGAAGCTCAGCGCTCCGTGGTCGCAGAACACCACGTCGAAGCACGCGTCGGCGAACGGCAGCTGCTCGCCGCTCGCCTGCACCAGGAGGAGGTCACGCGCGGCGTGCCGCGCGTGGGTCAGCTGTTGGGCAGAGAGGTCGAGCCCGATGACGCGCGCGCCGAGATCGCGGAGCGCGATCGACCACTGCGCCGCCCCGCACCCGAGCTCGAGGAGATCGCGCCCGGCGACGGGGCCCAACACCCGAAGATCGGCTTCGGGCACTCGATAGGCACCCCACGCGAGGGGTGCGCGTGCGAGCGCGGCGCCGTGCGCCTCTTGGTACGCCTCCGCGTCAGCGTCCCAGAACCGCCGGTTGTGGACGACATGATCGCCGCTCACGCCGTTGCCGTGAACCCCGCAAGTGTCATCGGGTGGTCGTGCTCGACGCGCCGGCCCTTCGCCTGGATCGACACGTCGTGGCCGGTGGCCTCGGAGCGGAGCGCGCCGACGGTGCAGCGCTCGCGTGGACGGATCGCGAACGGATCGAACTGGAAGAACTTCATCGCGTTGAGGTGCGTGATCCGGTTGATCTCGTCATCGGTCAGATCGGTCGGCTCGAAGCCGGCCATGAGCCGCTCGGGCGCGTCCGGCCAGATCGCATCGCTGTGCGGGTAGTCCGTTTCGATACAGATGCGGTCGACGCCGATCTCGCGTGCGTGCCGCGCGCCGAAGTCGTCCTCGATGTAGCAGAGGATCACTCGCTCCATGAACACCTCGCTCGGGAGCCGGCCTCCGAAGTCGGCGAAGGTCCACGCTTTGTGTGTGAGGTATGTGTGGTCGAGACGCTCGAGGAAGTAGGGGATCCAGCCGATGCCGCCCTCGGAGAGCGCGACAGTGACATCCGGGAACTTCTTGATCACCGGCGAGAAGATGAAGTCGGACGCGGCCTGCACGATGTTCATCGGCTGCAGCGTGATCATCACGTCTACGGGAGCGTCCATCGCGGTGATGACGAGCTTCGAGGACGAACCGATGTGCATGCACACGATGGTGCCGACGTCGCTGCACGCTTTCCAGAACGGGTCCCACGAGCCGGAGTGCAGGCTGGGGAGGCCGAGCGGCACCGGGTTCTCGGGGAAGGTGATGGCGTGACATCCCTTCTGCGCGACGCGGCGGACCTCGTCGGCGATCGCGCCGGGGCTCCAAATTGGCGGGATCGCGAGCGGGATGAAGCGCTCGGGCGCGGCACCGCACCATTCCTCGATGTGCCAGTCGTTGTACGCGCGGCACAACGCGAGCGCGGCGTCCTTGTCGTCGAGCGCGGCGAAGAGGCGACCGGCGAACCCCGGCAGTGACGGGAAGTTCATCGATCCGAGCAGCCCGTTGGCCGACATGTCGAGCACGCGCTGGTGTACGTCGTACGTGCCGGCCCGTAGCTCCTCGAAGCTCGTCGGGTCCATGCCGAATTCGTCGGGCGGCCGGCCGGCGACCGCATTGAGTCCGACGTTCGGGATGTCGAAGTCGAGGAATCTCCAGCGATCGGTGCCGTCGGGCATGTGTTCGATGCGCGGCGCGATGTCGCGGTACTTCGCGGGCACGTGGTTTTCGAACACGTCCGGCGGCTCGACCACGTGGTCGTCGACGCTCACGAGGATCATGTCGTCCATACGCATGCCGCGAGCTTACGCCGGGTGGACGGCGAGCCACCTCGTGCGGCTAGCTTCGCCGCCGTGCAGAGAGGGGTGTGCATCGTCGGGGTCGGCCTCTCGGACGGACCGGTGACGCCCGAGCTCGACGCCGTCATGCTGGAGGCGCAGTCCTTCCGGCGTGCGCTCGACGACGCCGGCCTGGAAAAAGGCGACATTCAGGGGCTCGCGAGCGCGGGTTACGGCGGGATGCACGAGGTCGCACTCGCGGAGTACCTCGGGCTGACGCCAAGGTGGCTCGAGTCGTCGAGTGTCGGCGGGTCGAGCTTCGAATTCCACGCCATGCACGCCTACCGCGCCATCCAGAACGGCGACGTCGACACGGTCGCCATCGTCTACGGGAACAATCAGCTCTCGGCCTCGGGCCGCACGCTCGGCACCGGCGGGGGAGGCGGCGGTCGAGGGATGTCGTTGCCGCTCCCGATGTCGTACGAGTTCCCGACGGGCCTCACGCTCGTCGGCGCGTACGCGATGGCAGCGCAGCGTCACATGCACGAGTTCGGTACCAAGCCCGAACAGCTCGCATCGATCGCCGTGCAGACGCGTGAGCACGCGGCGCGGAACCCGCGTGCGATGTATCGCGACCCGATCACCGTCGACGACGTCATGACGTCGAGGCTCGTAGCCGATCCATTGCACAAGCTCGACTGTTGCGTCATCTCGGATGGTGGGTGCTGTCTGGTCCTGACGACCGAGGAGCGGGCGCGTGATCTCGCGCACAGGCCCGTCTACGTGCGCGGCGCCGCCGGCGGCACGACGCACCATTCGATCGCCGCGATGGCCGACATGACTCGCACGGCCGCGGCGGTCAGCGGTCCGAAGGCGTTCGCGGAGGCGGGGATCACTCCGGCCGACGTCGACATGTTCGCGATGTACGACTCGTTCACCTACACCGTGCTCGTGGTCCTCGAGGATCTTGGCTTCGCGCCCAAAGGTGAGGGCGGCGCGTTCGTCACCGACAACGGTGGCAACCTCCGGCTCAGTGGCGCGCTGCCGACCAACACCGACGGCGGCGGGCTGTCATGTACCCACCCCGGAATGCGCGGCTTGTTCCTCCTGTGCGAGGCCACGCGCCAGCTCCGCGGCGAGGCCGGCGACAGCCAGGTTGCCGGCGCCGAGATCGCGGTGGCACACGGAAGCGGTGGCTGGTTGTCGACGCAGGGGACGGTCGTGCTGGGCACCGAGGGGGCGTGATGGACGGCGGCAACGATTGGAGCGACATCCCCAAGTGGCTCATGCCGCGCCCCGGGCTCGTCGACCGCGAGTTCTGGGAGGGCGCGGGCCGTGGCGAGCTGCGCATCCAGCACTGCACCACGTGCGGCAAGCACCAGCACTACCCGAGGACGCTGTGCAGCCACTGCGGAGAGCAGACCCTCGAGTGGGTGACCGCCGGCGGCGACGGCACCGTTTACTCGTTCACGGTGATCCGCCAGAACGGCGTGCCGCCCTTCAACGAACGGCTCCCGTTCGTTGTCGCGACGGTCGACCTCGACGAGCCGGGCGCACGGATGATCGCGGCCATGCCGCAGGTCGATCCGGCCGACGCGCGCGTCGGCATGCGCGTGCGCGCGGCGTTCCGCCGCGCGGGTGACGAGTACGGGTTCGTCGACTTCGCCGCCGCGGACTGAAGCGCTTTCCGCGCCCGTGCCACTCGCTCAGCTGCGGCTCGCGGCGACGGGCTCCGGCGCGGCGCTCGGGGCCGGCGCGCCACGACTCACGATCGACACCACGAGCTTGGCGAGGACGCCCTCGACCTCCTCGGGGGTCCGCGGGCCGCGGCGCAACCGCTCGTAGGTCGCGTACGACGTCAGCGCGCCGAGCGCATCGGTCGCTTCGTCGACCGTCCAGTGTCCGCGCATCTGGCCCGCGGCGGCCAGCGCTTCGACGAGGCGTCGCAGCTGATGCTCGTCGATGCCGTCGCCGGTTTGGTCACCGCCGGTGATCGCGGTCAGGGTACGTAGGCCGCTCATTCGCTCCTCGTGCTCCGCCCAGTGCCGGCACACCGCGGCGAGGAGGTCGCGCAACGCGACGAGCGGATCGGACGTGATCGTGCGCGAATCTTCCATGCTCACCGAACGGCTGATCGACGAGGCGAGCTCGTCGAGCACCGCGCGCTTCGAGCGGAAGTGCTCGTACACGGTTGCGCGCGCGACGCCCGCCTCTTTCGCGAGCATGTCCATGCTGAAGCCGGCGGCTCCCCGTTCGCGGGTGAGACGACCCGCCGCCTCGATGATGCGCGTGCGGGTCGCGCGGACGAGCTCGCGCCGGGTGGGGCTCATCGCACTGCTCCGAATTGCATCAGCCACTGCCTTCGTCGGCCCGCCCGGTGCCATTTCACCCTGCATGTACCCAGATTTGGCGTCGGCTACGCGCGGCCGGTCCACCGCGGAGAGCGTTCTCGCGGGGCGTCAGACGTCGACGGGGACCCGGGAGCCGCCCACGACCAGCTCCAACTCGCGGTTGAAGACCTTCTCGAACAGCTCTCGCCGCCGCCGAGCGCCCCAGAGCTCGAGCTCGGCGTCGTCGCGCGCGA
>Ga0335083_10007119_pt1 | contig 13836 bp, 8 predicted proteins | sample Lox_Sample_42_FD_206716 | JGI IMG/M metagenome (GOLD analysis project Ga0335083, IMG submission 206716) | Soil microbial communities from Loxahatchee National Wildlife Refuge, Florida, United States - Lox_Sample_4.2 | ecosystem: Environmental > Terrestrial > Soil > Wetlands | place: USA: Florida...
CGATTCGCCGAACAGCGTCACGCGCTTCGGATCGCCGCCGAACGCCGCGATGTTGTCCTGCACCCACTGCAGCGCGAGCAACTGGTCCATCAGCCCGTAGTTACCCGACGTGCGATAGGTCGGATCCTCGACGTCGAGCGCGGGATGCGTCATGAAGCCGAGCGCGCCGAGCCGGTAGTTGAGCGTCACGATCACGACGTCCTGCGACGCGAGCTGGGTGCCGTCGTACCACTTGTCGCCGCCGCTGCCGAAGATGAACGCGCCGCCGTGCAGCCACACCATCACGGGCAAGTCGTGCGCGCCCGGCGGCACCCACACGTTCAAGTACAAGCAATCCTCGTCGTAGCTCGGGCCGGCGTAGCTGAGCGTCTGCGCGCACTCGTTGCCGTACGCGGTCGCCTCGAGCGGCTTGGACCAGTGCGCCGGCGGCTGCGGCACCCGCCAGCGCAGGTCGCCGACCGGCGGCGTCGCGTACGGGATGCCGAGGAACTCGCGCATCTGGCCGACCTGCTTGCCGTGGACGTCTCCCGAGTCGGTCGTGACCGTGAGCGGATCGCTCGACGAGCAACCCGCGATGCATGCAGCCAGCGCCAGCCACCTCATGGCGCTCGTGTACCACGTCCGTCAGGTGGGCAGCGTGACAACGAAGCGCGCGCCGCCGCCGCTGCGATCTTCGACACGGATCGAGCCGCGGTGACCGTCGACGATGCGCTTGCAGATCGCGAGGCCGAGCCCCATGCCGGTGCCGGCCGCGCGATCGGTCGCGCGGTTCTGGCCGCGCGCGAACGGCTGGAAGATGCGCTCGCGCTGGTCGGCCGGCACGCCGGGGCCGCGATCCTCGACGATCATCGTGCGGTCGCCTTCGACGTGCACGACCACGTGCTCGCCCTTCGGCGAGTGATCGATCGCGTTGCGGAGCAGGTTGTCGAGCACGATCGCGATCGCATCCGCATCGACATCGGCATCGACCGTGTCGCCGGGCGCGAGCTCGACATCGACGCCGTGCTTCGCCCCGATCGCGGCGGCGCGCTCGACCGCGAGCGCCGCGAGGCCGTGCAGATCCGTGCGCGCGTGATGCAAGCCCGCTTCGCCGGCGCGCGCGAGCGTCAGCAGCTTGTCGACGAGCAGGTTCATGCGCGAGACCTCGCCGAGCGTCTCGTCTGCGACCTTCTCCCAGTGCGACGACGCGCGCTGCTTGCGGCGCGCGACCTCGAGGTTCGTCGAGATCACCGACAGCGGCGTGCGCAGCTCGTGCGACGCGTCGGCCGCAAACTGCGCCTGCGCCGCGACGCCCTTCGCGATGCGATCGAGCACGCCGTTGAGCGCGGTCGACAGCGTATCGAGCGCGTCGTTCGCGGGCGAGACCGGCAAGCGTTCGTCGAGCCGCGTGCCGGTCATGCGCGCCGCGCCGGCGATCACGCCGTCGAGCCGCTTCGTCGTCGTCGACGTCAGCTTGCGACCGACGAGCAGCGAGATCGCGATACCGAGCGGCAGCGAGAACGCGAACGCGATCGCGCACTGCTCGACGATCTCGCTCGGCGGATCCTCGATCTGACCGACGTAGCGACACACTTCGCCGACCTCCGTCACGTAGTAGACGAGCACCATCACGACGCCGAACATGAGCATGCCCAGCACCGTCGCGGTCGCCAGCGATCGCCCGAGCCCTCGCCCGAGCGTCGCGGGCTCGGTCACGATGCCACCAGCAGCCGGATCCCGGCGCCGCGCACCGTCTCGATCGTGATCGGAAATCCGGTCAGCTTCTTGCGCAGGTGCGTGAGGTGGACGTCGATCACGTTCGTGCCGGGATCGAAGTCGTAGCCGAATGCTTCCTTCAGGATCTCGGCACGCGTGACGACCTCGCCGCGCCGGCGGACGAGGCAGCCGAGCAGCGCGTACTCGCGCGGCGACAGCGACGCGCTCTTGCCGCTGCCCTCGACGACGAGATCGTCGCGCATCACGAGCGGTACGTCCGACGACGGCGTCCAGCGCGGACCACCTGCACGCCGCGTCAGCGCGTGGATGCGTGCGACCAGCTCGGCGAACGCGAACGGCTTCACGAGGTAGTCGTCGGCGCCGTTGTCGAGCGCCGCGACGCGCGAGTCGACGGCGTCGCGCGCGGTGAGCACGAGCACGGGCACGTGGACGCGCGCGCCGCGCAGCTCCTTCAAGACCTCGAGGCCGTCGCGATCGGGCAGGCCGAGATCGAGGATCATCAGATCCAGATCGCGGCGCAGCCCGCGCGCGATGCCCGCCGCGGCCGTGTCGAGCACCTCCACGGCAAACCCATCTTCCCCCAGACCCTCCGCGATCGACCCGGCGAGCTGAGGATTGTCTTCGACGAGCACTACCCGCACGCCATCAGGATACACGCTTGGTTCGGTCATGACGTCTTCCTCGCGATCCACATGGTCAAACCCGGCGTTACGACGAGCGTGACGGCGGTGGCCAGGGTCAAACCACCGATCACGGCGACCGCGAGGGGCCGCTGGAGCTCCGAGCCCGCGCCGATCCCGAACGCGAGCGGTGCGAGACCTGCGAGCGTCGCCGCGGTCGTCATCAGAACCGGTCTGAGCCGGCGCCGCGCGGCCGCCACGATCGCGGCCTCGACGCCGAGCCCCTCGGCCATGCCGCGGCGCGCGTGCTCGAGCAGCAGGATGCCGTTCTTGACGACGAGGCCGACGAGCAGCACGAGGCCGGTCATCGACGACACGTCGAGCGGCAGCCCGGTCGCGGCGAGCACGAGCAGCGCGCCGACCGTCGACAGCGGCGCGCCGATCAGCACGACGAGCGCGAGCCGCAGCGACTGCAGCTGCACGAGCAAGACGAGCAAGACGAGGACGGTCGCGACCAGCGCGACGGTGACGAGCTCGAGGCGCGCGGCGCTCGCGGCCGCGGCCTGGCCGCCGATCTCGAGCTGCGTGCCGCGCGGCAGCGGCACGTCGCGCAGCGCGGTGCGGATCGCGACCTCGGCGCCGCCGAGATCGCCGGTCTTCGCGGCGGCGGTCATCAGGATCGCCGGGCGCAGGCCGTCGCGCCGCAGCACCGCGGGCGACAGCGGCCGATCGAACGTCACGATCTCGCCGAGCGGCAGCGCCTTCGGGCCGTAGGCGATCGGCGAGCGCGCGAGCGCGTCGGGATCGAAGCGGATCGCATCGGGATAGCGCAGGCGCACGCCGATCGTGCGCTCGGGGCGGATCACCTGCGCGACCTCGCGGCCCGCGATCGCGATCTGCAAGTCGTCGCCGACCTCGGTCGCGCCGAGCCCGAGCCGCGCGACCTGGAGCGGATCGACCCGCGAGCGCAGGATCGGCGTCTTGCCCTCGACGCCGTCGAAGAAGTCGACGAGCTGGTCGAGCTTGCCGAGCCGTTCGCCGGCCGCGGTCGCATACTGCTCGATCACCTGCGGATCTTCGCCGAGCACGCGCACCTCGATCGGCGAGGGATTGCCCGACAGATCGGCGAGCACGTCCTGCAAGAGCTGCACGAACTCGACGCGGGCCTCGGGCACGGCCGCGTGTACGCGCTCGCGCACGCGCGCGATCACGTCGCGGATGCCGTCGCGCTGCCCGCGCGGCACGAGGCGCACCATGATGTCGCCGCGGCTTTGCATGGTCGCGGTCGCCGGCCCGAGCTCGCTGCCGGTGCGGCGCGTGAACGTGACGACCTCGGGCGTCGTGCGCAAGACCTCGTCGATCGCGAGCGCGACGCGGTCGGTCTCTTCGAGCGACGTGCCGGCCGGCAGGAAGAAATCGACGACGAACGCGCCTTCGTCCATCTGCGGCAAGAAGCCGGTCGCGAGCGAGCGCTCGGCGAGCGCGCCGGCGCCGAGCAGTGCGACGACGAGGCCGAGGGCGACGAACCGGCGATGCACGAGCCAGCCGATCGCGCGGCCGACGCGATCGCTCGAGCTCGCCTCGTGCTCCCGCTTGCGATGATGGCGCAGCCGATCCGCGAGCACCGGGATGAGCGTCAGCGACATCGCCATCGACAGCAGCACGGCGATCACGAGCGTCACCGCGAGCGCGCCGAGGAAGTGGCCGGTGACGCCGGTGAGCAGCGCGAGCGGCGCGAACACGAGCACGGTCGTGCACGTCGTGCCGACGACGGCGGCGAGCATGTCGCGCGTGCCGAGCTCGACCGCCTCGTGGACCTCGTGACCGTCCTCGAGCCGGCGCACGATGCCTTCGGTCACGACGATCGCGTCGTCGACGACGAGCCCGATCGAGACCGCGAGCCCGCCGAGCGACATCAGATTCAACGTGACGCCGAGCCAGCGCATCACCGCGAACGTGCCGAGCAACGTCAGCGGCACCGGCAGCGCGGCGACGAGCCCGGCCCGCCAGTCGCGCAGCGACACCGCGATCACGAGCAGCGACAGCGCGATGCCGACGAGGATCGCATCGCGCACGCTCGCCATCGAATCGTCGACGAGCTCGCCCTGGTCGTAGACCGGCTCGAGCACGACATCGGACGGCAGCCGCAGCGCCGCGATCGCGTCCTGCACGCCGGCGACGACCGCGGGCGTGCTCGCGCCGGGCAAGCGCGCGATCGAGATCGCGACGGCCTCGCCGCGCGGGCCGCGCACGATCACGTCGGGATCCTCGGCGCCGTCGGCGACCGTCGAGCCATCGGGCACGTCGGCGACCGCCGACAGCGTGATCGGCCCGTCCGGACCCTGCGCGACCGGCAGCAGCCTCAGGCGCTCGACGTCGACGGCCTGCGCGTCGAGCACGACCGGCAGCGTCTGGTGCTCGTCGAACACGCGCCCGGCCGCGACGACTTGATCCGCTTGCTCGATCTTCTTCGCGAGCTCGCTCGGCGTCAGGTGCAGCGCGGCGAGCTCGGTCGGCCTGATCAGGATCTGCATCTGCCGCACGCGCCCGCCGAGCAAGTCGACCGCGCCGATTCCGGGCACGCGCACGAGCGCGGGGCGCACGATGCGCTCCGCGACGTCGCGCAGGCGGCGCGTGTCGGCATGCGTGTTCGGCGCCGCCGACAGGTTGTAGGTGACGACCGGTACCGACGTCGGCAGCACGCGCTGCACGATCGTCGTCGTGCCGCGTGGCAGATCGACGTGATCGACCGCGGTCTGACACGCGTACTGCACCTGCAGCGGCTCGGCGCTGTCGACGAGCTGCAGCGAGACCTCGACCGCGCCGCGGATCGTTCGCGAGCGCACGTAGCGCACGCCGGGCACGACCGCGAGCGCTTGCTCGAGCGGCCGCGTCACCTGCGCCTCGACGAGCTCGGGCGCGAGCTGGCCGGCATGCGCGACGACGATCACGCGCGGGAACGTCATCTCGGGATAGATCCCGCTCGGCAGCCGGAAGATCGAGACCGCGCCGATCGCGGCGAGCGCGAGCGCGGCGAGCCACACGAGGCTCGCGTGCGCGCGAAGCCAGCGCACGTAGCTCATTTCCTCTGCAGCTCCTGACCGTCTTCGAGCCCCAGCACGTGGTCGACGACGACCTGCTCGCCGGGCTTGAGCCCGTCCTTGATCTCGACCCCGCGCTCGCCGCGATCGCCGACCGTCACGGCGCGCACGCTCGCCTTGTTGCCTTCGCACACGATCACCTCGTCGCCGCCGACGAGCGAGCGGCGCAGCGCGCTGCCGGGCACGATCAAGCCCGGCCGCTTCGCGACCACGATGCGCGCGGTCGCCGCCGTGCCGACCCGCGGCGCGCCGCCGTCGAGCCGCAGCCGCACGGTGCCGAGCAGCGTCGTCGGATCGACCGCGGGCTCGACGCGGATCACCGACGCCGCGACCGGCGCATCGACGCCGAGCACGTGCGCGCTCGCCGGCATGCCTTCGACGAGCTTCGCGAGTGCGCCGGGAGGCGCTTGCGCGTGGAGCTCGAGCACGGACAGATCCGCGATCTCGGCGACCGGTGTCGCGGTCGTGCCGTCGACGCTCTCGCCGACCTTGCGCCACACGTGCAGCACGGTGCCGGCGCGCGGCGCGCGCAGCTCGCGGCGCGCCATCCGCGACGACGCCAGCCCGGCACGCGCGTTCGCGGCTTCGAGCTCGGCCGCCGCGGCCGCGGCCTTCGCGCGCGCGTCGTCGAGATCCTTGCGCGCGCCGATGCCGGCGGTGACGAGTCGATCCGCACGCGCCAGCTCCTGGTCCGCCGCGGTCTTCGCGGCTTCGGCCGCGGCGACTGCCGCCTTCGCCTCGACCGAGCCCGCCGGCAGCGCCGGATCCTCGATCACGGCGAGCAGCGCGCCGGCGGCGACGCGATCGCCGGGCTCGACCTCGACCGCGCCGACGCGGCCCGCGATCGGCGAGCTCACGATCGCGTCGACCTTCGGCGGTGGCGCGACGACGCCGCTGACCTCGATCGTGTCGTCGATATCGGCCGCGATCACGGCGCGGCACGTCACGGTCGCCGCCGCCGGCGTGTCGTCGTCGTCGCCGGGCCCTTCGTGCTTGCACGCCGCGAACGCGAGCGCGACCGCGAGCGCGACCTTGCGCTTACTTGCCACCACCGACCTCGAGCCCGGCCGCGAGCTGCAGATCCGCGAACGCGACCGCCGCATCCGCACGCGCGCTGTTGATCTCCGCGCGCACCGCGGCGAGGTCGCGCTGCGCCTGCAGCGCCGACGCGAGATCGCGCGCGCCCTCGCGATAGGCCTGCGCCGACAGCGCCGCCGCGCGCTCCTGCGCCGGCGCGACGTCGTGCTCGAGCGCGCGCAGCCGCTCGCTCGCGGCCTGCCACGTGCGATACGCCGCGACGAGGCCGGCGCCGAGCTCGGTCTCGGTCACGACGAGCCGCGCGCGCTGCGCCGCCGCCGCCGCCCGCGCCGCGCGTTCCTTGTCGCCGACGCGCGCGAACAGCGGTAGCTCGACCGCGACGCCGATGCGCGCATCGTGATTGCCGAACGGTTCGAGCGTCTGGTCGTCGTACGAGACCTCGCCCTCGAGGGCGAGCACGGGCCAGTGCTGGACCTGCACGGTCTCGATCGTCGCGTCGGCCGCGGCGACGCGATCGAGCGCCGCCGCTCGCTCGGGGTGGCGCGCCAGCCGCGCGCGCAGCGCGTCGAGCTCGACCGCATCGCCCGCGATCGGCTCGCCGTCCGCGCGCAACGGCCGCAGCGGATCCCAGCCGAGCACGCCGGCGAGCGACGCCGATGCCGCATCCTCCGCGCGCTGCGCCGCCGCCGCCGCGACATCCGCTCGTGCGCGGGCCGCGGTCGCAACCGTGACGTCGACGTCCGCGCCGACGCCCGCGCTGACGCGTCCCTTCGCGATCAGCTCGAGCTCGGCGGCCTGCTGCGCCGCGATCGATGTCGCGACGACATCGCCGTCGGCCCGCGCGAGCGCGACCCACGCGACGACCGCGCGATGGCGCAGCTCGCGCTGCACGAGCTCGACGTCCGCACGCACGATGTCGGCCTCGGCTCGCGCCTGCCTGCGCGCCGCGCCGACCGTGCCGAACAGCGGCAGCGGGATGGTCGCGCCGGCGACCAGCCGCGCGGTCAGCCGGTTCGTCGCGACGTGCACCAGCGGCGACGGCCACGCGCCGGCCGCGTCGACGCTCGCGTCGGCTGCCGCGACGTCGTGCACGCCGATCTGCGCCGCCGGCGCGCGCTGCGCCGCGACGATCGCGTCGGGCAGCGTGACCGCGCGCCGCTCGTCGGCGTGCGCGCGTGTGGCCGCGAGCAGAGCGAGGGCAACGACGCAGAAGCGCATGCGCCAAAGGTCCCTCGAACAACCCTTACGGCTCCATTAAGAGTGGCCGAAAACGGCAACGCCCCCGACGAGCGGGGGCGCACTTCGATAAGTCAGCTTCGCAGTCGGTCGACGGGTCGACTCAGTACCAGTTGAGCCCGAGGCCGATCGTGCCCGACGTGATGCGGTCGTCGGTGCTGTTGTACGTGCCCTCGGTGATCCGGCCCTGGAGGTCGAGCGCGAAGCGGCGCCCCGACATGATCTCGAATCCGACCGCGCCGAGCAGGCCGAGGCCGTTGCCCGGCGGCGAATACGCGACGCCGTTCACGTTGTCGTCGGCCTCGAGGTGCGCGATGCCGACGCCGCCCTTGATCCACAGCTGCGGGGTCAGCCAGAACTGGATCGCGCCCATCGCCAGGGTCTGCACGAGCGTCACGTCGTCGCTCGGATCGAGCGCGATCTGCTGCGCGTTGGCCTGGAGCTCGAACAAGATCGCCATGCGCGGGCTGATGAAGCCGCCGAGGTGAAAGTCGAACTCGCCGGTCAGCGGCTGCGAGTCACAGCCCGAACACGTCACCGCGCTACCGTTGTCGTTCATGTAGCCGAGCCCGACGCTGAACCCCCAGGCGAGGCGCCCCATGCGGTTGTGGAACCCACCTGGTAGCGGAGCCGGCCCGTAGCCGCCGCCGTAGTAGCCCTGCGCGCCGGCGATACCGGACGCTCCGAGGATGATCGCGAGGACGAGAATCGACTTGATAGGCTTCATATTGGTTGCCCCTTCGCAGGCGAATCATCGCAAGTCCGAGGCCAGCGCGCGAGTTCCGCCGCCGCGTGCGAACCTCGCGTTTTCGCGTGGTCGGACCACCAACACGAGTTCACAGTGGGGCAGCAAAAACTCACACCACATCGAGCATGCGGTCGATCGCCCCGCGCCCGCGGCGTCCGTCGCCGAGCGCGGTCGCGCACGGAATCCCGCGCGCCGAGAACAGGCTCTCGACCCACGACGACGACGCCCCGTTCTGCAGCCAGCCCGCGTCGAACAGGGCGGCGTCGACCGGACGATCCGACGCGCGCGCGAGCTGCACGATCGCTCCAGGATCGGTTCCACCCATCACGACATATCCGCACGACTCGAGCGCGGCCTGCAGCTCCGCGAGCCGCGCCTGGGTTGCGCCGACGAGGATGCGGCGCTCCGAGCGGCGCTCGACGCGTGCGAGGAACGCGGACCACCGCGCACGATCGGCGTCCGACATCTCGACGATGCCGAGCCCGTAGCCCGCCGACACGCCGCAGGCCTTCGCCATCGAATCCGCGATGTGGCGGACGATCCGCGCCCGGCCCGCGATCTGTCCGCGATCGTCGTCGAGCGCCATCGAGAAGCTGACGACCGTGCCACGCTCGAGCACGAACGGCGAGCGCACGAACATCCCGCCGACCGAGACGTCGAGCGCGTCGGCCTTGATCGCGCCGCGCGTCGTGCCGACGCACAGCGGAAGCTCGACCGGGAAGCGCCGCGTCGCGCGCGCCGGTGCCGGTTTGATCGTGACGTTCGCCGCACGCGCGGCGCTGAGCAGCTGCGTGAGCTGCTGGCGCGACGACGAGTCCAGCTCGAACTGCACGCTGAACGTCGACGCCCCGGTCGCGGCAGCCTCGGTGTCCGTCGAGACCTTGCCGACCGCGCCGCGCACGAGCGCGCGATGCGCGCCGTACGACAGCGCGACGTCGACGCGATCGTGCAGCCGCGGCAGCGCGCCGCTCATCAGTGCCGCGCCCTTGAGACTGAGCGCGCCGATGCGGATCGGCACCCACCGGCCGCCGCGCAGGTAGCGCGCGAAGATCATGTCCTTCGGTGCGATCGCGGTTGCCGGAACGTAGGCCTCGCCGTCGAGCCGCGGCGACGACATCCGGCGCGGCACCACGTGGCGCGAGGTCGGCGGCGGCGCGAGTTGCGGCGGTGCCTCGGGCTCACGCTTCGCGCGCGCGCTCGAGCGCCGCAGGTCGTCGCGCGTGCCCTTCGCGAGCGGCAACGGCGGCGGCTGAGACTGCACCTTGCCCCCGCGCGTATCTTTGATCCGGCGCACGAGCTCGGCGAGCGCGCCGACGACGTCGCGCGCGTAGGTCACGTGCAACGTGCACCGCGCGAGTCGCTCCGAGAGGAACCGCGCGCGTTCGCCATCGGAGAGCTCGGCCGGCTGGATCATGCCGACCTCGGCGAGGAGCGCGACCTCGACGATGTACCCGAGCCGTGCGCTGCCGAGCGCGAGCTCGTCGTAGCGGAGCTGGAGCACCGCCTGGTCGGCGATCGAGTCGTAGTACGCGTGAACCGCCGCGAGCGGCGGCGCGTTCGGCGAATCGAGCGCGGCCAGCGCCTGCGTCCAGTGGCTGATGCGCTGGCGCGGCTGCTCGACGAGCAGGAACGCCTCGACGAGGGACCGCGGTGGATCGTCCTGGACTTTCACGTGCGCGCGCGAAGGAGCAGCAGCGCGAATGCCACGCCGATCATTCGCGATCGCGCTTACGCGCGAAGCGGGATCGTCGGGTGATCGTTGGGGGCACGACAGAGCCCCGTCGACGCGATTCGCGGCATCTACGCCATAGTATGCGTGGCTTTCTTACCATGAAACGCCGACAATTCTTGCTCAAGTACTCGTCTCCCCTAAAGTATCAAGGCCATGAGATCCGACGATAGAGTGGGCTATCGGCTGCCCCTCCTCCCGCTGCGCGACATCATCGTGTTCCCTCACATGGTCGTGCCGCTCTTCGTCGGTCGCGACAAGTCGCTGTCGGCGCTCGAGGAGGCGATGGCCGGCGACAAGCAGCTGCTGCTCGCGGCGCAGCGCCGCGCGAAGACCGACGATCCCGCCGAGGAGGACATCTTCTCGATCGGTACCGTCGGTCACATCATCCAGCTGCTGCGGTTTCCGAAGGGCCCGGTCAAGGTGCTCGTCGAGGGCCGCGCGCGCGCACGCATCCGCGGCTTCGTGCAGAGCGAGCCGTTCTTCGCGTGCGACGTCGACGACGTCGAGGAGCCCGACGACGAAGGCGCCGAGGTCACCGCGCTGATGCGCTCGGTGCAGGACGTGTTCGACGACTACGTGAAGCTCAACACGCGCATCCCGCAGGAGCTGCTCGTCAGCGTGCGCACGATCGACGACCCGGGCCGCCTGGCCGACACGATCGTCGCGCACGTCGCGTTGAAGTTGAAGGACAAGCAGGAGCTGCTCGAGACCGCGTCGCCAGCGAAGCGCCTCGAGCGGCTCGGCGAGCTGATGCAGGGCGAGATCGAGATCCGCCAGGTCGAGAAGAAGCTGCGCACTCGCGTCAAGAAGCAGATGGAGAAGCAGCAGAAAGAGTACTACCTGAACGAGCAGATGCAGGCCATCCAGAAGGAGCTGGGTGACCGCGACGAGTTCAAGAACGAGCTCGCCGAGCTCGAGCAGAAGATCAAGCAGAAGAAGATGTCCAAGGAGGCGAAGGAGCGCTGCCTCAAGGAGCTCAAGAAGCTGAAGCAGATGTCGCCGATGAGCGCCGAGGCGACCGTCGTGCGCAATTACCTCGACTGGGTGATCGCGCTGCCGTGGGACGACAAGACCGAGGACCGTCACGACATCAATGAAGCGGAGAAGATCCTCGAGGCCGAGCACTACGGCCTGAAGAAAGTCAAAGAGCGGATCCTGGAATACTTGGCCGTCCAAGCATTGGTGCCGCGTCAGCGCGGGCCGATCCTGTGCTTGGTCGGTCCGCCCGGCGTCGGCAAGACGTCGCTCGCGCGATCGATCGCGCACGCGACCGGCCGTCGCTTCGTGCGGCAGTCGCTCGGTGGCGTGCGCGACGAGGCCGAGATCCGCGGCCATCGCCGCACGTACATCGGCGCGCTGCCGGGAAAGCTCGTGCAGTCGCTGAAGAAGGTCGGCTCGAACAATCCGGTGTTCCTGCTCGACGAGATCGACAAGATGTCGATGGATTTTCGCGGTGACCCGGCGAGCGCGCTGCTCGAGGTGCTCGATCCCGAGCAGAACAGCGCGTTCAACGATCACTACTTGGATCTCGACTACGACTTGAGCGACGTCATGTTCATCACGACCGCGAACCAGCAACACGCGATTCCCCTGCCGCTGCAGGATCGCTTGGAGATCATCGAGCTCCCCGGCTACACCGAGTGGGAGAAGGTCGCGATCGCGAATCAGTACTTGATCCCGAAGCAAGCCGAGAACAACGGCGTGAAGGATCTCCCGGTGACGTGGGGAGACGATGCGCTGACCGCGATCATCCATCGCTACACGAAGGAAGCCGGCGTGCGCAATCTCGAGCGCGAGATCGCGACGGTGTGCCGGAAGATCGCGAAGGACTGGCTCGCGGGTGGCCGCGCAGCCGACGCGAGGTTCGAGGTCACGCCCGACGCGCTACCCGGCTGGCTCGGTGTCGAGAAGTATCGCGAGGCGCGTCGCGAGAAAGAGGACGAGATCGGGCTCGCGAACGGGCTCGCCGTCACGATGTTCGGCGGCGACCTGCTGACCGCCGAGGTGACGATCGTGCCCGGCAAGGGCAAGCTGACGCTGACCGGCAAGCTCGGCGAGGTGATGCAGGAGAGCGCGCAGGCGGCGATGAGCTACTTGCGGTCGCGCGCGGGAACGTTCGGACTGTCGAACGATTTCCAGAACAAGGTGGACATTCACGTCCACTTCCCCGAGGGCGCGATCCCGAAGGACGGTCCGTCGGCGGGCATCACGATGGCGACGGCGATGGCGTCGGCGCTGCTGAGAATTCCGGTGCGTCAGACGATCGCGATGACCGGCGAGGTCACGTTGCGCGGCCGCGTGCTGCCGATCGGCGGCTTGAAGGAGAAGATCCTGGCGGCTCACCGCGCGGGCGTGACGACGGTGCTGTTCCCCGACGACAACCGCAAGGATCTGAAGGAGGTCCCCGAGGCGGTGTTGGAGCAGCTCGTGGCGATTCCGGTGAAGCACATGGACGAGGTGCTGCGCCACGCACTCGCGCACCCGCAGCCGTCGGAGTTCCTGCGAGAACCCTCGAGCGTGGTCGACTGGCGCATCGTCGAGACCATGCCACCGACCGACCCCCGCGACGCCCACTGATGCTTGACACACGGGCTTGGGCCGTCTAGAACGCTTTCCCTCGGAAGCGGGCGAATAGCTCAGCGGAAGAGCGTCGCCCTTACAAGGCGGTGGTCGCAGGTTCGAACCCTGCTTCGCCCACGGAACTCCTGAAATTTGAAGCTACGTTTGGAGCGGTAGTTAAGTCGGTTATAACGCCGGCCTGTCACGCCGGAGGCCGCGGGTTCGAGTCCCGTCCGCTCCGCAAATATTACGCCCACTTATGCGGTTGGCCCCCGCAGGGTGTCGGACCGTTGTAGTAAATGTGTAGTAAGCGGAGGCTACTACATGGGGACGGTCTTCAACCGAGGGTCGAAGGACGCGCCGAATTGGTACGTCGGGTACCGGGAAAACGGGCGCTGGGTTTACAAGGCTTCCAGGCAGCCGACCAAGGCGCTCGCGAAGCGGTTCGTGGGTGAAATCGAGGCTCGAATCTCGCGCGGGCTGGTCGGGATGGAGGATGCGGACGACGCACCGTTGTTCAAGGGGCTGTTCCAGTCGTTCCTGGATGGGCTGGTGAACAGGAACGCGGACGACGATCGCAGCCGTGGGCGGCGGCATCTGGCGCCGAAGTTCGATCGGATGCTGCTGGCCGATGTCGATCTCGGCGCAGTGATGGAGTGGATCGACGAACAGCGCGCGGCGGGCGAGCTGAGCGATTCGAGCATCCGCCACAACATGAACTTGTTGTCGCGCTTCTTCTCGTGGGCGATCGCGCGCGGGCACGTCGCGATCAATCCGGTTCGTCAGATCCCGATGGGCAGCCGCCCGACGCAGTCGGTGAAGTCCGACACGCCGTGGCTCGCCGACGACGCGATCGTGCGCAAGCTCATCAACGATCTCGAGGAGCCGATCAACTTCATGTTCTACCTGTGCAACCGCTCCGGTTTGCGCACGGGTGAGGCCGCGGGCCTTCGCATGTCCGACATGGAGTTCCTCGACGAAGGCATCATCCGCGTTCGCTTCTCGTACGACGGTCCGCTCAAAGAGGACAAGAAGGGCGAAGGCAAGGTGAAGTGGGTGCCGGCTCCCGAAGACATCAACGAGTTC
>Ga0335083_10007120_pt1 | contig 13835 bp, 14 predicted proteins | sample Lox_Sample_42_FD_206716 | JGI IMG/M metagenome (GOLD analysis project Ga0335083, IMG submission 206716) | Soil microbial communities from Loxahatchee National Wildlife Refuge, Florida, United States - Lox_Sample_4.2 | ecosystem: Environmental > Terrestrial > Soil > Wetlands | place: USA...
GCGCCAATTCCCGGGCCGCCAATCCTCTCGTCGACCAGCAGCCGCTGGCGCACTACGTGGTTGCGCACAGCGAACAGGCGGCGTCGTCCATCGGGTTCAGTTACGATCTGACCCAGGGGGCCGTCGACATGACCGAGGACGAGATAGAGGCGCTACGCAGATAGCGTCCGACCAAACATGCCGGAAGGATTGATTTCCTCGCGGGGCTGGCGCACGGGCGTCGCGCTGCTGGCGCTGTGCACGCTGGCCCGCGCCGGCGGCGACGAGGGGCCCGGCGCCTGGATCATGCGCATGAACAAGGCGCTCGCCACGCGCAACTACGACGGCGTGCTGGTCCATCAGGTCGGCCAGCATCGTTCGGTGCTGCGCATCGTGCATCGCGTGCAGGACGGCCACATGGAAGAGCGCGTGACGGTCGAATCGCCGGCCGGGCCGGGGCCGGGGCGCGAGTTCGTGCGCAATGGCAGCGAGTGGATCGAATACGATCCGCAGCAGCGCGTCGCGCGCGTGCAGACGCGCAACCGCAGCTATGGCTTCCTGATCGCGCTCAACGGCCTCGGCCAGCAGACCGGCCGCTATTACGCGATGACCGACGACGGCAACGTCATGCTCGACGCGTGGACCGCGCGGCGCATCTCGCTGGAGCCGCGCGATGCGCTGCGTTACGGATTCCGCTTCTGGCTCGACGCCAGGACCGCGCTGCCGCTGAAGACGCAGCTGGTGTCGCGTTCCGGCGAGGTCATCGAGGAGATCACCTTCCTCAGCATGTCGCTGCCGGAGCACATCGAGGACGAGCAGCTCAAGCCGCAGTTCGACACCACGGGGTTCCACTGGGTGCGCGGCGAGGAGCCGATGTACACGCCCGGCCTGAAATCGCCGCCGGTGCCGCGCGCCGAGCTGCTGCCGGCGGGTTTCCGCGTGATCCTGCTGGGCAGCCCGGAGCAGGAGGCCAAGGCACCTGGACCGCGCACGCGCTTCATCGTTTCCGACGGCATCGACTGGGTGTCGGTGTATGTCGAGAAGGGCGGGCCAGCCGCCGCAAGGCAGATGCCGGGGCATGCGGGCCAGGCGCCGGAGGCACCCGGCCTGCGTCCTGACGGCGTCGTGGTGATGGGTTCCACCGCCGTCTATGTCGCGAGCCTGGATGGCTTCAATGTCACCGTGGTCGGCGAGGTACCGCCGGCGACGGTCAAGGCCATAGCGGAGGCGGTGCGTCCTGAGTGACGGCGCGCGCCTGGTGCTGCTTTCACGCCCGGATTGCGGGCTGTGCGAGGAATTCGCGCGCGAGCTGGCCCGTTTTGCGGCTGAACTGCCCCTGCCTGCCTGCCAGCAGCTCGACGTGGACAGCGATCCGGAGCTCGCGCGCCGCCACGGCCTCGACATTCCCGTGCTGCTGCTCGACGGCGTGAAGGTGTGCCAGCACGTGCTGGACCGGCAGGAGCTGCGGCGCCTGCTGCGCCCGCGCTGACTGTGCGGCGGGCGCCGGCGGGGTGGCTGGGGTAGAATCCGGCCCCTTTACTCCCCGTCCCCGTGCCGATGCCAGAGCAGCCGCCAGAGCCCAGCCATGCCAGCGATATCAGCGGCATCCGCAACTTTTCCATCATCGCCCACGTGGACCATGGCAAGTCCACGCTGGCCGACCGGCTGATCCAGATCTGCGGCGGCCTGGCCGAGCGCGAGATGCAGTCGCAGGTGCTGGACAACATGGCGCTGGAGCGCGAGCGCGGCATCACCATCAAGGCGCAGAGCGTCACGCTGTTCTACGGCGCGCGCGATGGCCGGCGCTACCAGCTGAACCTGATCGACACGCCGGGCCACGTGGATTTCTCCTACGAGGTGTCGCGCAGCCTTGCGGCCTGCGAGGGCGCGCTGCTGGTGGTCGACGCCGCGCAGGGCGTCGAGGCGCAGAGCGTGGCCAACTGCTACACGGCGCTGGAGCAGGGGCTGGAAGTGGTGCCGGTGCTGAACAAGATCGACCTGCCGTCGGCCGATCCGGACAAGGTCATCCGCGAGATCGAGGAGATCATCGGCATCGGCGCGCACGACGCGATCCGCGTTTCGGCCAAGACCGGCGAGAACGTGCCCGAGCTGCTCGAGACGCTGGTGGCGCGCATTCCACCGCCAAAGGGCGACCGCGACGCGCCGGTGCAGGCGCTGATCATCGACTCCTGGTTCGACAACTACGTGGGCGTGGTGTCGCTGGTGCGCGTGGTCAATGGCACGCTGAAGACCGGCGACAAGATACGGGTGATGTCCACGGGCCGCGCGCACTTGGTCGACAGGCTCGGCCGCTTCACGCCGAAATCCGCGGTGCTGCCGCAGCTGGCCGCGGGCGAGGTGGGCTTCATCGTCGCCGGCATCAAGGAGATCGATGGCGCGCCGGTGGGCGATACCATCACCGGCGAGTCGCGGCCGGCAGCCGCGCCGCTGCCCGGTTTCAAGAAGGTGCAGCCGCGGGTGTTCGCCGGCGTCTTCCCGGTCAACACCGAGGACTACGAGGCCTTTCGCGACGCGCTCGCCAAGCTGCGGCTGAACGACTCGGCGCTGCATTACGAGCCGGAGGTGTCCACCGCGCTGGGTTTCGGCTTCCGCGTGGGGTTCCTGGGCCTGCTGCACATGGACATCGTGCAGGAGCGCCTGGAGCGCGAATACAACCTCGAGCTCATCACCAGTGCTCCCACCGTGGTCTACGAGGTGGCAAAGACCGACGGCAGTACCGAGAACGTGGACAACCCGGCGCGCCTGCCCGCGCAGAACCTCATTGCCGAGCTGCGCGAACCCATCATCACCGCCAGCATCCTCGTGCCGCCGGAGCATGTCGGCGCCGTGCTGCAGCTGTGCAGCGAGAAGCGCGGCGTGCAGCAGAAGATGCTGTACCTGGGCACGCAGGTGTCGCTGCAGTACCAGCTGCCGCTGGCCGAGGTGGTGCTGGATTTCTTCGACCGGCTGAAGAGCGCTTCCCGCGGCTATGCCTCCTTCGACTATGAGTTCAGCCATTTCCAGGCCGCGCCGCTGGTGAAACTGGATATCCTGATCAACGGCGACCGGGTGGACGCGCTGTCCATCATCGTGCACCGCGACGCGGCCTACCAGCGTGGCCGCGAGCTGGTGGACAAGATGCAGGAACTGATTCCGCGGCAGATGTTCGAGGTGGCGGTGCAGGCCACCATCGGGGCCCACGTGATCGCCCGCGCCACGGTGAAGGCACTGCGCAAGAACGTGCTGGCAAAGTGCTATGGTGGCGACGTGTCGCGCAAGCGCAAGCTGCTGGAGAAGCAGAAGGAAGGCAAGAAGCGCATGAAGCAGGTGGGTACGGTGGAGATACCGCAGGAGGCCTTCCTGGCGGTGCTGAAAGTGGGCAAGAAGTAACCCGTCGATTGCGGCAAGGCGAGGTAAGGGAAGTGTTCGACGAGATTCTGCGCATTTTTTCCTGGCTGCTGTTGCCGGTGCTGGTGATCGTCATCGTGGATGACTGGTTCCTGCGCCCGCGCCGGCGCCTGGCCGCGCTGCCGGCGCGGGCGGCCGATCCGGAATGGCTGGTCTGGCTGTACAACTCGCTGCTGCTGCTGCTGGTGGCCGGGGCCCTGCGGGTGATCCGCTCCGAGCGGCTGGATTTCGCGCTGGCGCTGGTGGTGATTTCAGCCGTGGGCGGCGTGGTGTGGGCGCTGGACGCATGGGTGCTGCGGCCGCAGCGCGACCGTGCGGCGCGCGCGCAGGGCAAGGATCCGCTGGCCGTGCCGGAGCCGGGAGTGGTCGATTACGCGCGCAGCATGGTGCCGGTGGTGGTGCTGGTGCTGGTGCTGCGCTCGTTCCTGTTCGAGCCGTTCCGCATCCCGTCGGATTCCATGATGCCCACGCTGCAGGACGGGGATTTCATCCTGGTGAACAAGTTCGCATACGGCCTGCGCCTGCCGGTGCTGAACACCCGCATCCTCGGCATTGGCGAACCGCAGCGCGGCGACGTGGTGGTGTTCCGCTATCCTCCGGATCCGGGCATCAACTACATCAAGCGGGTGGTCGGGTTGCCGGGGGACAGGGTCAAGGTGGTCTCCGACCATGTCTACGTCAACGGCGTGCCGCTGCCGAACAAGCTGCTGGGGCACTACTCGGATGGCTGCTACCAGAACATGCGCCTGTCCGAGGTGCAGACCGGCAACCATGTGCATCACACACTTTCCTGCCTGACGCCCGATTTCCTTGCCGGGCCGCCGCTGCCCGGCTGCAACCGCAAGATCGACCGCGGCTACGTCTGCTCGGAAACCGATCCGCCGCTGGCGGGGGGCGTGACCGACCGCGGCGACGCCGCCGAGGTCACCGTGCCCGCTGGCAACTACCTCATGATCGGCGATAATCGCGACAACAGTGAGGATGGCAGGTACTGGGGCTTCGTGCCGGAGGCCAACCTGGTCGGCAGCGCACGGCGCGTGTGGTTCAATTTCGACTTCAAGCGCCACCCGTTGATCGACTGGAGCCGCATCGGCAGGAAGATTGACTGAGGCCCGATCGGGAGAAGCGTCATATGCGCAGTCGTCAGCGCGGCATTACGTTCATCGGCTGGGTGGTGCTGCTGGTGCCGCTGGCCGTGGTCATGCTGGCGGTCCTCAAGGTATTGCCGCTGTACATGAACCAGTTCAAGGTGGCGAAGGCCATGGAAGAAACGGCCGCCGCCAATCGCGGCGACTCCAACCCGTCGCCGCAGGTCATGCACAACGAGCTGGAAAAGCGTTTCGACATCGAAAGCATCGAAACGCCGAACCCGCAGGACGTCGAGATCGCGCGCGAGGGCGATGTCTGGGTGATGACCGCCCAGTACGACCGCGAAGCGACGCTGTTCGGCAACCTTTCGTTGCTGGTGCATTTCAGCAAGCGTGTGGTGCTGCAGTAAGCCCGCGGGAATCCGCAGCATCGGTCATGGCCGCACCTGAGGTCGATGACGGCGCGTCCGACGCGGCGTTTGCTGCATGGCTGCGCGGGTTGCTGCGCCACGTGCCGGCGCATCCCGAGCTGTACCGCGTGGCGCTGACGCATCGCAGCGCCCGGCATGAACACAATGAGCGGCTGGAATTCCTCGGCGACGCCGTGCTCGGCATGGTAGTGGCGGAGGAGCTGTTCCGGCGCTTTCCCGCCGCCAGCGAGGGCACGCTGAGCCGGCTGCGCGCGCGGCTGGTGAGCACCGGGCCGCTGGCGGGCATTGGCGCGGCCATCGGTATCGGACCGATGCTGCGCCTGGGGAGCGGTGAGCTGCGTTCTGGCGGTTTCCGCCGCGAGTCCATTCTCGCCGACGCCACCGAGGCGCTGTTCGGCGCGGCCTATCTGGATGGCGGGCTGGAGGCGGCCCGCGGGCTGATCCTGGGCCTTTATGCGCGGCAACTGGATGAGCTGCGGCCCGAGGCTGAACTGAAGGACGCCAAGACCCGTCTGCAGGAGCTGCTGCAGGGCCGCGCCGAGGCGCTGCCGATGTATATGCTGGAGGGGGCGACCGGCGAGCCGCACGAACAGGTCTTCGCGGTGCGCTGCGAGGTGCATCTGGCTGCCGGCGGCGAGCTGCGGGCTGAAGGCACCGGCTCGAGCCGGCGTCGCGCCGAACAGCAGGCCGCCGCCGCAGTGCTTGCGCAGCTGCAGGTACGGTGGCGCGCGTGAGCGCTTACCCGAGGGGTTGGCGCGCATGAGCGCTTACCCGAGGGGTTGGCGCGCATGAGCGCGCACCGCTGCGGTTTCGCGGCGCTGCTGGGCCGGCCCAACGTGGGCAAGTCCACGCTGCTGAACGCCCTGGTCGGGCACAAGGTGTCCATCGTCAGTCCCAAGCCGCAGACCACGCGGCACCGCGTGCTCGGCCTTGCGAACCTGCCGGAGGCACAGATCGCCTTCGTCGACACGCCGGGCCTGCACCGGCAGCAGGGGCGTGCACTGAATCGCGCGATGAATCGCACCGCGGCGGCGGCGGCGCTGGACGCCGACGTGATCGTCTACGTGGTGGAGGCGCTGCGCTTCGGCGACGAGGACGAGCTGGCGCTGCTGCGCGCCACCGAGGCGCGCCGGCCCATCGTGGCAGTGGTCAGCAAGGTGGACCTGGTGAAGCCGCGCGAGCGGCTGCTGCCATTCCTCGCGCAGCTGGCCGGGCGCCATCCATTCGCGGAAATCGTGCCGGTTTCCGCGCTGCAGGAACGCGACGTGAGGCACCTGGCGCAGGTGATCGCGCGGCACCTGCCTGAATCCCCGCCGCTGTTCCCGCCGGACCAGCTGACCGACCGCGGCGAGAATTTCCGCATCGCCGAGATCATCCGCGAGAAACTGACGCTGGAGCTGCACGAGGAGCTTCCCTATGGCATCGCCGTGGAAGTGGAAGGCACCGGCGAGGAGCAGGACGGCCAGCTGGTGGTCTCCGCGGTGATCTGGGTGGACCGGGCGGGCCAGAAGCCCATCGTGATCGGTGCCGGCGGCGAGCGTCTCAAGCGTGTTGGCGCGCTGGCGCGCCGCGAGCTGAACGCGCTGCTCGGCCGGCGCCTGCACCTGAACCTGTGGGTGAAAGTGCGCGAGGACTGGGCCGACAGCGCGCAGGCGCTGCGGCAACTGGGCATGGAATGACGATGCAGCGGGTCGAACACACGCCGGCCTTCATGCTGCACCAGCGGCCATGGGGCGATTCCGGCCGCGTGGTGGAGCTGTTTTCCCGCGAGCACGGGCGGCTGTCGGTGTTCGCGCGTGGCGTGCGCGGGACCCAGGCGCGGCTCGCCGCCGTGCTGCAGCCTTTCGTGCCGCTGCTGGTTTCCTGGGCCGGACGCGGCGAGGCGCCGCGGCTCACCGGCGCGGAGTTCGATCGCGCGCGCCAGCCCGCAGCGCCGCTGCCGCACGGGCGGCTGATGTCGGCCTGGTACCTGTCGGAACTGGTGCTGTCCCTGACCGCGCGGCATGATCCGCAGCCGGAACTGTTCGCGCACTATGCCGCGGCGCTGGCCGGACTGCGCCAGGATGCGGGCCACGAGCGCACGCTGCGGCTGTTCGAGAAACGGCTGCTCGACGTACTGGGCTATGGCGTGGCGGAACTCGACGAGGCGCGCTTCGCGGATCCGGCCGAACTGGCAAAGCTGCGGCCGGTGCTGCGCGCCGGCATGGCGCGCTGCCTGGAAGGCCGTCCGCTGCGCACGCGTGCCGTGGCGGTCTCGCTGCGGGAATTCGCGCGGGCGCGCGGCGGCGCCGGAGCATAGATGCAGACGCGGGGACTGGCGCAGATCGCGCTCGGAGTGAACGTGGACCACGTGGCGACGGTGCGCAATGCGCGCCGCGCGCGCCATCCCGATCCGGTGCACGCGGCGCTGCTGGCCGAGCAGGCCGGCGCCGACAGCATCACCATGCACCTGCGCGAGGACCGCCGCCACATCATCGACAGCGATGCCTTCACGCTGGTCACGCTGATGCGCACGCGCCTGAACCTGGAGATGGCGGCGACCCCGGAAATGCTGGCCATCGCGCAGCGCCTGCGGCCGCCGGACTGCTGCCTGGTTCCCGAGAAGCGCGCCGAGGTGACCACCGAGGGCGGGCTGGACGTCGCCGGGCAGCAGCCGCAGCTGCGCGAGACGGTGGCGGCGCTGGCCGCCGCGGGCATCCGCGTGTCGCTGTTCATCGATCCGGATGCCGCGCAGGTGGCGGCGGCGCGCGCGATTGGCGCGCCGGTGGTGGAACTGCACACGGGCACTTACGCCGACAGCCAGGGCGCCACGTGCGCGCGCGAACTGGAGCGGCTGCGCGCGGCCGCGCGGCAGGCGGCGCAACTGGGCCTCACGGTGCATGCCGGCCATGGGCTCGACTACCACAATGTGCAGCCGGTGGCGGCCATCCCCGAAGTGGTGGAACTGAACATCGGCCACGCCATCGTGGGCCGCGCGCTGTTCACGGGCCTGGCCGCCGCGGTGCGCGAGATGAAGGCACTGATGTTGGCCGCGCGCCTGTGAATTACCTGGTCTTCGACATCGAGACCATTCCCGACGTGGATTACGGACGGCGCACGCTGGGCCTGCCCGGCCTTGCCGATGCGGACGTGGCCAGCGCGATGTTCGCGCTGCGCCGCGCGAAAAGCGGCGGGGAGTTCCTGCCGCTGCCGCAGCACCGCGTCGTGGCCATCGCCTGCGCGCTGCGGCGCGGCGATTCGCTGAAGGTCTGGAGCCTCGGCGATCCGGACAGCGGCGAACGCGAGCTGCTGGAACGATTCTTCGACGGCCTCGAGCGTTACACACCGGACCTGGTGTCCTGGAATGGCGGCGGCTTCGACCTGCCGGTGATGCACTACCGCTGCCTGCTGCACGGGGTGCGCGCGGCGCGCTACTGGGAGGCCGGCGATGCGGACAGCGCCTTCCGCTACAACAACTACCTCAACCGCTTCCACTGGCGCCACCTCGATCTCATGGACGTGCTGGCGGCCTACCAGCCGCGCGGTGCAGCGGCACTGGCGGACGTCGCGGCGCTGCTGGGCCTGCCGGGCAAGCTCGGGTTTTCCGGCGCGCAGGTGTGGGACGCATGGAAGGCCGGTGACATCGCCGGCATCCGCCGCTACTGCGAGACCGACGTGCTCAATACCTATCTGATCCTGCTGGCCTTCGAGCGCATGCGTGGCCGGCTGGAAGCGCCGGCGCACGCGGCCGAGGTGCAACGCGTGCGCGAGCTGCTGGCCGCGTCGCACGAGCCGCATCACCAGGAGTTCCTGCGGCAATGGCCCGCGGCGGCGCCCTGATCGAGGCCGTCGCCGGCCGCGTGGACGCGCTGAACAGCGAGGGCTGGGGCGTGGTGCGCGGGGCTGGCGGCAAGGCCGTATTCGTGGCCGGCGCGCTGCCCGGAGAGTTGGTTGAATATCGCGTGCGCCGGCGGCAGCGCGGCCATGACCAGGCCGAGCTGGTCGCGGTGCTGGAACCCGCCGCCGACCGCGTGGCGCCGCGCTGCGCGCATTTCGGCGTCTGCGGCGGCTGCGCGCTGCAGCACCTGGCGCCGCAGTCCCAGCTTGCCGTCAAGGACGCCGAGCTGCGCGAGACCCTGCGGCGCATCGGCAAGGTGGAGCCGGCGCAGTGGCTGCCGCCGCTGGCGGGGGATCCCTGGGGCTATCGCCGGCGCGCCCGCCTCGGCGCGCGCTTCGTGCACGCCAAGGGCCGCTCACTGGTGGGCTTTCGCGAGAAGATGAGCAGCCACGTTGCCGACGTCGAGCACTGCGAGGTGCTGCGGCCCGAGGTGGGCCGGCTGGTCGGCGAGCTCGGGCGGCTGGTGAGCGGGCTGTCCATCCGCGAGCGCCTGCCGCAGATCGAGGCCGCCGTGGGCGACGGCGCGGTGGTGCTGGTGCTGCGGGTGCTGGCGCCGCCATCGGCGGGCGATCGCGCACTGCTCGCCGCGTTCGAACGGCGGCACGGCATCCGCCTGCTGTTGCAGGCCGGCGGCCCGGATCGCCTGGAGGCACTGTCCGGCGATGGACCGGAATTGTGGTACGACCTGCCGGCTTACGACCTGCGGCTCGCGTTCGAGCCGGCCGATTTCGTCCAGGTCAACGGCGCGATGAACCGACTGCTGGTGGACCGCGTGCTGGCGCTGCTCGAGCCCACGCCGGAATCCGTGGTGCTTGATCTGTACTGTGGCCTCGGCAACTTCACGTTGCCGCTGGCGCGCCGCGCCGCCCGCGTGGTGGGTATCGAAGGCGAGGCCGGGCTGGTTGCCCGCGCTGCGGCCAACGCGCGCCGCAACGGCCTGGCCAATGTGCGCTTCCATGCCGCAAACCTCGCGGGTGAGCAGGCCGTGCAAAGCTGTCTCGCGCTGGCGGGGGCAGAGGGTTACTCGCAGGTGCTCATCGACCCGCCGCGCACCGGCGCGCTGGACGTGCTGCCGGCGCTGGCGCGCATTGCGCCGCGGCGACTGGTATATGTCTCCTGCCATCCCGGCAGCCTGGCGCGCGATCTGGGTATTCTGGTGTCGCGGCTTGGGTTCACGCTGCGGGCGGCCGGCATAGCCGATATGTTTCCGCACACCGGCCACGTGGAATCGGTCGCCGTGCTCGAAAGGGGAGCCTGAACGCGCATGAGCCTCGGACCCTTGATGGTGGATGTGGCCGGTACCAGCCTGACGCCGGAGGATAGGCAGGTGCTCTGCCATCCACTGGTCGGCAGCGTGATCCTGTTTACGCGCAACTACCGCGATCCGGAGCAGCTCGCCGCGCTGGTGGCCGACATCCGTTCGCTGCGCGCGCCGCCGCTGCTGGTTGCGGTGGACCACGAGGGTGGCCGTGTGCAGCGCTTCCGCGCCGGTTTTTCGGTGCTGCCGCCGGCGCGGCGCATCGGGCAGGAATACGACCTGGACGCGCGGCAGGGGTTGGCCATGGCGCGGCTGCTCGCGTGGCTGATGGCGGCCGAACTGCGCGCCGCCGGCGTGGATTTTTCCTTCGCGCCCTGCGTGGACCTGGACTACGGTGCGTCCACGATCATCGGCGACCGCGCCTATCATGCCGACGCGGCCATCGTCGCCAGGCTGGCGCTGGCCACGATGGGCGGCATGCGCGAGGCGGGCATGGCGGCCACGGCCAAGCACTTTCCCGGGCACGGCGCGGTGGTTGCCGATTCGCACCTGGCACTGCCGGTCGACCGGCGCGAACTGGCCGACATGGCCGCCGATCTCGCCCCGTACCGGCAGCTCATACCCAACGAGCTGGCGGCCGTGATGATGGCCCATGTGCTGTTCCCGGCGGTGGACCGCGTGCCGGCCAGCTTCTCGCGCCGCTGGGTCGGGGACATCCTGCGCGGCGAGCTGGATTTCCGCGGCGTGGTGTTCGCCGACGACCTCACAATGGAGGGCGCCGTCGCCATGGGTGGCGTGGTGGCGCGGGCCGAGGCCGCGCTGGCCGCGGGCTGCGACGTGCTGCCGGTGTGCAACCGCCGCGACAGCGTCATCGCGCTGCTGGATGGGCTGAAATCGCAGCCCGGCCCTGCCAGCCAGATGCGCCTGCTGCGCATGCGCGGCAAGGAGGCGCCGGGGCGCCAGGAACTGATGGCATCGAAGAAATACCAGCAGGCCCGCGAGTGCCTGGCGCGCTGCGAACGGCCGCCGGAGCTGGTGCTGAGCTGAGGCGGCCCCGGGGGATCACATGCAGCAGCTGGACTCGGCCTTCGTGCAACGGATACTGGATTGCGCTCCGGAAGGCATCGCCATCTGCGATGCGACGCAGCCCGCGCTGCCGGTCATTTACGTCAACCCGGCCTTCGAGCAGTTGACGGGCTACGCGGCGGCCGAGCTGCTGGGCGCGAACCTGCGCCTGCTGCAGGGCGAGGACCGCGACCAGGAAGGCATCCGCCGGTTGCGCGAGGCTGTGGCGCGCGGGGAGGCCTGCCGCGTGATGGTGCGCAATTACCGCAGGAGCGGCGAGCTGCTGTGGAACGAGGTGGCGCTGCAGCCGCTGCGCGACGCGGCCGGCGCGCTGACGCACTTCGTGGCCTTTTACCGCGATGCCTCCGGCCGGCTGCGGCAGCCGGAAAAAACCCCGGACAGCCTGCCGGGACAGCTGCGCGAGGATCGCGTCACCGGACTGTGTTCGCGCGCCTGGTTCGACGAGCTGCTGCTGCGCGAATGGCGCGCCGCGCGGCGCGACGAGCGGCCGCTGACGCTGGCGCTGTTCGACATGGATGCGCTGGCCAGTTACAACGCCACCTTCGGCCGGCCGGCGGGCGATGCCTGCCTGCGACGCATTGCGCGCGGCATCGCCGCGGTGTTCCGCCGCGGCGCCGACGTGGTCGGCGCCTGGCGCGGGGGCTGCATCGCGGTGCTGGCCGTGCATCGCGACGGCGAGGGCGTGCCTGGCGTGATCCGGCACGCCACCGCGACCGTGCAGCGCGTGGCTGAAATGCACATCCACCACCCGCGCGCGCCATTGCAGAAGTTCGTGACCGTGACCGCCGGGCTGGCGACGGTCACGCCGACGCGCGCGGAGGAGCAGCCGGAGCGCCTGGTCGAGCGCGCCGAGGCCGCGCTGCGCGAGGCCAGGGAAGGTATGCGCGGCGCGCTGCAGGTGGCGCCGGATTGACTTCAACCCGTGGGGGTGGCGCCGGCAGGGGTGACGATGGCCAGCACTCCGACCGCGGGATGATCGAAGTACTGGATCTGGCCGGTCTTCAGGTTGCGGCGCACTTCGTTGATGCGATAGCGGCGGCCGCCGTCCCGCACGGTGAGGTCGAGCCGCAGGTTCAGCTTCTCGCCGCGCTCGACGGAAATCTTCCCGTCAATCGCATCGCCCAGGCCGAGGAGCCTCGTCGATACCCCGTGACCGGAATCCCAGGCCGTGGCGGCCTGCGTCCAGGCCTTGTGCGCCAGCACCTCGAAGCCACCCTTGCGCAGTTTCGCGGCGGCCGCGTTGAGCTTGCCGGTGGCGATCGGCGTGGCATCGACGTCGTCCGCGGCGTCCGTCGGTGCCGGCGCGTCGTCCGGCAGGGCACCGATGGTGCCGCCATTGCGGAACACCACGATTTCAACCGCGTAAAGCGGCGCTGGCGCCTGCGGCAGTGCCGTCGCGGCGCATAACGCCAGCAGCGCGCCGCAGGCGAGGCGCCTGACGATGCGGGAATGCGGTTTCATGGCCCTCATTCTAGGCAAGCATTCCTGCGCTGTCATGAAACGACCGTGCCGCCGAGCAACTGGTCCAGCAGCGCGCTGGCCAGCGAAAAACGCGCCGCGGGCTGCGCGCCGCGCGCGATCCGCAGCCGCAGCGAGCCTTCCAGCCGGAAATCGCGGTCGCGCTGGATCAGCCGGATCACCGCCGCCGGATCGATGTGGTTCTGTTCCTCGAATACCACGTGGCTGGTCTCCTCCCCGACATCCAGCCGGCGGATGCCGGCGGCGCGGCAGCGCTGGGTGAGGCGCGCCACCTGCAGCAGGTTCTGCGCGGCCGCGGGCAGCGCGCCGAAGCGGTCGCCGATCTCGGTGCGCAGCTCCTCGAGCCCCGCGCCATCGGCAGCCGCGGCGATGCGCTTGTACAGCGCCAGGCGCGTCTGCACGTCGCCGATGTAGTCGGCCGGCAGCAGCGCCGGCACGTGCAGGTTCACCTCGGTGGCCGCCGCCAGCGGCCGCACGGTGGCGGGATCCTCGCCGGCCTGCAGCGCGCGCACGGTGGCGTCCAGCATGTCCAGGTACATGGTGAGCCCGACCTCGGTGAGCTCGCCGCTCTGCGCCTCGCCGAGGAATTCGCCGGCGCCGCGGATTTCCAGGTCATGGGTGGCGAGCACGAAGCCCGCGCCCAGTTCCTCCAGCGACTCGATCGCCTCCAGCCGGCGCCGCGCGTCCTCGGTGAGCCCCTTGCGCGAGGGCACGATCAGGTGCGCGAAGGCGCGGTGATGCGAGCGGCCGACGCGGCCGCGCAGCTGGTGCAGCTGCGCGAGGCCCAGCCGGTCGGCGTTGTTGATCATGATGGTGTTGGCGGTGGGCACGTCGATGCCGCTCTCGATGATGGTCGTGCACAGCAACAGGTCGAAGCGCCGGTGGTAGAAATCCACCATCAGCTGCTCCAGCTCGCGCTCGCGCATCTGGCCGTGGCCGACGCGCAGCGACGCCTCGGGCACGATGCGCCGCAGGTCTTCGGCGATCCCGCCGATGGTCTGCACCTCGTTGTGCACGAAGTAGATCTGTCCGCCGCGGCGCAGTTCGCGCAGCGCGGCCTCGCGTATCGCCGGCGCCTGCCACTCCCCGACGGTGGTACGGATGGCGACGCGCCCCGCCGGCGGCGTGGTGATCAGCGACAGGTCGCGCAGGCCGCCAAGCGCCATGTTCAGCGTGCGCGGGATCGGTGTCGCGGTCAGCGTCAGCACGTGCACCTGGGCGCGCAGTGC
>Ga0335083_10007122_pt1 | contig 13833 bp, 11 predicted proteins | sample Lox_Sample_42_FD_206716 | JGI IMG/M metagenome (GOLD analysis project Ga0335083, IMG submission 206716) | Soil microbial communities from Loxahatchee National Wildlife Refuge, Florida, United States - Lox_Sample_4.2 | ecosystem: Environmental > Terrestrial > Soil > Wetlands | place: USA...
ATGCGCCAGGTCCCGGCTAATCCAGCTTTTCGGTGAGCCTGATGGAATCCTTGACCCGAAATGTCAGGCGGGTTTCCACCGGAATCTCGACCGACTTACCGTTAGTGATCAGAACCGCACCCGTGCCGGCCGCTGCGCCGGCGCCAGCTCCGATGGCGGCGCCCTTTCCTCCGCCTGCCACCGCGCCGATGGCAGCACCGATGACCGCGCCCGCTCCGATCTTAGCCAGATCGCCGCCCGTCGAACCAGAGCCCTGTTTCACGTACGGATCCGTGCGAATCGTAACGCGCTGCCCATCCGATGTTGACAGACGCTCCAGTTCCACCGCCAGATGCGATACACCTCCGCCTCTTCCGGATGGGACCGCTTGGGTGACTCTACCGACTACGCGTGCGCCGCGTTCGCCGATAATGAAGCCGTCGATCACCAGTTGCTGCTCGAGCGTGGCGAAAAATGTGTCTCCCACCTGGTTGTGTGCCGCGGAAACAGTCTCGCCGATGCGGACCACCAACGGAGTTCCGGCCGCAAGCACAACCGTGTGCGGGACACGTCCTTCGGGCTCGGGTGCAACCTTCGCGACCACCGGCGGCGTGGGGGCGGGCTCAGGCACGGGCGGCGGTTGGGGAGGAGCCGGAGGTAGAGGCTCAGGAGCGGCCGCCGGAACCGGTGCAGGAGCGGGCGCTGGAATCGTCTCTTGGTTCCGCGCCACCACCGGGAGCTTCTCGCGGTGCACCACAGGCGGCATGGGTGAAGGTTTCTCGCGAATCGGCGTATGCGACAGCCGGGGGTGCTGGGGCGCGGGCTTGGGCGCCGTTTCAGCGGGCGGCGCCACCGGGGATTCATGCGGCGCCTCCGGGGTGGGAGCGCTGGTCTCCGGGGCTGGGACGCTAGGCGCCGGTGCGGCCGGAGGTTCAGATGCCGGACGAACGTCCGCAATGCTCTGCGCTTGCGGCAACGACATCGGACGCACCGTCAGGTACACAATTCCGGAAGCCAGCACCGCCCCAGCCGCGAAGGCAGCTACGATCTTCCAATTCATGCTGAATCCCTTCACAAGTTAAACGCACACCGCGATATTTCCGTTTCCTAAGGCCAGCCGTTAAAATAAGTTCAAGATGGCGGTTCCCGTCGAGCTTCGCATTGGCCCTGTCCGGATCGCGCCCGCTACAGTACTGGCGCCCATGGCCGGGGTGACCGATACGGTGTTCCGTCGGCTGATCCGCAATCAGGGCGGCTGCGGCCTGATTATGACCGAGTTCACCAGTTCGCACGGCGTGATCCACTCGCTTAAGGCCAAGAAACCGACCCGCACCTTTCGCTATCTCTTCTTCGAGCCGGAAGAGCATCCCATCTCGGCGCAATTGTTCGGGTCCGATCCGCAGGTGATGGCGGATGCCGCCAAGGCCTGCCAGGATTTCGGATTCGATATCGTGGACATCAACTTCGGCTGTCCCGTAAACAAAGTCGTGAAGTGCAACGGAGGGTCGGGGCTGCTGCGCGACCTCCCCTTGGTGGAACAGATCCTCGGCAAAGTGCGGGCCGCAATCTCGATTCCGTTGACCATGAAATTTCGCGCCGGCTGGAACGATCAGGAGCTGGTGGCGGTTCGCATGGCCAAGCTGGCCGAGGATTGCGGAGTGCAAGCTGTCGCGCTGCACCCGCGCACGCGCGAGCAGGGTTACAGCGGAAAGGCGGACTGGACGCGCATCGCGGAGGTGAAAGCCGCGGTCAACATCCCGGTGATCGGCAACGGCGACATCGTGACGCCCGAAGACGCGGCGCGCATGGTGCAAGAGACCGCCTGCGACGCCGTCATGATTGGCCGCACAGCTTCTTCGAATCCCTGGATCTTCCGCCAGATCGCCCAGTATCTCGGCACCGGCACGTACGAGCATCCCGAGGAGCGGCGGCGCTACGACATCATGCGGACTTATTACGGAATGCTGTATGAGCGCGACGCGCCCGACGCCGTGGGCAAAATGAAACAGTTCGCTACCTATTTCACGCACGGCGTGCGCAACGGGTCCAAGCTGCGCGCCGAGATTTACAAGGCGACCGAGGCCGCGCAAATCCTGGATCAGGTGGATGCGTTTTTCAAACACGAGCTCGAATCCGTTACCGCCTGAACACAGGATGAAAAAAGTCGAAATCATAACAGACGGTTCGTGTATCGGAAATCCGGGGCCCGGCGGTTGGGCGTGCATTCTGCGTCACGGCGGCAAGGTGCGTGAGATGTATGGCTCCGAGCCCCGCACCACCAACAACCGGATGGAGCTGAAGGCGGCCGTGAAGGGCCTGGAGGCGCTTAAGGAGCCGTGCCAGGTTGAAATCGTGACCGATTCCAATTACGTCAAACATGGCATCACCGAGTGGATTCACAAATGGAAAATGAATGGCTGGCGGACCGGAGGAAAACAGGCGGTGGCGAATCAGGACCTGTGGCATGAGCTGGACGAAATGGCATCCAAACACACCGTAAAATGGGCTTGGACCAAAGGGCATGCTTCGCACGCCGACAACAATCGCTGCGATGAGCTGGCGCAGGCGGCCGCGCGCGGACAATTAACCAGCGAGACTCCTTAGAAGGGCCGCATGCGCATCGCAATTATCGCTCTCCTTCTGGTTTTCTCCAGAGGCATCAGGGCCGACACGCCGCCGGATGGCAAAGCTCTTCTAAAAGAGTCGGGCGATGCGCTGCATTCCGCGCAATCCTACATTCTCGAGCAAGCGGTGGTGGTGGAGATATCGGGCGGAATGCAAAGCAGGCTCGAAATGCCGGTCAAGCTGGCGGCCTCGAATCCGGACAAGCTGCGGATCGAATCCAATGGGCCTGTAGGAAGCACGTTGATCATCTCCGACGGCGAGAACACCTGGATGTACCTCGGTCCGCTAAAACAGTACACCAAGACCGCGGCCGCAAGCAGCCCGGAGGCATTGATGAAGTCCATCAATCCCGGGATCGCGGAAGCGGTGGCGCAATACCAGTCCAAGGATCCCTACCGGTCGGTGAAAGTGACCGGCGAGGAAGCACTCGAAATGGACGGCAAGCATTTCGACTGTTTCGTGGTGGAAGCGGCGCTGGACAATCTCAAGATCCCTGGGGCCATGCTGCTGACCGGCGGCGTCATGAAGATGTGGATCGACAAGAAAACCAAATTGACGCTGCGTCAAACCGCGTCGGCCACCATGCTAGGCGGGTCGCTGCCGGCGCCCGCTCAAATGAATCAGACCGTCAACATGCTTTCCGTGAAGCTGAATGAGCCGGTGCCGGAATCCATGTTCCAGTTCACGCCGCCGGAGGGCGCGCGCGAAGTGCAGGAATTCCAGGGGCCCGTGAAAGCGAACGCGGACCTGACGGGCAAAGCGGCGGCCGATTTCAAGCTCAATGCGAGGGACGGAAAAGAATTCAGCCTTTCGGCGCTGCGGGGCAAAGTGGTTCTGATCGATTTCTGGGCCAGTTGGTGCGCTCCCTGCCGCAAGGACATCCCGGCGCTGGAGAAGATCTCCGCCGACTTCCGCGATCGCGGCCTGGTGATGATCGGTATGAACGTGGGAGAAGACCAGGAAACAGTTAGTAAGTTTCTTCAGCAGACTAAGTTGAGTTATCCAATTATCTTGGCCGGCGACACGAATGTGCTGGAAAGTTACAGTGTGACGGCCTTTCCCACCTTGGTGTTAGTCGATCGGGATGGGAAGATCGTGTTATATCACGTCGGCTCCGGAAGTGAAGCGGAACTGCGCGCGGCGCTCGCGAAGATGGGTTTCTCCACCACCCAGTGAGTTGAGCGCACACCTGTGCGAGGCCGGCTTCAAAGCATTCCGCATCGCGCGAAGAAAATAATTCTCTTTCACGCTGGTTTCTAAATTGCACCCACTTACTTCGTGCCTGTCGTCAATTCGCAAGCGCTGTCACTCGGATTGCACGCGGCGGGCTTGGGAATTCTCTTAGTCCTGACGTCGCGATCAATACAATCGCCCCCGCGGCCACGCGATGTTGCCGCAGTTGTCGCGCCGCTCCGGTGGCAGTCACCGCTCTCCGCGCCGGAACATTCCGGTGGAAGCAACCGCACTTCACTGCCTGTACGGCGAGGTGCGCCGCCGCCAACCGCCCATCGCACCTTCATCCCGCCGCGATCGTCGGCAGATCCAAGACTGCCGATGCCGATCACAGTGATTTTTGATTCGCCTACTATACAGATCGATGCCGCGGCCATCGGCGACCCATCGAGTAAGCTGATCGTGGGCGCGCTTGGCGACCAAGGTGGCAGCACCATCGGCAACCGCCCGCATGGCACCGGAATCGGGCCGGGAGGCTCGGGCCCGCCCGGCATCAGTGCTACCGCGATGGGCCACGCCATCACGCAGCCGGTACTTATCTTCCAAGTGGACCCGGAGTTTTCCGAAGAAGCGCGCAAGGCTAAGTATCAAGGCATGGTGTTGCTGGCCATCGAAGTGGACACATCGGGACACCCCGCCAATATTCGCGTGCTGCAAGGCCTCGGCATGGGTCTGGATGAGAAAGCCATTCAGGCCGTTTCGCAATGGCGTTTTCGCCCGGGACTGCAAAATGGCAAACCTGTCGCTACCCCCGCCACTGTGCAAGTGAATTTCAGATTACTCTGATCGGATTGATCTGACTCGCCGGATGCTAATTTTTCAATAGACTCGTATAGCCCTTTCGAGCCATCCTGGAAGCAATGTGACGGGGGCGCAGCTTCCCCAGAGCTTCAGTTGTCTGGTTCACGCTCCCAGGCACTGGAGTTAAGCAGCGCCTCCGTGCTACGCTCAGGGCCCTGGCGAGTTTACTTTACGATTTTCACTTCACGACGATGTTGACCAGCTTGTCGGGGACGACAATCACCTTAACCACTTGTTTACCGTCCAGGAGCACCTTGACTTTAGCGTCGTCCAGCGCGAGCTTCTCCAGCATTTCGCGCGGCGTTCCGAAAGCTACGAAAATGCGGCCGCGCAGTTTTCCATTCACCTGAATAACAACTTCGGCCTCTTCTTCCTTGGCCAGCTCGGGATCATAAGCGGGCCAGGATTGTTTAAAGACCGGGCCGGTGCGGCCTTGTTCTTCCCACAGTTCTTCGGCCAGATAGGGCGCGAAGGGTTCCAGCATCAAAGTGAGTTTCTCTAGAACCTCGGCCATGACGGGCGCCGAGATTTGTTTTTCGCAGGCCGTCAGGTTATTCATGAGCTCCATCAAAGCGGCGATGGAGGTGTTGAAGTGCCAGCGGCTCTCGAAATCGTCCGTGACTTTCTTGAGGGTCTGGTGCAGCTTCCGCAGGATCTTTCGATCGGCCTCCCCCGCCTCCGGCGAACCCTGGCCGACATTGCGCGTGACGAAGCGGTAGACGCGCGCGAGGTACCCGTAGGCGCCGTTCGCGCCGGCGTCGGTCCAGTCCATTTCCTTTTCGGGCGGAGCGGCGAACAACTCAAATAGACGGCCGGTGTCGGCGCCGAATTTTTCAACCATTTCGTCGATGCTGACAACGTTGCCACGCGACTTCGACATCTTGGTGCCGTCCTTGATCACCATGCCCTGGTTGAACATCCGCTTGACGGGCTCGCTGTTGGTGATGAGGCCCAGGTCGCGCATCACCTTGGTCCAGAATCGCGAATAGATCAAGTGCAGGATGGCGTGTTCGATGCCGCCTATGTATTGATCGATCGGAAACCAATAAGCGATCTTTTTCGAATCGAACGGGGCGGTGGAGTTGTGCGGATCGCAGTAGCGATAGAAGTACCAGGAGGAATCGACGAAAGTGTCCATGGTGTCGCTCTCGCGCCGTGCCGGTTCGCCGCATTTTGGACACGCGACGTTCATAAACTCCGGCACGCTTTCGAGCGGCGAGCGGCCTTTGCCGGTGATCGGGATTCCGAGCGGTAAAACAACCGGCAGATCCTTCTCGGGCACGGGAACGATGCCGCACTTGGGGCAATAAATGATGGGGATCGGCGTGCCCCAGTAGCGCTGCCGCGAGATACCCCAGTCCTTAATGCGAAACGTAACGGCGGCGTTGCCGAAGCCTTCTTCCTCGGCTTTGGCGCTCATGACGCGGCGCGCCTCTTCACTCATGAGTCCAGAGTAGGGCCCGGAGTTTTCCAGGATACCGTCGTCGGGGAAGGCTTCTTTCAATTCGGCGGCGTCGGTGAGTTGGCCGGCGACCGGACGAATCACCGGACGGATCGCGATACCGTACTGCTTGCAAAACTCGAAGTCGCGCTGATCGTGCGCCGGGACGGCCATGATCGCGCCTGTGCCGTAGCCCATCAGCACGAAGTTGCCTATCCAGATCGGAATTTTTTCGCCGCTGTACGGGTTGATAGCGTAGCGGCCGGTTGGGATGCCTTCCTTTTCGACGTCGCCTGGTCCCTTGGCAGCGCGCGCGTCGATCATGCGCTTCACTTGAGCCTTCGTGTCGCCCGAGACCAATTCCGATACCAGCGGATGTTCGGGCGCCAGGATCACGCACGTGGCGCCGTAAATCGTGTCGACACGCGTGGTGAAGACACGAATGGGCGCGCCGGTTGTCTCCAGTTTAAAATCGATCTCCGCGCCTTCCGAGCGCCCAATCCAGTTGCGCTGCATCAGCAGCACGCGCTCGGGCCAGCCTTCTTCCAGATCCTTGATGGAATCGAGCAGCTCGTCGGCGTAATTCGTGATGCGCAGGAACCACTGCTCGATGGCGCGCTGCTCCACCGGCGTCGATTCGTGACGCCAGCAGCAGCCATCCACCACCTGTTCATTGGCCAGCACGGTACCGCACTCCGGACACCAGTTCACCAGCGCCTGCTTTCGATAGGCCAGGCCGCGCTCGAACATTTTCAAGAAAAACCACTGGTTCCAGCGGTAATATGCCGGATCGCAGGTGGCGATCTCGCGCGACCAGTCGTAGCTGAAGCCCATGCGCCGGTGCTGTCGCTTCATGTTCTCGATGTTGAACATGGTCCACTCGTAGGGATCGCGCTGGTTGGCGATGGCGGCGTTTTCGGCCGGCAGTCCGAAGGCGTCCCAACCCATGGGATGCAGCACATTGAAGCCGCGCATGCGTTTGTAGCGCGCCAGCGCGTCGCCGATGGTGTAATTTCGGACGTGACCGATGTGCAGCATGCCGCTCGGATAAGGCAGCATTTCGAGCACGTAGAACTTGGGCTTGGCGGAGTTTTCCTCGGCCTGGAAGAGCGTGGAGTCTTTCCAGCGCTCCTGCCACTTCAGTTCGATTTGCTGCGCGTCGTACTGCTTTTGAGCCATAGATACTCTCGGCGTCTCGCTCGGTCCTTGGCTCTTCGGCGGTCGCGAAAAAATAGTTTTCCCCCGCTGCACTGCGAAGTGCTGATCGCTGATGGATGCGGCGAAACCCTGCTATTCCAATATACTGTGTCGCGCGGCGCCCATTCCGATCGCCGGCGGCTTGATATATACTGCAACTCGGGACCCATGTCCCGGCCGAAGGGAGGCCCAATGGAAATCGATCGTAGAGTGTTCTTTGCCAGCCTCGGCGGCGTCGCGGCCGTCAGTGCAATGGACTCGGAAGCCAAGGCCGACGCGCTGGAAGCATACCTGTCGGATCAGTTGGACGACGCCGTCTCAGCGCCACCCAAGGGCACCGGCTCACCCAAGAAAGAATACCCCACTGTCGCCGAACTGGACGCGCAGATCACAACCAGGAATTACCGCCGCGGCGTTGGCAATCTCTTCGCCGGCCGCCGCGACGTCAAGAAGCTCGAACCCATGCCGGCCAACGCCACGCTGCAGGATTTCTTCCGGCTGCGTTTTGCGCCCGCCAATCACGTGCTGCAAAGCGCTACCCGCGCCATGAAAACCGGCATGACCGAGGAAATCATTCTGGCCTGCCTGCTGCACGACGTCGTGCAGGAGCTGATCAAGCCTGATCACGGCTGGTGGGGCGCTCAGCTCTTCGAACCCTACATTCCCGCCAAGAGCACTTTCGCCATCCGCTACCACCAGGCGCTGCGATTCTATGCCGACCCGGCCAATGGCTATGAGTACCCGGAAATGTATTACAACATCTTCGGCAAAGACTATGTCCCGCCGCCGCACATCGAAGCCACTTACAAAATGGTTCGCAATCACAAATGGTATCTGGAGCCGCGCCTGGTGACCGTGAACGACCTGTACGCCTTCGATCCCAAGGCCAAGGTCTCCATCGATCCATTTATCGACATCATCGGCCGCCACTTCAAGCAGCCTAAGGAAGGCCTCGGCAATGACAATAGCCCCGTGGCCCACATGTGGCGCACCATCGCGCGTCCGGATTCGCCGCTGTAATTCGCAGCACAACCGTAGCGTGGTGCATGGCCCAGGCCCAGCCCCATCGGGCCGCGAAGATTTGTGATCCACTTAGCGGGTCTCAACCGGCTTAGTACAAACTCCAAAGCCCAACAGGCCGGAGTTTTTCTTGACAAATGCTACCTCTCGTCCCACAATAGACATAATCTGCAGTGGCTCGGTCCACGCTCGCTCGGGTCATGTACAGTAGCGGCAAAGAAGGGGCACCTCGTGAAACAGGCATCTGTGTTGATGTTTTGTGTTCTTTTCCTCGCATCGACTCTAACTGTCTTTGCGCAAGCACCCACCGGCGTTATTAGCGGAACGGTCACCGATCAATCCGGCGCTGTCGTTCCAAATGCAACCGTCACCATCACCGAAAAATCGACCGGCACGGTCCGCACCTTAACCACCAACAACGCGGGCCTCTACAGCGCCGCAGCGCTGCTGGCGGGCGACTACGACGTGCGTGTGGAAGCTCCGGGCTTCCGGACACTCGTCCGGCAGGCCACTGTGGCCGCCGGCAACACGACTACGGTGGACATGCAAATGGCACTTGGTCAAGCCAGTGAAGTCGTCACCGTGGAAGGCCAAGCCGCACAGATGAATTTTGAAAGCCAGCAGATCGCCGGTACGGTCGCGCGCAACACCATTCAGGAATTGCCCACCAATGGCCGCAGCTTTTTGCTTTTGGCGCAATTGGAGCCGGGAGTAACCGTCACGTACGGAGTGCCTGCGCAATTCAACTCGCTGATTAACGTGCAGACACTGGGCGGTGGCGTTGGTACCAACGGCGCGTACACTCGCATGACCATCGACGGCGGAATTATCAACGACGAGTGGGAAGGCAGCGGCTCCACCAGTCTGAATGTGTCTCAGGAAGTGGTCCAAGAGTTCCAGATGACGTCGGTCAACTTCGACGCATCCAGCGGCATCGGAGCCGGCGGCCAGGTCAATATCGTGACCCGCAGCGGTTCGAATGACTTTCATGGTAGCGGCTATTTCTTCTTCCGCGATCACAACATGGCCGCGTATCCTGGATTAAAGCGCGCCACCGATCCGAGTTCCTTCAACCCCAATTGCGGAACTAAGAACAACATCGTGGAATCTCCGCAGTGTAAGGCCGCCGAGAACCCCTTCTTCGTGCGCCGAAATCCCGGGGGCGGAATCGGTGGCCCGATCCTCAAAGACAAGTTGTTCTTCTATTTCAACTACGAATATTCAAACCAGGTGCAGGCTTATGCTCTCCAGCAAGATCTGCCGTCGCTAGCCGGACTCTCGACGGTTTCTCGCTCATTACCTTACCACGCGGTTTGACTACAATCTGTCGCCAAAAAACACGCTGTTCTTTCGCTTTTCTCATGATGGAAACGTTGGGTTCGGACCATACGGCGGCGCACAACCGCTGCAATCAAGCTGGTCCAGCAACAACAACTGGTCCGATCAATACGCTCTGGGCGTCACAACCTTGCTTAGTCCCAATGTCGTCAACGACGCGCGCGTGTTCTATCACTGGTGGCGAAGTCTGGTTGAAATCGCATCTGCGCAGCAGTGCCCGGCACCGTGCGTAGGACAGGGTTTGATCTCCCTTGTGGCAGGCGGCAGCGCCGGCGCCGGCATGGTCGGATCCAGCACTTTCTATGCCGGGGCGAGCGACAATTCGCCGCAACCCCGCCAGGAGCGCTCTTACGAGTTCTCCGACAACCTGAGCTGGCAAAAGGGCTCGCACCGCATTCGGATCGGTTTCGACATTGAAAAAATCGTGACCAACAACGATTGGGAGTTCTGCAGTCTTGGTTGCGCCGGCGTCTACTCGCCGGAATCGACCATTGCTCAGGCCAATCCCGCACTCCTCGCTCAATATCTCCCGAATCTGCCAAAAATTGTCGGCTCGACGGCGGACCTGCTCAATCTGCCGATCTTCAACACCACGACCTCGATTTATAGCGGCATTGACGTGGGACATGGCAGCTTCCCTGGCCCCTATCAGCGCGGGCAATACAATCACAACTACCGGCCCAGATGGTACGCGGCCGATGTTTGGAAGGTCACTCCGAACTTTACCTTGAACTACGCGCTCGATTATGAGTTTGAGACCGGCCTCTGGTACAACTTGCCCTATCCCTCGTTACTTTCCCCAATTGTGACGCCCATTACGGGGGGCAGCTTGGCAGCACCTTCTGAACCCCGCAAGGAATTCGCGCCCCAAATCGGATTCGCCTGGGCCTTAGGCAAGGACAAAAAAACCGTGATTCGCGGCGGAGCCGGCCTGTTCTGGGATAGCGAACCGCTGTGGCACAACTTCCGTGCCGGTGCTGAAATCGGGCCGCTGGGTAATGGCAGGACCACTCTTCCGGCCACTGCCCTGACGAACCTGTTCCCCAACATCGTGAATCTTGTTACCGGCGCGCCGCTACCCATCGGGGCTGCGATCCCACTGAATACCCTTACCAACATGACGCTGGGACAGTTCGAGCAGATTTATGCCGCGGAGATCCCCGGGCTGACGCAGACCTTCGCTCCCACTCCTCCTGCCAGCGGGCCATTCAGCGTTTCTGGAATCGATGTCGCTAAATCTGAGGTCGAACTGCATGCCCCCAACTTTGCGATCATGCGCAGCTATCAGAATTCGCTCGGTGTGCAGCGCGACCTGGGACACAATATGATCCTCCAGGCCGACTGGGCCCGGCGGCAGTTTGAAAACGTCGACCTCGGTGAGTTGGACCTGAATCGTTTTGCACGTCCGGCCTCCCAAGGTGGTCCGGTGATTCCGGCTTGTAAAGTGATCCCGGACTTCAATCCCGCCGACAAGTGTTCGAACGGTTCCATGACATTCTGGGTTCCCCAAGGCCGCACCATCTATGAGGCTTTGCTGGTCAAGGTTTCCAAGCGCATGTCGAACCGTGTCCAGGCGACCGTTTCGTACGCTTTCCAGAATCAGAACACCGTCACCCTTCCTACGCTGGATCTGAATAATTACTTCGCAACCTACGGTCCCAACTTGCCCCGTCAGAACCTGCACGTGGCTGGGTTGATTCAACTGCCGTGGGGCTTCGAGCTGAGCATCAACCAGGCGATCATTTCGCGAACTCCAGTCGTGCCGACGATTGTTGCCGGCATCGGAACTCCCCAGAATCAATTTGGATCGAGCGTGATTGTTCCAATCCAATTGGATGTACCGGCCGGAACCTTCGGCAGCTTTGGTTTGACTGAGGGCAAATCGGCGCTTCAGCAGGAAGTAAACAAGTACAACACCCAGTTCGTCAGCCCCAACTGCCCGGCAAACATGTTGTTTGGACAGACGGGCGCGCCGGCGGGCTGTGTCGGCCTGCCCTCGCACTACCAATTCGGCGACCCGTTCTATGACACCGACTTCCGCCTGACCAAGAGCTTCCGGTACAAAGAGCGCTACGAGCTCAAGATTGCAGGCGAAGTGTTCAACGCCTTCAATATCGCTAATTTGTCGGGCTATGGGTTCACTCTCGGTACTGCCACCTTTGGTAATCCGACCGCTCGGGCCATCCAAACCTTCGGTTCGGGCGGACCGCGCGCGTTCCAGGTGCTGGGACGCGTGACTTTCTAACTTACACCTCTGCCTAGGGGAGCGGCTTTAGTTCCGGGTTAGCTCCCTCTGGCAGCGGATAGCGGTCGATATTCAACATCGCTGAAACAAACCCGTAGTACGTCACCAGACCCGTAAGATCCACCACGCCCTTTTCACCCAGCTTGGCCCGCGCTGCATTGAACACCGGATCGCTCACCTGTCTCGTCTTGAGCAGCTCCGTGACAAAGTTATATACCGGCACTTCGTCCGCCCCCAGCGACGCGGGCCTCTTTCCGGCCGCGATCGCTTCCACCGCGTCCTTGCCAATCCCGGCCTGCAGCGCCAGGCGGGCGTGCGCGTACCATTCGTATTGCGCTGACCAGTCGCGCGCTGTCAGGATGATCGCCAGTTCCCTCTGCTTGGCCGTTAACGCCGAGTGAAACCGCAGTTCCGCGCCGAGCTTTTGCGCCACGTCGCCCATCTCCGGACTCCTGAGCGTCACATTGAATGGGCCATTCATCCCGCCACGCTCGCCGGCGTAAAGATGTTCGACCATCGTTTTCTGCTCGGGCGTCAATTCGTCATAGCTAAGCGGTTTGAATCGATCGCCTCGGAGCTTCAAATCGTGCGGCACAGGAGCTTGCGCTTGGGCGACGCTTAACAGCGCGAGGACAGCGATCGGGAGAACTTGGAGGCGCATGGGAACCTTCCTTTCCGTTCCATGCTACATCAGGTAGTCCCGCAGCGCCCGCAAGGCCTGCGCGCGATGGCTCACCTGCATCTTCCGCTCCAGCGGCGCTTGGCCGAACGTACAGCCAAACGGCGGATAGAAGAAGATCGGATCATAACCGAATCCGTTAGGGCCGCGCGGCGCGTCCGACAGCAGCCCTTCCACCGCGCCGCGAAATGTGCGCACCAAACGTCCGCATTCCGCCAGTGCCACCACACAAACAAAGCGCGCCGTCCGATCCTGAACGCCCCGCATACGCTCCAGCAACAGACGGTTATTCGCCTCATCGCTCGCATCCGGCCCTGCGAAACGCGCCGAGTAAACGCCGGGAGCGCCATCAAGCGCGTCCACTTCCAACCCGGAGTCATCTACAAACAAGTAGCCATCACAATGTCTCGAATAATAGAGCGCCTTCTGAATCGCGTTCTCTTCGAACGTCGTGCCCGTTTCCTCGCACACCGGGATCGCGCCCAATCCGGGCAGTGGCTGGACATCGAGCGAATTCTCGAGCGCCAGCCGGAATTCACGCAGCTTTCCAGGGTTGGTGGTCGCGCAATACAGCCGCAAAGTCAGGCTCCCAAGGCCTGCTTTTGAAGCGCGAACAGTTCCGCTATGCCTCGGCGCGCCGTTTCCAGCAGTTGCGCAAGCTGTTCATCGTCAAAGGGGATCTTCTCGGCCGTAGCCTGCAGCTCGACGAACCGTCCTGCACCCGTCATGATAACGTTCATGTCCACGTCGGCGCGCGAATCTTCGTCGTAGCAAAGATCCAGCAGCGTCTCGCCGTCCACGATTCCGACGCTAGTGGCCGCCACAGCCGACGTCACGGGCAGTGCTTTCAGGGCCTTGAACTCGACCAGTTGCCGCAGCGCCAGCACCAGGGCGACGTAAGCGCCGGTGATGGCAGCCGTGCGCGTGCCCCCGTCAGCTTGCAAAACGTCGCAATCCACGATGACCGTGCGGTCCCCCAGCGCCGTCATGTCCACGATGGAGCGCAGCGACCGCCCGATCAGCCGCTGGATCTCATGCGTGCGTCCCGACGGATGCCCCCGGTTGACCTCGCGCGGAGTGCGCGTCGCCGTGGCCCGAGGCAGCATCGCGTACTCCGCGGTCACCCATCCGCGCCCGCTGCCGCGCAGGAACCCCGGCACGCCGTCCTCCACCGATGCGGCGCACAACACACGCGTGTTGCCCACCTCGATCAGCGCCGAGCCCTCGGCCGTCAGCAGGTAGTTCGTAGTGATGCGTACAGGACGCATCTGCCCA
>Ga0335083_10007125_pt1 | contig 13828 bp, 8 predicted proteins | sample Lox_Sample_42_FD_206716 | JGI IMG/M metagenome (GOLD analysis project Ga0335083, IMG submission 206716) | Soil microbial communities from Loxahatchee National Wildlife Refuge, Florida, United States - Lox_Sample_4.2 | ecosystem: Environmental > Terrestrial > Soil > Wetlands | place: USA: Florida...
AGCGCCGTTCTTCACTATGTTCGATGTGCCGTTGCGCTATGGCCGGGGCTGGACGGATGCCGAAGAAGCCGGGCGCGCCCGCGTGGTGGTGATTTCCTCCTCGCTCAATGAACGCCTGTTCGGTGGCGAGAACAGCGTCGGACGCAGTGTGGCGATCGATGGCGACGTCTGGCGCGTGGTCGGCGTGGCCGGCTCGTGGGATCCGCGTCCGCGTTTCTACGATGTTTCCGGTGGCCAGGCTTTTGAAGAAGGCGAGGACGTCTACCTCCCGTTGATGACTGCCATCGGCATGGAAATGTCCACGGTCGGATATGAATTCTGCGACGCCGGCCCGCGCGGGCAGAGCTATGCGGACCTGCTCGCATCCGAGTGCGTCTGGCTGCAGTACTGGGCCGAGCTGCCGACGGCCGCAGCAGCCCGCAGTTATCAGGAAGGCCTTGTCGCGTACGCGGACAGCCAGCGTGCCGCTGGCCGGTTTGGATGGCCGGCGAACGTGCGCCTGCGCAACGTGGGCGACTGGCTGGTGGCGCGCAAAGTGGTGAGCGATGACGCACGCCTGTCGGTCATGGTTGCGTTCGGCTTTCTCGGCATCTGCATGGTCTGCGCGCTGGCGATAATGCTGGCGCGTTCGCTGGAGCGGTCGGGCGAATACAGCCTGCGCCGCGCGCTCGGCGCCACGCGGGGCAACGTATTCCGGCAGGCGGCTACCGAGGCTGGCGATGATTGGCATCGCAGCAGGCACCTTGGGCGTTGCCTTCACGCTCGGTGCGCTTGCGGCGATGCGCAGCCTTTTCCCCGGCGATCTGGCGCGAATCGCCTGGATCGACGCGCCCTTGCTGGCCGGCACGGTGCTGCTCGCTGCGGGCGCGGCGGTTGTCGCGGGTGTATATCCTGCGTGGCTGGCCATGCGCACCGCGCCCGCACTGCAGCTCAAGGGAGGCGTGTGATGCTGCAGGACCTTGCCCCCATTCTTGCCGCACTCAAGCGCAGCCGCCTTGGCGCGACATTGCTCATCTTGCAGATTGCGCTGACTCTCGCGGTGGTCGGCAACATCGTCTTCCTGATCGGCGTGCGCACGGTCCATGTGATGCGCACGACGGGCATCGATGAACGCGACATGTTCGCCGTGGGCTATCGCCTCGACGCGACAGACGGCGCACGCGGCCAACGCGAAACCGACCTGGCCGTACTGCGCCGCTTGCCCTCGGTCAGCGATGTCGTGGCCATCAACAGTTATCCGCTGCGCGGAAGTGGCTGGGTGGAAGGCATCAGCCTGCGGCCCGGCGCCCGCGATATCCAGGCGCAGCAGGGCAACGTCGACGTGTATGCGTTCGACGAACGTGGTGTTTCGACACTGGGCCTTCGACTGATCGAAGGCCGCGATTTCCGGGCGGACGACGTCACCGACGGCAGCTTCAACCGCGCACCGTTGCCGCCGGTAGTCCTCATCACGCGTTCGCTTGCCGAGCGCCTGTTTCCCGGACGTTCGGCACTGGGCCAGACCGTTTTCCTGACGCCCGAGCCTGACCGTCCGCTGCGTGTCATCGGCGTGCTGGATCACCTGCAGACAAACGGTGCCGCTGCGACCGTCGATCATTCCGCCGCGGAAGATTCGCTGGTGCTGCCGATGATCGACCATGGTCCACGCGGTCTTTACCTCGTCCGTGCACGCCCGGGCCAGCTGGCACAGGCCATGCCTGCGGCCGGCTTGGCGCTGCGCCAGGCAAACGCCCAGCGAACCTTCGGCAAGCTGCGACCGCTGGCTGATGTCCGCGCGGCGGCCTACGAGCGCGACCGTGCCATGGCGATAACACTTGCGGTGATCTGCGCCATCCTTGTTTTCGTCACGGCGCTCGGCATCGTGGGCCTCACGGGTTTCTGGGTGGAACGGCGCAAGCGCCAGATCGGCATCCGACGCGCGTTGGGTGCCACGCGCGTGGCGGTAGTGCGTTATTTCCTCCTCGAGAACGCCTTGCTGTGCGGTGTGGGCGTGGTTATCGGTGCCGCTGCGGCTTGGGGACTGAACCTGTGGCTTGGTGCACGGTATGGCGTGCCTCCCTTGCCGGTGTGGATGATCGTTGGCAGCGGGTTGGCGATACTCGTCATTGGGCAGGCATCCGCTTCCTTTCCTTCCACACGGGCGTCGCGCGTCGATCCTGCGAAGGCGGTTCGCGCATGCTGAGGGCGGGAAGGGCCCGCGCCCTTTCCAGTCCACCACATCACCGATAGCCCACCCATATCCAGAAAGGGTTCGCAACTGAGGAAGACATGCCGGAAGAAGGGCGGATGCATAGGCGTGATTCGTTCGCCTCGCATGTGCCGTAAAGCTCTGATCGACGATGGCTGTAGCTCAGTGGTTTGATCGCCATGAGGCGGTTATCAATTCGTCGTGTGCCGAGGCTCTATGGAATATTCAGGCGCGCTATATTCCGTATCGGATGGCGCATCGGCCATTGCAAGGGATTTCACTATGACGAGATGGATCGGGCTGGCCGTGGGGCTGGCAGCAGGGGTGTGTGCAGAACGTGCACTCTGACCCCCTGTTTTGGTTCGCTCCCGGGGTATGCGCGCCGTGCGTCGCACAGAGTCTCGGGCTGGTGGCCCACCCTTCAGTGGCTCGGTCCACGTGCGGTCCTGCGAACAATACGGGTGCCGACGGTTGCGACCTCTCAGAGTCACAGGCTCAAGGCCCAACCCCACTCCCGGCCTGCGGCCGTCGACATGATCAAGCGAAGGCGCGATGCAAATCGAAATTCGTGCCTCGTGCAGCATGTGATAACAAGCCTGCGCTCCTCCGTAAATTTACCAATATCTGATCAGTACTCTTTCGGTTGCCAATGCACATGGGTCAATGCAGGCTTATGGAGCGCCACCCAGCGCATTCGTGCATCGGACCATGAAAAGGAGCTGGAGCCATGTGGCAACAGTGGAACTTTCGCCGGTTTCTTTATTCCTTACGCGTACTAGCAATAGCTGCGCTGCTCGCCGTCCCGGCGACGGCCCTTTTGCCCTTGAAAGCAGGGGCGCAGTCGACCAATCCAAACACTCAATCGCAAGGCGCGAAGCCCAACATCCTGGTGATTTTCGGCGACGACGTAGGCATCGCCAACCTCAGCGCCTACACGATGGGGGCGGCCGGGTACCGAACCCCAAATATTGATCGTATCGCCCGCGAAGGCATGATTTTCACCGACTATTACGGCGAGAACAGCTGCACGGCGGGGCGATCTGCCTTTATTACGGGGCAATCGGTATTTCGCACGGGACTTTCTAAGGTTGGCTTGCCTGGTGCCTCCGTTGGCATCCAGGATCGTGACATCACGATTGCTCAGGCGCTGAAACCACTGGGCTACGCCACCGCGCAATTTGGAAAGAATCATCTCGGTGACCAGGACCGGTTCCTGCCGACAAAGCACGGCTTCGACGAATTTTTCGGCAATTTGTATCACCTCAATGCCGAAGAGGAGCCCGAGAGGCCGTACTGGGATAAGAACAACCCGGACTTCCTCAAATTTTACAACCCACGCGGTGTGCTCCATACCTATGCGGACGGCAAGATCGAAGATACGGGGCCTTTGACCAAAAAGCGCATGGAAACCATTGATGATGAGACCACCGGGGCGGCGATCTCATACATACAAAAACAAGCCAAGGCAAACCAGCCTTTCTTTGTTTGGATGAACTTCACGCGCATGCATGTGTTTACCCACGTGCGACCCGAGTACACCGGAAAGGCTGGCATGGGGCCGGGGCATGAATACGCCGACGGTATGTGGGAAATGGATCAGAACGTCGGCAAGCTACTTAAAACGCTGGATGATGCCGGCGTCACGAACAACACCATTGTTATCTTCACCACAGATAACGGGCCTAATTTCTTCACGTGGCCCGATGCGGCGATGACGCCTTATCGCAGTGAAAAGGACTCCAATTGGGAGGGGGCTTTTAGAGTGCCGGCCATGATTCGCTGGCCTGGGCATATCAAGCCAGCAACGGTCTCCAATACGCTCATCGCGGCTTTGGATTGGTTCCCGACGCTGCTGGCTGCGGCGGGAAATGACGACGTGGCTGCGCAGCTTCTCAAAGGTTCGAGCATCGGAGGAAAAAACTTCAAGGTGCATTTGGACGGCTATAACTTCCTCCCCTATCTGACCGGAAAGACAAATGTTGGTCCGCGAAATGAGTTCTATTATTTCGATGACGACGGATTGTTGGTGGCGATGCGTTACGACGTTCGCTTGCCCGGAGCGTCGATACCCGATGCTTACAAGGTGGTCTTCTGCGAGCAGCGAACGCCTGGGTCGCTTGCGATATGGAAGGACCCATTTACCTGCATGCGGGCGCCCGATCTGTACGACCTGAAGACCGACATGTACGAACGTGCGAGCATCGGCCCGACTAACGGCTGGAACACTTGGCAGACAGAAAACGTCTATTTGTTGATCGAAGGGAATCGACGGGCCATCAAATTCCTCGAAACCTTCAGGCAATACCCGCCGAGTCAATTGGCTGCGAGCTTCACCATTGACCAAATCGAAGACAGCTTAAAGCGTCAATTGGCGGCCGGTCTGGACAGTGGCGGTGGCAAAGGCAAGTAGCAATACGCAGCCTTGAGGATCTGGAGTCACGACGGTTGCACCTTCGGGCGCGATCTAACGGGGTTTGGATAGAGCGCGGGCCCCAGGCCCGCGCTTTTCGTGGCAAGGCTGAGACATGCGGCTTGGTGCTGGGAATAGGTCCGCTCTCTAGCAAAATGGCGCGGAGGTAGTTAAGGGGCGCGGTGTTGCTGGCATTCCTCTCGCACAGGCCGCCCCGGTGACCGCTGTGAAACAGGACGCTTCAGGTGCTTCTCGAGCATGGCGAGAAAGATGGGCGATCCACGGCCTTCTCGCGACGCAAGCGCTCGAGGATGCGCGGCAATTCACGCGCCAGGCTCGATTTCAGACCAGCGATGACCGCGCGCGAATACAAGTCGATGGCCAAGCGAAGCCTAATCAGGGCTGCGGGCCGCCAGGCAAAGTTCAAATCAACTTTTCGAACTCCGGCCCGTTCTTTCGCTCAATGCGTTTGAGGTGGTGCGTAGGTGTTTCCTAGCTCCAGCGTGGTGACATATGGGCCATTCCAGTCGCGTTCGAAGATCTGCGTCAGCGTTTTGGCTGGACCAGCGCCGTGCACAAATACCGACGCGTCCACGGTGTTGTTGAAATAGCTCCATTCCCAGTTACCCGTGCCGATGTAGCTACTGCGATCATCGGCGGTGGCATATTTCGCATGCTCGACGCGTGCGTAGGCGATAAAACCCTGTGGCGACGGGGGCAGTTGGCTGAACTTGATGCTGATATTGGGTGTTGCCGCCAGACTTTTCAGGTAGGACTGCATCGGTTCGCGCAGTGCCCAGTCCGCCACGATGATGCGTATTTGCACACCGCGTGCAGCCGCATCGCGTAATGCGGTATCGACCTCCGGCCACCAGCCCTTGGGGCCATATTGACGAATTGCTGAAAGCGTCATTACCTGGATGCATAGCGTGTGCTGGCTCGCATGGATCATCTCTACCAAGGCGGGCTGTTCCGCAGTGACCCACGACGGCGACAGCGCTGGCGGGCTGAAGGCGGGAAAGACGGTGAGCGGGTCCTTGCTGGTGCCGTCCAGGATAATTGGGTCGCTCGATGTAACTGGAGCGAAGGATGGGGGCGTCATTGCACGCTCGGCTGCTTTGGCCAGGTTGGGGTGGCTGGCCAGCTCCCAGTGGAAATCGAACGCGGCATCGAAGGTCTGGGCAAGGCGCGGATCGACGATTCGCACGCCGATCTCGTGAATCTGATCCATGGCACGCCAGTCCCAGTTCTGGCTGCCGACGAAGACGGCGTTGCCATCGACCACCATGTACTTGGCGTGCAGCACACCGCCAGTCAGCGTATCCATCGGTAGTACGCGCACTTCGATACCGGCGTGGGCGCTTAGTCGTGTCACGCTATCGTGGTTGTCCTTGAGAAAGGCCTGGTCGACAAGTACGCGAACCTTCACGCCGTGGCTTGCGCGGTCCACGAGGGCATCAAGCACCGGTGACAACGGGCTGTTGGCTTTGTCGGCGATATAAAAGGCTTCAATGTCGATGTTGTGCTGGGCGCGCCCGATCATGTCGAGCCAAACGCTTTGGGTACGCGGTACACCGGGTTCGCCGTAGCTGGTGGCCTCGGGCACGCTCTCGACAATCTGAAAATCCGTCGCGTGTCGCATCGAAGCGGCATGGGCGGCCGGCGTGGAGATAAGCAGGCAAACGCAGAAAATGCACGCGCCAAATAGCTGCTTACCTGCCGCGAGAACGAGGCGCACGTGCTTGTCTTTGCGCGCGCGTGCCATGCAGTTATAGGCGATATGGGGAGATACCATGGGATTCGGGGGCTGCCGGTCTAGTGTCTCAAGCGACGGTTAGCTGGATGGGGTGTGCGCTTTGCGGCGCCCACCCCATCCCGGGCGTTACTGATGGCCGTTGGTGAGTTCAGCGGCCAGACGGGGCAGTTTGTAGACCTTGCGTACAGCCTCGACGATGGCTGCGGTGTCTACGGCCACCGCTCGATTCGTACTGCCATCGAAGGTGAAGTCGCCGCCGAGGGAGTGAATGTTGCCGTCGAAGATCAGGCCTACGGCATGGCCTTCACGGTCGATCACCGGGCTGCCGGAGTTGCCACCGATGATGTCGTTATCGGTGACGAAGTTCATTGGCGTAGAGAGATCGAGCGATGATTTGGCACGGAGCCAGCTATCAGGCAACTTGAACGGATCGGCATCGGTGGCGCGACGGTAGAGTCCGGCGACGTCGGTGAATGGCGGCACAGGCGTGCCTTTCTCGTTCCAGCCGACCACCTTGCCGTAGGACAGTCGCAGGGTGAACGTGGCATCCGGATAACGTGATGTGCCGTCGCGCTCGAAGCGTGCACGCGCAATCATTTCGGCGGCTTTCTTGGAGGGTGCTTCTACTTCGTCCTCGTACTGCTTGCGCAGGCGCCTCGCTTCCGGATCGATCTGGCGTGCCAGCAGGATCATCGGATCGTTCGATGCCGCAACGGCTTGGGCGCCGCCATTCCACATTTGCATGCGTAAGGTTGGGTCCGCCAATTTGCTGCCACTCACTAAGGCATGGGCAAGTTGGTCGGGAGACTTCGTGCCGAGCACTTCATGCACAAAGCTATCGTCGGCACCTAGACTCTGGCGCATTTTTTCCAAGGTCCAGGCAAGGCGAGTTTCCTCGTACTGCGGATAGATTGGCGCAGTCGATGCCAGCGCTTGCTGCAAGGCCGGCAGATTGGCGTCGCGGAAATTGGGTAGCCGGACAGCGTCGGGCTTGTTGCGTTCATCGGCGCCACGTACCAGCAGGCGTGCGTCAGCGAAAAGTTGGCTACCGAAGCCACGCCCACTTTCGATCATGCTGTAGCGATCGCGCAGTTCTGCACCGCGTTGTTGCGCTTTCTCCAACATGGCCCAGGGATCGCCGTAGGCAGCCCGGCGCTTGCCGTCGGCGGCGATCCATTGGCGCAGCGCGGCATCTTCCTGTTGCTTCTTGGCGATAAAGTTCTCGTCGCTAAGCGTTTCAAGCCATCCCTTGAACACCTTCAGTGAATTGTCGGCACCGAACAGAGCGTCCTGTGCTTCTTTGATCTGCTGCTCGCCGAGACGACTGTACTGCCATAGCTGTCCACGCGACTCGGAAAGATAGCCGTAGTACGGCGTGAGGATGTGGTCGCGCAGATAGGCCAGCGACGTCCACGGCGTTTCGCGCTGGGTAGCACCGGGGTTGCCGACTACGAAGGTAAGTTCGCCTTCCTTGGGGCCGTGAACGTTGAACTTCAGGTATTGCGGCGTCTTTGCCGGCTTGCCGTCGATATAGGCGCGGAAGAAAGTGACGTCGAGGTCGTAGCGGGGGAAGTTGAAGTTATCTGGGTCGCCGCCGAAGAAGGCAATGCCTTGTTCGGGCGCAAACACCAGGCGCACGTCCTGATAGCGACGATACTTGTAGAGCGCATAGCGTCCGCCGTGATACAGCGTAACGACATCGCAGCGCCAGGTGGTGGCATCGCCGCCCACACATTCCTTTTCCAGCGCACTATGGATGGCACGTTCGGCCTTGATACGCTCGGCGCCGTCCTTGCCCTGCGTGGCGGCGTTCACCCGATCGGTCACATCGGTGATCTTCTCGAGTTGATTGAGCTCCACTTCCGGGCACTTGGGTTCTTCTTGTTTGGCGGCATAGCCGTCCTGCATGTAGTTGGCCGTGCTGGATAGTTGCGACAGGCAGCTGTTAGCACAGTGATGGTTGGTCATCACCAGGCCATCGGCCGACACGAACGAGCCCGAGCACCCCTCGGCCAGGCGCACGGCTGCGTGCTGCACCAGGTCGATCCATTGCGGGCTCGGCGTGAACCCGTAGGCTGATTGCATCTGCTGCACAGGCAAGTGATCGAGCGTCCACATGCCTTCGTCGGCGATGGCGGCGCCCGTGCCGGTTATGAGTACGCCGCCTAGCGCGGCACAGATGATTCGCTTCATGCCCATCTCCCCATCGATTGATGACCTGCGATGCAGGTCTGCTGAGTTCGATCCGGCGCTCCGGATGACGTGATCCGTTGTTACGGTGCAGCCTTAGTGCGAGTGGCGGCGGCCATGGTGGGCCGGGTCATGCTGAGTGATTGACCCGGCTCAGTGTTGATGTCCCCACAGGGTGGCCCACCACATAAACGCCATGCCTGCGGCGACTCCCAGCGCCGGAACAAAGCGTTGACCTCGGCCGATGTTCTGCCACAAACCCGGTAACACATCGCCGCAGGCAAGGTAGATCGTCGTGCCGGCGGCTAGCGCCAGGCTTGTATCTAGAAAGGCTGCAGAGTGGCCGGCCAATGCCATGCATAGTGCGCCTAGTGGTATGGCGGCCGTGGTGAAGACGGTCAGAAGGAAGGCGCGCCGCGGGCTATAGCCTCCGGCCACCAGCACACCGGCATTGCTCATTTCCCTGGGCAATTCATGCGCCATGATGGCCAGCGCGATAACAAAGCCCAGGGTATGGTCGATAGCGAAGCTGGCTCCTATGACGATGCCATCGACCAAGTGATGGAGGGTGTCGCCGACGATATCCATGCGAGCGAATATGGCTGTCGTTGTTGGCGTGCTTAGCGCGCGCACCACGCACTCAATGCACAAGAAGCCAAGTAAACCCAGTGCGATACCTCCGCCTATCCAGCTTGTCGGCATACCGTGCGCCAAGGCTTCGGGAAGCATGTGCATTAGCGCATCGCCGAGCAGTAAACCGGCCGCGGATGCCTGCAGCCAGGGCAGCCATGCGCGTAGGCGCCGTGCCGGCAGCCACACCACAAGCCTTGCTGCGAGCGATGCCGCAGCGACGGTGATGCTGGCAAACAAGGCACTTGTGAGGTCGGACTCATGTGACATCGCGTGCCCCTTCCAGCCAGTGGGACGCCGTCGGGCTCAACATGAATAGAGGCAACGATGCGTGTTTCATGGTTAATGAGCAAAGGCGATGGTGCATTCGATGTCTTGAAGCTCTTCCGCATGACCTCGGTCACCGGCGGCTTCGTCAACGCGTCCGCTGAGTAAAATGAAGCCCTCTTCTCCCTTGGGGGAGTAAGCGCCAACCACCGCGAGGCTATGTGCAGCCATGCGGTCGCCGCGGGGCAGCGACGCGGCCAACGATTTGAACGGATCGAGGGGCAGGGTGCTTCCGCTCACCCATCTCGCCTGATAGCGATGCTTGGCTGGCGGCAACGGTTCGGCCAGCGGTCGCCATTGCTCGGAGAGAGTGGGCACTAGGCGTTGCAGTACTTCGTGCACATCCGGACGTACACAGTCGATATGGATATGCAGCTGATCCTGTGTGCGGCCATAGGCGGAGTTGATCGCCAGACTCATGGCGTCACGTGGGATGGGTTGGTGCAGTGCTGCTTCCACGTAGAGACGAGCATTCCAGGCGGCGGCGACATAGTTGGGTGTATCGGCCGCCTCTAACACGGGGCTTTCGATGCCGGAGATGCGGGCTAGTGGCAACACCAGATATTGGAAGCGTCCGGTGTGATCCTTGAAGACGGCATAAGAACCTGAGCCGTCAGGGCCGGCCACTACCTCGGTGCAAGGTGATGGCGGATAGACCTGATGTTTGGCCGCGATGGCACAGGAGTCATGAATCAGCGTCCATAAGTGATCGCGAGGGACCTCAAGCGCGTGAGCCGGCGACAGGCACCATGCAATCGGGGTCCAGCCTGCCGCTAACCAGGAGAAGTTCAGCGTGCGCTTGCGTCGCCTGGCCTGCGATGCACTCCGATGTGGCCAGTACCGGAATCCTTTAGGCGCTGAGGCTTTCATGCAGGGTGACATTGACCAATGATCAAACAAGAATGAAACGTTATAACATAACTATACAAGCCACCAATAGCGCCGGCGCTGACGTTCTTGCGTGGGGATGGTCAGCGTTATGGGCTATACAGGCAGGTTGGATCCGCTGGTGGCCAGCACCGTCATCGATCACTGGGAGCGGGGTATCTGGCTCATACGGCGGACGGCGACAGTGCACTGTTCGCTGGTGGGGATGGACCCATGGCGTAAGTCATGGCGTCCTATCTGATTGATACGTTATAACATTGCTTTCACGCCAGACCACGCCACTCAACGCCATGTCATCAGCCCGCAGAGCCTTACCCTTGTTCGCCAGCGAATCGTCTTCGCCGCCGCACCCAGCGGGCGTCGTCACACGATGAGCCAAGGCATCCGAGTCCAGCGCGTCGTAGCGCCGTGGGTCTACGCCGTCGCCGCGATCGGGGCTTTTGTTCTTTCGATGACTGCCCTTGCGTTGGCTCCGCTTGCCTTGCGGTTGATGGGATTGGCGCTGCTCTTTTCGGCGACCGGTTTGTTTGTCGAAGCCTTGGTGAGCCGAGTGCGTCGGCGCGCCGAGCCCTGGATCGGACCGATGCGGGCGATGGTCTATCCCAAGCTTCCAAGGCAACCGCTACTGGCTCAGGTGGTATTGCTGGAGCGTCGGGCTCGCGCGCGACTCGACGCCATCGACTGGATTGGTGACTGGGCGCCTGGCGCTGTCGCTGTGCTCGGTAATGCGTTGGTGCTCGACGCGACCGTGAGTTTTCTGCGCGCCCCTGGCTGGACGGCCAGCCAGCCTCCTCTATGGGGCGCCATCGTGCTTTTGGCGGCCACCATTCCGCTGGTGTTTCTCCAGCGCGTCGCCATCGCAAACGCCGTTTCCCCGGGACCAGGCATTGAGGTGGCCGTCCGAGTGCCGCTGGTCGCGGCGTTGCTGGGCGGTGGTGCCACGCTGTTCGCGGCCCAAGGATATGCGTGGGCCAATACGCTCTTGTATGCCGTCGCGGCCATTCTTGTGGTGGCGACCATCGAAGCGCTCTTGCGTGCCATCGCCCAGGTGTTTCTGCCCCTGGGTCCGTTTGCAGCACGCCAGAATCCCGCGTTGCCTTGGTCGCCTTCGCTCCTGAAATGGGGTTGGCCGCAAGCGGGAAGGGCAGCGCAATGGCTAAGAAATACCTATGGCATTGACCTCGCCCGGAGCTGGGTGCTGGCCTTCATGGTGCGTGCCATACCGCCCGTTACGCTATTGGTGATGCTCCTGGCATGGCTGTCGACGGCAGTGACAGTGCTGGGCGTGACCGAGCGCGCTGTGATCGAGCGACTGGGCGTGCCTGTCGCGGTGGAAGGTCCGGGCATGCATGTTCATTGGCCGTGGCCTGTTGGCCGCGCACGGCCGGTCGAACTGGGCGTCACCCATCAATTGCCCATCGTGTTTTCGGCCAAGCCGGGCGGCCGCCTGCTGGCAGAACTGGCCAGCGCGGGCGCATCGGATGCCGAAAGCGCCATGGGCGCCGAAGCCATTCCAGGGCCGACGGCGGATCGCCTGTGGGATGGTTCCCACCCCGGGGAGGCGAGTTACCTCATCGCCAGCCGCTCAGGGGACAGGGAAGGTTTCCAGATCGTCAATGTGGATTTGCGCGTGGTGTTTCGCGTCTCCGACGACGCGGATGGAGCGATGGCGTCGGTATATGGCGCCATCGAGCCGACATCGCTCATCCGTGCCACGGCAGGGCGATTGCTTGTCTCCCACTTTTCGTCGTCCACCTTGGATGAACTGCTTGGCGAGAATCGCGCGCAGTTCGTTGAGCGCTTCCGGCAGGACTTGCAGGCGCGCATGGCGGCACTGCACGCAGGCATCTCGGTCATCAATGTCGTGGTTGAAGCCATTCATCCACCCAGCGGTGCTGCTGCCGCCTATCACAATGTGCAGGCGGCTGGCGTGATCAGCGATGCCACGCGCTTCAAAAGCCTGGCGCACGCGTATGCGCTGCGAGGCACGGCTGCGGAGGACGCAACGCACGCTGTCAATCTCGCCCGCGCTGATGCGAGCGAGCAACTTGCCGCGGCGCAGGCGACGCTGACGACATTCCAGGCCAGCACAAAGAGCGCACGTGCAGGACCCGATGTCTTCCTGTTCGAGTCGTGGCTGACCCACGTGGGTACCGCACTCAATCGCGCGCATCTGACCATCATCGATCACCGCCTGGACGACGAAAAGGCCACACTGGACCTTCGCCCTGTCGCGGCCGGAACCGGGGGAGCCCTTTGAGCATCATCGAACCATCCTTCGCCTCAACTCGCTCCCGTATCGTCCGTTGGGCGGTGGCCATCATCGTCTTGATCCTTGCCGTGATTTCCGGGTGCGTCGTCATCGTGAGCCCCGGGGAGGGCGTCGTGGTTACCCGGCTCGGGCGGCCCGTTCGCGTGCTTTTGACGCCGGGGGCTTCGTTCAGATGGCCCATTCCGATCGAGTCGACCACGCCCGTGGACTTGCGCTTGCGAACCACGTCCAGTGGCCTGCAGGACGTGGGTACGCGCGATGGCCTACGTGTGCTCGTGCAGGCGTATGTGGTCTGGTCAGTGCCCGCACGCGCGGATGCGGCAGAGCTGTTCTTGCGTTCCGTGCAAAACGATCCCGATGTAGCGGCCTCGCAGCTGCGCAGCCTCATGGCGTCCTCGCTGGAAATCACCACCAGCAGTTTTGATCTGGCGCAGTTGGTGAATACGGATCCGGCCAAGGTACGCATCGACGATCTTGAGGACCGATTGCGCCGTCTGGTCGGTGAGCAAGCGCGTCGCGTCTATGGTACGGAGATCCGCCAGGTTGGCATCGAACGACTGACGCTATCCGCTGAGGCCTTGCAGGCCACCATTCAGCGCATGAAGGCAGAGCGCGATACAGTCGCGGCGCAGCGATCGGCGGAAGGCCAGCGCCAAGCCTCACAGATCGTTTCCGAAGCCGAGCGCGATGCGCGCATCACGCTTGCGAGCGCCAAGGCCGAGGCGGCGTCCATCGAAGCCGACGCGCAAACCAAATCGACCGCGATCTACCAGCAAGCCTACGCCACAGATCCCAAGCTCTACACGATCCTTCGCTCGTTCGACACGATGGATGCGGCTGTTGGCCCGGGTACGCGCATCGTGTTGCGCACCGATGCAGCACCGTTTCGCATGCTGGTCGATGGCCCCACACCTGGCGCGGGGACAAAAAAGCCATGACGGTAGCGCGCTCCACCGTCCTGGCCGAGACCTTGACCTGGTCTTTTCGGCTGCTGTTTGCCCTTGTCGCTGCACTGGCGGGATTGTGGCTCGTGCGTGGCATCCAGCGTGTGCCCCCGGAAAATCGCGCCGTCGTCATGCGCTTCGGGCAAGTCATTCGGACGGCGGGTCCCGGCTTGCTGCTCACATGGCCATCTCCCATCGACTCGGTTGTCCTGCTGCCTTCGCA
>Ga0335083_10007127_pt1 | contig 13826 bp, 11 predicted proteins | sample Lox_Sample_42_FD_206716 | JGI IMG/M metagenome (GOLD analysis project Ga0335083, IMG submission 206716) | Soil microbial communities from Loxahatchee National Wildlife Refuge, Florida, United States - Lox_Sample_4.2 | ecosystem: Environmental > Terrestrial > Soil > Wetlands | place: USA...
AACAGCACCATCGGCATGATGAGGATCACCGCCAGCGGCAGGCGCAGGCTCTCGTACTGCGCGGCCAGCACCAGGAACACCAAGAGCACCACGAGCGGGAACACCACGAAGGCGGTGTTGCCGGCGAGGATCTGCTGGTAGGTGAGCTCGGTCCACTCGAACCCCATGCCGCGCGGCAGCTCCGTGCGCGCCAGCTCCTCCATCGCCGCCTGCGCCTGGCCGCTGCTGTAGCCCGGCGCCGGGCCGCCGCTGATCTCCGCGGTCGGGTAGCCGTTGTAGTGCATGACGCGGTCGGGACCTGCGCTCGGGCGCACGGTCACGAACGAGCCGAGCGGGATCATGTCGCCGGCGGCGTTGCGGGTCTGCAGGCGCGCAATGTCCTCGGCGTGCAGGCGGAAGCGCGGCTCGGCCTGGGCGTTCACCTGGTAGGTGCGGCCGAACAGGTTGAAGTCGTTGACGTACAGCGAGCCCAGGTACACCTGCATGGTGTCGAAGATGTCCTGCAGCGCGACGCCCTGCGACTTGGCCTTCTCGCGGTCGACCTGGGCATCCACCTGCGGCACGTCGACCTGGTAGCTGGTGAACAGGCCCGCGAGCTGCGGGTACTCCCTGGACTTCGCTATCAGGTTCTGCGTCTGCCGCGCCAGCTCCTCGAAGCCGAGGCTGCCACGGTCCTCGACCTGCAGCCGGAAGCCCCCGATCGTGCCGAGTCCCTGCACCGGCGGCGGCGGGAACACGGCGATGAAGGCGTCCTGGATCCGGCCGTAGTCGCCGTTCAGGTCCTGGGCGATGGCGGCGGCCGAGAGCGCGCGCGTGCGGCGCTCCTCGAAGGGCTTGAGCGTCACGAACACGATGCCCGAGCTCGGGCTGTTGGTGAGGCCGTTGATGTTGAGGCCGGGGAAGGCGACCGCGCTCTCGACCCCCGGGTGGCGCAGTGCCAGCGTGCCCATGCGCCGGATCACCTCCTCGGTGCGGTCCAGCGTCGCCGCCGGCGGCAACTGCGCAAAGGCCACGAGGTACTGCTTGTCCTGCTGCGGCACGAACCCGCTCGGGGTGCGCTCGAAGCCGAGGTAGGTGAGCCCGATCAGCACGCCGTAGATGGCGAGCGCGATACCGCCGGCGCGCAGCACCCGCCCCACGCCGCGCACGTAGCCGTGCGCGGCGCGCGCGAAGAAGCGGTTGAAGGGGCGGAATAGCCAGCCAAGGCCGCGGTTCATCAGGCGCGTGGGCCCATCGGGGGCCGCATCGTGTGCCTTGAGCAGCACCGCGGCGAGCGCCGGGGACAGCGTGAGCGAGTTGAACGCCGAGATCACCGTGCTGATGGCGATGGTGAGCGCGAACTGCTTGTAGAACTCGCCGGTGAGCCCGGAGATGAAGGCGGTCGGCACGAACACCGCGCACAGCACCAGGGCGGTGGCGATGATCGGCCCGGTGACTTCGCGCATCGCCTGGCGCGTGGCCTCGAGCGGCGGCAGCCCGCGGGCGATGTTGCGCTCGACGTTCTCGACCACGACGATGGCGTCGTCCACCACGATGCCGATCGCCAGCACCAGGCCGAACAGCGACAGCGCATTGAGCGAGAAGCCAAACAGCTTCATCACCGCGAAGGTGCCGATGAGCGAGACCGGGACTGCGATCAGCGGGATGATCGAGGCGCGCCAGGTCTGCAGGAACAGGATGACCACGATCACCACCAGCAGGGTCGCCTCCAGCAGCGTGTGCACTACGGCCCGGATGGAACCGCGCACGAACACGGTCGGGTCGTAGACGATCCGGTAGTCGATCCCGGGCGGGAAGTCGCGCTTGAGCTGTTCCATCTTGGCACGCACGTCGCGCGAGACCTGGATGGCATTGCTCCCCGGGCGCTGGAAAATGGGGATCGCGGCAGCCGCTCTGTTGTCCAGGAGCGCGCGCAACGCGTACGAGTCCGAGCCCAGCTCGACCCGCGCCACGTCCTTCAGGCGCGTTACCTGGCCTGCGTCCCCGGTCTTGACCACGATGTTGCCGAAGTCCTCGACGCTGCTCAGGCGTCCCTTGGTGTTGATCGCCAGCTGGAAGCTGGGGTTCTGCGCCGCAGGTGGCGCGGCGCCGATCGCCGCGGGCGCGCCCAGCTGCCCGGCGGCCACCTCGACGTTCTGCTCGCGCAGGGCGCGCACCACGTCACTGGCGGTGAGGGCGCGGCTCGCCACCTTCTCCGGGTCGAGCCAGATGCGCATGGAGTAGTTGCCGGCGCCGAAGACCTTCGCGTCCCCGACGCCGGGGAGGCGGGCGAGCTCGTCGCGCACACGCAGCACCGCGTAGTTGGCGAGGTAGAGGGTGTCGTAGCGGTTGTCGGGGGAGACCAGGTGCACGACCATGGTCAAATCCGGGGAGGCCTTCTCGGTCGTGACCCCGAGGCGCTGCACTTCCTCGGGCAGCTTCGGCAGCGCCTGCGCCACGCGGTTCTGCACCTGCACCTGCGCCTTGTCAACGTCGGTCCCCAGGGCGAAGGTCACCGTCAGGGTCATGGTCCCGTCGGCGGTCGCCTGGGAGAACTGGTAAAGCATGCCCTCGACGCCGTTGATCGACTGCTCGAGCGGGCTCGCGACGGTCTCGGCGATCACCTTGGGGTTGGCGCCCGGGTAGCTCGCGTGCACCACCACGGTCGGCGGCACGACCTGCGGGTACTCGGTGATCGGCAGCGTCGGCAGCGCCAGCAGGCCCGCAAGGAATATCAGCGCCGACAGCACGCCGGCGAAGATCGGCCGCGAGATGAAGAACTGCGAAAGGTTCATGAGGTCTCCCGTTCAGGTGCGGCAGGCGCGTAGCCTCAGCCGGCGCGCGCCACGACGGCCGGGCCATGGCCTGCCGGCGCTGCCGCCGGGAGCGCGGGTGCGCCCGGCGTGGCGATCTGGCGCAGGCCTACCCGGTCGGCATCCATCGGCACGTGCGCGGCGGCCACGGCCTGGCCCGGGCGCACGCGCTGCAGCCCGTTGACGACCACCGTGTCGCCGGCCCCGAGGCCGGAGCGGATCACGCGCAGGCCATCGACGTTGGGGCCGAGCTCGACGAAGCGCTGCTCGATGCGGTCGTCGGCCCCGAGCGTCAGCACGTAGCTGCGCCCGAGGTCGGTGCCGATGGCGCGTTCCTCGATGAGCACCGTGTCGGCCTCCTGGCCGCCGACCAGGCGGATGCGCGCGAACAGGCCGGGCGTGAAGCGGCCGTCGGGGTTATCGAAGACCGCCCGGGCGCGGATCGTGCCGGTGCCGGGATCGACGCGGTTGTCCACGAAGTCGAGCCGGCCGGCGTGCGGATAGCCCTCCTCGTCGACCAGCCCCATGAAGACGCTGGCCCGGGCCGTGGCCGGCGCACCCGGCCCGGCGGGCGCGCCCGCCAGCTGCCGGTAGCGCAGGTAGGTGGCCTCGTCGGCATCGAAGTAGGCATAGACCGGGCTGTCCGAGACCACGGTGGTCAGCACGCTCGCGCTCGTGACCAGGTTGCCGGAGGTAATCAGGGCGCGCGAGACGTGGCCGTCGATCGGCGCGCGCACCTCGGTGAACTCGCGGTTGAGCCGCGCCGCCGCGAGCGAACTGCCGACCGAGTCGAGCGCGCCCCTGGCGGAGGTCTCCGCCGCGGCCAGCCGCTCGTACTCCTCGCGCGCGATGGCGTGCGCGACGATCAGCCCCTCGGCGCGCGCATGGTTGGCGCGGGCGAGCTCATAGTCGGCCGCGGCCCGCGAGCGCTCGGCGCTCAGGCGGTCGACCTCGTCCTGGAACGGGCGCGGGTCGATCTGGAACAGCAGTTCGCCCCGCTTCACCCGGGCCCCGTCGGTGAAGGTGACCCGGTCAACGTAGCCGCTGACCCGGGGACGCACCTCGACCGTCTCCACGGCCTGCAGCCGGCCGGTGAATTCCTGCCAGTCCCGCAGCGGCCGGTGGATGACCTCGGCGACGGTGACCTCCGGCAGCGTCGGGCCGGCCTTCGGGAGGTTGGCCTCGGAGCGGCCGTGGAGGCTGAGCAGCAGCGCCCCCGCGAGCACCGGGGCGAGCACCAGCGAGGCCTTGATAATGGGGTTGGAGCGCAGATTGAGTCGGTTCACGGCAGTCTCCCTTGGTTCCCGGGGCCGGCTTTCCTGTGGCCAGCCCCTGCCTTGACACCGGCCGGTAACACGAGGATGCTACGGGTGTTACCGGTCAGTAACTAATGTGCGATGATGTTAGTTACCGGTCAGTCACGTGTCAAGAGGGGGACGATTGTGAGTGCCAAAACCATCGCCAGCCTGTCGCCGGCCCCGGAAGGGGCGGCCAAGCCCCGCGTCCGGGACCGGATCTTCAGTACGGCCTGCGACCTGTTCTACCGCCACGGGATCCGTGCCGTCGGGGTGGACACCATCGCGAGCGAGGCCGGAACCAACAAGATGAGCTTCTACCGCAGCTTCGCCTCCAAGGACGAGCTCGTGGCGGAGTACCTGCGCGAGCAGGTGCGCGAGGGCTGGGAATGGTGGGACAGCCTGATCGCCCCGCACGCCGGGGATCCCCGGGCGCAGATCGAGGCGCTGTTCGATGCGCACGGTGTGCGCTCGTGCGCCAGTGACTCGCGCGGCTGCGCGCTGGCGAATGCGGCGGTCGAGATCGATGACGAGAAGCACCCTGCCCTGCGCGTGATCGCCGAGTACAAGGGCGAACTGCGGCGCCGCTTCCACCAGCTGGCCTGCGACCTCAGGGTCAAGGAGCCTGCAGCCCTCGGCGATGCCCTGCTGCTGCTGTTCGAGGGCACCTACCTCACCCAGCTCACCTTCCACAGCGACCACGGGCCGGCCGAGAATGCCGCCGCCGCGGCGCGCGCCATGATCCGCGCCTACGGCGGCTGAACCACCGGCTCGCGGGCCTCGCGGGATCGATGCCGCGCGGCGCTGCCCGGGTTGGTCGAGAGCGGCCCGCCGGAGCGGGTGATCCCCGAGCCCGTCTACGACCGCCACGGCACCGTGCTGCTCGGCACCTCGACCTCCCCGGGCAACTACGCGAAGTTCGCGCACCCGTACGACCTCGGCCGCCTGCGCTACCGGTCGGCCGGCGCCGAGCGGCTGTCCGCGGAGGTGCCGCCGCGCCTGGATCGGGAAGTTGGGATCCGCGCGCTGGAAGGCTCCGGCGTCACCGAGTGCGCCCCGGTGATCGCGCTCAGTGTGCCGATGGCGTGCCGCGGTCGCATGAGGCGCTTCGCCAGGATCGCCGGCGAGACGCCATCGCTCGAGAGCGTCGAGCGGCTGGCCGAGGCGGCCCGCGGCCTCTCGGGCTGAAGATGCCGGGCGCGCTGCCGGGCCGCGGCGATCCCGGCTACCATCGGTGCCGGTGACCCTGCAGAAAAACAAGGAGCGCAGCCCCGGCGCCTGGGGCGCACTGCGCTATCCGCTGTTCCGCTACCTGTGGATCGCGACGGTCGTCTCCAACGTCGGCAGCTGGATGTACGAGGCGGCCTCGGGGTGGCTCATGACGAGCCTGGACCCGAGCCCGCTGGTGGTGGCACTGGTGCAGGTGGTCAACAGCCTGCCGTTGTTCCTGTTCGCACTGCCCGCGGGTGCGCTCGCCGACATGGTCGACCGGCGCCGCTTAATCCTGGTGCTCGAGATCCTGACCTCGATCCTGTCGGCGGTCTTTGCGGCGCTGGTCAGCCTGCACCTGGTAACCCCGGCGGTGCTGCTGCTGTTCGTGTTCCTGATCGGCGCGCTCGGGGCCATCGAGACCCCGGCCTGGCAGGCCATCGTGCCGGCGCTGGTACCCGCCGCCGCCCTGCCCTCGGCGATCGCCACCAACAGCATCGGCGTGAACATCAGCCGCGTGCTCGGGCCGGCCCTGACCGGGGTGATCATCGTCGCCCTGGGGCTGGCCGCCCCCTTCTGGCTCGATGCGGTCAGCAACCTCGGAGTCATCGCCGTCATCCTGTGGTGGCGCACCGCGCCACGCCCGGCCGGTGCGCTGCCGCCGGAGCGGCTGGGCGGCGCGATCCGCGCCGGGCTGCGTTACACGCGCAACAACCGCGCGCTGCGGGCAACGCTCGCCCGCGCGGTCGGCTTCTTCCTGTTCGCCAGCGCCTACTGGGCGCTGCTGCCGCTGCTCGCCCGCACCCAGCTGCACGGCGGCCCAACCCTGTACGGCGTGCTTCTCGGGGCGATCGGGGCCGGCGCGGTCGGCGGCGCGGTCGTGCTGCCGCGGCTGAAGTCGCGCTCCAACCCCGACCACATGGTGATGCTCGGCGAGTGCGGCACCGCCGGCGCCCTGCTGCTGTTCGCGGTCGCCGCCAACGCCGCGGTCGCGGTGCTCGCGTGCCTGCTCGCCGGGCTCTCCTGGATCGTGGTGCTCGCCACGCTCAACGTCTCGGCCCAGGTGGCGCTGCCGGAGTGGGTGCGGGGCCGGGGACTTGCCGCCTACGTGGCCGCGTTCTTTGGCACCATGAGTCTCGGAAGCCTCGCCTGGGGCGCGCTCGCCGAGCGCGGCGGCCTGCCGCTCACCCACGCGCTGGCGGCGGGCGGTGCGCTGGTGGCCCTGGTGCTCACGCGCCGGTGGCGCCTGCGCAGCGGCCCGCAGGCGGACCTCACCCCGTCCATGCACTGGCCACAGCCGGTGCTCGCCCGGCCCCTGGCGGATGAGGCCGGCCCGGCGATGGTGACGGTCGAGTACACGGTGGCGCCGGGCGATCGCGCCGAGTTCTTCGCTGCACTCGCCTACGTCGCGCACGAGCGTCGCCGCGACGGCGCCTACGACTGGGGCATCTTCGAGGACGCCGCGCACCCGGGACACCTGGTGGAGGTGTTCTTCAGCGACTCGTGGCTCGAGCACCTGCGCGCGCACCAGCGGGTCACGCGCGCCGACCAGAGCGCCGAGGACCGCCTGCGCAAGTTCGCACACGGCGAGCCGCGCATCACCCACTACGTCGCGGCGCGCGCCCCCAGCGCCCCGTGAGGCTGCGGCGCCGCCTCAGGCGCGCGGCACGAAGCGCAGCGCCACGGAGTTCATGCAGTAGCGCAGCCCGGTCGGCCGCGGGCCATCGTCGAACACGTGTCCCAGGTGGGCGTCGCAGCGGTGGCAGGACACCGCCACGCGCACCATGCCGAGGCTGGTGTCGCCGCCCTCGGCGACGTTGGCGTGCGAGATTGGCTGCCAGAAGCTCGGCCAGCCGGTGCCCGAATCGAACTTGGTGCGTGAGTCGAACAGCGCCGTGTCGCAGCAGATGCAGCGGTACAGGCCGTCCCGGTGGTTGCGGTCGTATTCGCCCGAGAACGGCGGCTCGGTGCCGGCGTGCCGCGTCACCTGCCAGGCTGCCGCCGACAGCTGCCGGCGCCACTCATCGTCGCTCCTGACCACGCGCTCGACCTCGACGCGCCCGAGGCTCGACCCCGCGGCCGAGAAGTTCTCGATCCACACGGTGGCACCGCGCTTGGGCCCCGAGGCCAGCACGTCAGCCGCCCCGCGGCGCGCCAGTGCGGCCGCGCCCACGCTCGCGAGCGCCGCCAGCAGGAAATGGCGGCGCGTCGGCCGGCCGGTCTGGGACTCGGGGAGCGTCTGTTCGTGCGGCATGGGTTTCATCCGAAGGTGAAGGAATAGGCCTGTACGCCCGGATCCAGGAACTCGATGCTGAAAGTGCGGTCGCCGACGGCCCCGTCCTGGCGGATCAGCTGGTAGAGGCGCTGGCCGCGCACCACGCCATTGCCGTGCGCGTCGGTGTCGGCGCCATGGGCGGCTCCCGGCTCGCGGCCGTCGAGCTTCACCCGGAAGTGCACCGGCGCGCCGCTCGCTGAGGGGCCCAGCACCAGGTGCAGGTCGCGCGCGTGGAAGCGGAACACGATGCCGCCGCCGGCGGTCCCGACCGCCGACTCCGGACCCACGGTCCAGCCGCCGGTCAGGGACCAGTCGTTAAGCGCGGGCGCCGACGGCGCGGCATAGACAGCGGGCGCGTCGCGCACCACGCCGCCGGCGGCTGCGAAGTGCTGCGCGCGCTCGTAGCCGACGTAGGTCTCCGGTGAGGCCACGTCCGCAACGTCGGGCGCGGCCTCAATCCCCTGCGGGTTGGTGACGGAGGTCGGCGGCGGCAGCTCCCCGGCACCGGCCTGGGTGAGCAGCTCGCGGATCAGGTCCTCGGACTCCTGGTAGCCACCCTCGCCGAAATGGTGGCCGCGGATCTGCCCGCTGGCATCGACGAAGTAGTGGGCTGGCCAGTACTGGTTGTCGAACGCGCGCCAGATGGCGTAGTCGTTGTCGATCGCGACCGGGTAGCGGATGTCGAGGTCGCGCACGGCACGGCGCACGTTGGCCTCGTTCTTCTCGAATGCGAACTCGGGGGAATGCACACCGATGATCAGGAGGCCGTGGTCCTTGTAGCGTTCGTACCAGGCACGCAGGTAGGGCAGCGTGCGCAGGCAGTTGATGCACGAGTAGGTCCAGAAGTCGACCAGCACGACCTTGCCGCGCAGCTGTTCGGCGGTCAGCGGCGGGGAGTTGAGCCACGCCACCGCGCCAGTCAGCGGCGGCAGCTCGCCCTCGACGGGCAGATGGGCGTGGGCGCTTCCCTGCATGGCCATCGCGCCGCCCATCGCGCCGCCGCCGGTCATGGCTCCGCTCATGTGGCCGTTCATGGCGCCCGTCATCGCGCCTTGCATGGCCCCCGCGGGTGCAGCCCCCGGCGGCCGCAGCCGCTCGAGCAGGCGCTGCTCGAGCGAGTTCGTACCCGCATAGGACAGCCGCGTCAGGATCCCGGTGTCCCAGCCGACCACGATGGCCGCCACTGCGGCCAGCACCGCCACGCCGAGACCCCGGCGGACCCAGTCGGCCGCCGGAAGCGAGGACTTGAACGCCCGCAGCAGACGCGCCCCGGCCAGCGTGGCCAGTGCCAGCGAGGTGATGGCCCCGAGTGCATAGGCGAACAGCAGCAGCGTGGTCTGCACGCTCGGGCCGTTGATCGCAGCGCCGGTCAGGATCAGCCCGAGCACCGGCCCGGCGCAGGGCGCCCACAGCAGCCCGGTGGCCACCCCGAGCACCGCAGACGTCACCACCGTGCCACGCGAGGCCGCGCCGCTGAGCAGCCGGTTGCCGAGCGCGACGAAGGGCCGGGCGAGCCAGTCCGCGAAGCGGGTCGACAGCAGGGCGGCCCCGAACAGCGCCAGGAGCAGCAGCGCTGCGGCGCGGCCCACGGAGTTCACCCGCACCGCCCAGGCGCCGCCGACCGCCGCCAGGGTCGCGATCAGCGCGAACGTCAGCGCCATGCCCGCGAGCAGCGGCAATGTGCCGCGCGCGAACGAGCGCTCCTGGCGCGCGAAGACGAACGGCAGCACCGGCAGGATGCACGGGCTCAGGATCGTCAGCGCGCCGCCAAGAAACGCCAGGAGGGTCAACAGCATCGTGTTACCTGCTCAGGCCTAGTGGTTCGCCGCACCCAGCGTCACGGGCTGACCCTGGTAGAGCCCCGGCAGTACCTTCTGGAACGCGCGGATCTTGGGCAGGTCGTTGAACACGATGTACGAGTTGGTCGGGTTGTGCAGCAGGAAGTCCTGGTGGTAACCCTCGGCCGGGTAGAAGCCCCTGAAGGGGTCCACCCGCGTGGCGATCGGCGCCCGGTAGAGCCCGCTCTTGTTCAGCTGCGCGATGTAGGCCAGTGCCACGCGCTGCTGTTCCGCGCTGGCGTAGAAGATCTCCGAGCGATACTGGGAGCCGACGTCCGGGCCCTGGCCGTTCACCTGGGTCGGGTCGTGCGCCACCGCGAAGAACACCTGCAGGATCTGCCCGTAGCTCACCTGCTGCGGATCGTAGGTGATCTCCACCGACTCGGCATGGCCGGTGCCGCCGGCGCCCACGATCTCGTAGTGCGCGGTGTCGCGGGCACCGCCGGAATATCCGGCCACGACGCGCTGCACGCCGGTCAGGTGCTCAAACACGCCCTGTACGCCCCAAAAGCAACCCCCGGACAGCACCGCGGTCCGTGGCGCACCGGTGGCCTTGGGGCTGTCGAGCACCGGCGGGGGGATGGCGACGGCCGGCTCGCCGGCCGCGCCGCGCCCGGGCAGCAGCATCACCGCCGTGCCGCAGGCCACCAGCACCGCAGCCACCGTGGCCGCGCGCAGGCGGCCCGCAAGGTCCGTGAGCACAGAACGCATTGAAGCTCCTTAAACAGTATGGGGCGCGCCGCTTCGCCAGCAGCCGGCGCCTCCGGGGCGGGATTCCCACGCAGGGCGCGCTCATGAGATAAGACCGTACATCGGCATCCCGGATTGCATCCACCCAGCCGGAAGCTCGCCACTTGAGTCCGCCCGCAAGATCCCCAGCGCGCACGCCCGCGGCCACCGCCAGCGCCCTGCTCGCAGCCCAGGCACAGGCTGCAGCGCTGTTCGATGAGGTCGCCGGCTCGGGCCTCATCCGCGCCGGGGTGCTCGAGAGCGAGCTGAGCCGCGAGGTCTTCGAACTGGCCGCGCGCCGCTACGGGGTACGACGGCACTGGCACCGCCGCGTCGTGCGCTGTGGCCCGAACACGCTGCTCAGCTACTACGACCGCCCGGCCGACCGGCGGCTCGCCGAGGACGATGTCGTATATCTGGACTTCGGGCCGGTATTCAACGCCTGGGAAGCCGACTTCGGGCGCAGCTACGTGCTGGGCGACGACGCCCGCAAGCACCAGCTGGTGGCCGACATCGGGGCGACCTTCCGCCGCGGCCGCGAACTGTATCTGAACCGGCCCGACGTCACGGCGGGCGAGCTCTACGATTTCGTCGAAGCGGAAGCGCGGCGGCTCGGCTGGGAGTTCGGCGCTGCAACCGCCGGCCACCTCATCGGCCATTTTCCGCACGAGCACTCGCCGGCAGAACCCAAGCGCTTCTCCATCCGCCACGGTAACCAGGTGCGCATCCGCGAGGCCGATGCGCGCGGTGCGCCGCGACACTGGATACTGGAGGTCCACTTCGTGGACCGGGCACAGCAGTACGGCGCCTTCTGCGAGGAACTGCTGACGCTTGCGCCCTCCTGACCCGGGTCCGCTCGCGCGCGCACCGGGACGGTGCGCGCGCATGAGGCCGCCTCGCGGCACGCAACAGGCAATTTCATGCGTGGGCCCACCCGGATCGGTCACACGGGACTGTTATGGTGTGCTCGCCCCTGGCCACCCTCACGGAGGGTACCGCGCATGTCCAAGCCCCTGCAGAAGCACTACCTGCTCGCCTCCGATTTCGACCAGACCCTGAGCTTCAATGACTCCGGTGCGATGCTCAGCGAACTGCTCGGCGTAACCGGCTACGACGAGCGCGTCGCCGGACTCGCACGCAGCAACCTGGTGCAGCAGGGCGGCGAACTCGCGTACCTGATCCGGCACGATCCACAGTTCCGCGGCGTGCGCCACGAGCACCTGGTGGAGGCGGGTCGGCGCGTGCACCTGAAGGGCGCGATCCCCGCCCTGCTCGCCCTGCTGGCCGAAGGCATCGACGAGTGCCGCTTCTCGTTCTTCGTGATCTCCGCAGCTCCCCGCGAGATCGTGCAGGCCGCGCTCGCGGGGGTGGTGGCGCCCGAGCACATCTTCGGCACCGAGCTGGAGTTCGACGACGGCACGGGCGAGGTGCGGGCCATCCGCCGCGTGCCGGCAGGCTACGGCAAGGTGGCGGTCATCGATGAACTCGTGCAGCGCCTGGGCGTGGCACCGGACCGCGTGATCTACGTGGGTGACGGCAGCTCGGACGTGCACGTCATGCTGCACGTCAACAACCACGACGGCTGCACGATCGCGGTCTCCGACAACCGCCAGCTGGCGCGCATCGCGCGCAACACGGTACTCAGCGACAGCGCCTTCGCGATCATGGTGCCGATCCTCGACCAGTTGTTCGGCTGGAGCCGCAGCCGGATCCGCGCCCTGTTCGAGCGCAACGGCCTGAGCCTGGAGGAATGGGAACGAGCGCGCGCCGACCACGTGCGGATCGGCACCCCTGCACCGTCCGACGGCTCCGTCGCCTCGGCCGCCTAGGCGCAGGCTACGGTTGCTGCTTTGGCGGCGGATCGGCCAGGGGGCGGATCTCCGGTGTGCCCTCGCGGACCTCGTACCAGATCGCGTTGAGCACGCCGAAGGTGAGTGCAAGACCGAGCCCCAGGATCCAGCTGAAGTACCACATGGTGCTGTTTCCCGTGCTCAGTACGTGCTGCTGTGGTTACGAATGTGCTCGAGCGTGATCTTGCCGCGCAGCACCCGGTAGACCCAGCTGGTGTAGGCAAGCACCACCGGCAGCAGCACTACCACCGCTGCCAGCATGATCATCAGCGTGTGCTGGCTGCTCGAGGCGTCCCACACGGTGAGCCCGTGCCCGGGATGCGTCGATGAGGGCATGAGGAAGGGGAACAACGCGAAACCACCGGTGAGGATGGTGCCGGTCACCGCCGCACAGCTGGTGAGGAAAGCGAGTCCGGCGGACCGGGCTCCCAGCAGCTTCCAGGTGCCCGCAGATCCGAGGATCGCGGCCAGCGGGGCGAGCCACAGCAGCGGATGGGCGTGGAAATTTGCCAGCCACGCACCGTGCGCTATCACGACGCGCTTGTTGAGGGGATTGGAGGCCCCGTCAGTCGTGACCGTGCCGATGATCTGGTGCCCGTCCAGGGACGAGACCCACACGCCGGCGGCGATGAACGCCACCACGAACAGCACGGCGGCACGGCGGCCCAGGACGGTCGCGCGGTCCGACATCGGCGGCCCGACCTTCATGGCGGCGTAGGTCGTCCCGTGCATCACCAGCATCAGGAGGCTGACCACCCCGACCAGCAGCGCGAACGGCCGCAGCAGCGAGAGCAGTCCGCCGGCGAACACCGGCCGCTGCAGCTCGTCAAAGTGAAACGGCAGCCCCAGGAAGAGGTTGCCGAAGGCGACGCCGAACAGCAGCGCCGGCACCGCCCCCCCGATCAGCAGCGCCCAGTCCCACACGTTGCGCCAGCGTGCATCGCCGATCTGGTTGCGGAACATGAAGCCGACCGGTCTCAGGATGAGGGCCACCAGCAGCAGGAACATGGCGAGGTAGAGACCGGAGAACGAGGCCGCGTACAGCAGCGGCCACGCCGCGAACACCGCACCCCCGGCGAGGATGAACCACACCTGGTTGCCGTCCCACACCGGCTCGATCGACTCCAGCAGCGCCCGGCGTTCCTCGTCGGTGCGACCGAGGAAGCGGAACGTGGCCCCCACGCCCATGTCGAAGCCGTCCATCAGGGCAAAGCCGATCAGGAGCACGCCCAGGATCAGCCACCAGATGAGGCGCAGCGTCGTGTAGTCGGGCATGCAAAGCTCCTAGGCGCCGCCGTGGGCGGCCCGCTCTGCGGGCGGCCAGTAGCCGAGGCCGTCAGGACCGCGCCGGATCACGCGCGTGAGCAGGTACACATCGACCACCGCCAGCGCGGAGTAGAAAACCACGAAGCCGCTGAGCGAGAGCAGGACGTTGAGCTCCGAGGTCGCGGAGACCCCGAGGAAGGTCGGCAGCACCCCGTCGATCGCCCAGGGTTGCCGCCCGTACTCCGCCACGACCCAGCCGAGCTCGGCCGCCAGCCACGGCAGTGGCAGGCTGCAGACCGCGATTCTCAGGAACCAGCGGTTCTGCTCGAACTGGTGACGCGCCGCGAGGTAGAACGCGACCGTGAACAGCGCTATCAGGAACAGGCCGATCCCGACCATGAAGCGGAAGCTCCAGAACAGCACCGGCACGTCCGGCACCGTCGACCAGGCCGCGGCATCGATCTGTGCCGCGGTCGCGGTGGCCGGGTCCTTGACGAAGCGCAGCAGCAGCAGCGCGTAGCCGAGGTCCTCCTGGTGGGCGTTGAACGTCAGCGCCGCGGTGGTGTCCTCGG
>Ga0335083_10007128_pt1 | contig 13825 bp, 9 predicted proteins | sample Lox_Sample_42_FD_206716 | JGI IMG/M metagenome (GOLD analysis project Ga0335083, IMG submission 206716) | Soil microbial communities from Loxahatchee National Wildlife Refuge, Florida, United States - Lox_Sample_4.2 | ecosystem: Environmental > Terrestrial > Soil > Wetlands | place: USA: Florida...
TCGTTCGCGACAGACGGGCGAACGGGCTTTCGTTTCTTCGCTATGGCGGAAAGCATGCTGAAAGACGAAACCTTGAAGGCCCTCATCGAGGCCATTATTTACGTGTCGCCCGAGCCGGTGACGCTTGACATGCTGGCGAAGGCGCTGGAGGGCGAGTCTCGCGACCGCATCAAGGGCAGCCTCTACGGCCTACTGAATGACTATGCCTGGCCTCAGCACGGCATTCAGATCCGGCCTGTCGCCGGAGGCTGGAAGTTCTCGTCCAAGACCGAGCATCACGAGGTGCTGCGCGGTTTCGTCAAGAGCCTGAAGCCGCCGGTGCGCCTCTCGAAGCCCGCGCTCGAAGCTCTCTCTGTGATTGCTTACCGGCAGCCCGTAACCGTCCCCGAGATTAACGATATTCGGGGCGTCGATTGTGGTGGCGTAATTCACACCCTGATGGAAAAGAAGCTGGTGGTGACGGCCGGGCGCAAGAATGTCGTGGGCAGGCCCATCCTCTATCGAACGTCGCGAGACTTCCTGGTCCACTTCGGGCTGAGGGACTTGGGCGAGTTGCCCAGCCTCCGCGAGTTCGAGGAGATGGCTCGACAGGCTTTGGGCTCGGACGTCCTCCCGGAGAGCGAAGTCAGTGTAGCGCCGGAATCAAACGCCGAACCGGTCGCGGCGGCACCGGAGGTCACTGCGGACGAGCTTGCCGATCCCCCAGGCGAAGTGGCTGAACCTGAGATTTCCGAACCCGGCCACCTCTCTGCTGAACCGGCAGCCGCTGTGGACAATATCTCCGGCGCGAATGAAGTCGCACAGGGCGACGGCTCATCGGTTCGTGAGACTGGCAATGCGCAGGAAGAGGATTCGGCTCCGGTGAAACCCTAGATTGTGTATGCTCGAACGCCTGCAGAAAATCATCGCCTCCGCCGGCGTCACTTCCCGCCGTAAAGCCGAGGAGTTGATCCAGCAGGGACGCGTCACCGTCAACGGGCAGACGGTGACGGAGCTCGGGTCTAAAGCTGACGCCGGCCGCGACCAGATTCGGGTGGACGGAAGCCCGCTACGGTCCAACCGAAACCTGAGTTACGTATTGGTCAACAAACCGGTGGGCTACGTCTCCACGGTGAGCGACCCTCAGCACCGGCCCACGGTGGTCTCGCTGGTGCGCAACGTCAAGGCGCGTCTCTATCCCGTGGGGCGTCTCGATTACCACTCTTCGGGAATCATCCTGCTGACCAACGACGGCGACCTGGCGAACTTTATGATGGCGCGCGCTTCCGCCGTGCCGCGAACTTATCACGTGAAACTCGAAGAAAGCGCGGATCCCGAGGCCCTGCGCAAGCTCGAGCAAGGAATCGTGCTCGACGGGCAGCGCACGGCGCCGGCCCGCATCCGGCCGCTCTCAGCGCGGAGCGAGCGCGACAAGCCCTGGTATGAAATTACCCTTGTGGAAGGGCGCTACCACCAGGTTCGGCGAATGTTTGAGCGCATCGGGCGGCCGGTGGTAAAGTTGAAACGGGTGCGCATCGCGTTCCTGACGGACGAAGGTCTGGCGCCGGGCCGCTTCCGGCATCTGGCCTCGCGCGAGGTGGAAAGATTGAAGAAGCTGAGCGCCCGTCGTCCGGCAAAAACGCACGCGTCGCAATAGGGTTGCTGCAGGATGTCTCGCCTCCTGATTAACGAGCTCGTCACGCCTTGGTCCCGTCATCTCCGTCCCTACCCTCCCGGAAAACCCATCGAGGAAGTTGAGCGTGAACTGGGCCACGCTGCTATCAAGCTAGCCTCCAATGAAAATCCGCTGGGTCCCTCCCCGCTTGCTCTCGAAGCAATTCGGCGGTGCCTGGAGCGCGCCAGCTTCTACCCTGACGGAGGCGGTTACTATCTGCGCGAGAAGCTTGCGCAACTCCACGAAATAGAGATGGGCCAGGTGATTCTGGGCGCAGGCTCGACGGAGTTGATTGAGTTGACCGCCAAGACTTGTGTGGCACCCGGCGACGAAGTCGTAATTTCCGAGTCTTCCTTTTATATCTATGAGACGGCGACGCTCTCCGTGGGCGGCTCGCTGGTGAAGGTTCCGATGCGGGACCTCGCCTGTGACCTCGAGGCAATGGCGCGCGCGGTGACGCCGCGCACGAAGATTGTCTACCTGGCGAACCCCAATAATCCCACCGGGACATTTTTCACCGCAGACCGGTTCGAGCGGTTTCTCGGCGCTGTGCCAGAACGAGTGTTGGTGGTGCTGGACGAGGCTTATTGCGATTACGTCGATGCGCCCGACTATTCTCGCTCGGTGAGCGAAGTTAAGGCTGGAAGAAACCTGTTGGTGCTGCGAACTTTTTCGAAGGTGCACGGCTTGGCGGGTTTGCGCATCGGTTACGGGGTAGGGTGCCCGGAGTTGATTGAAGTGCTGAATCGCGTGCGCTCGCCGTTCAACGCTTCCAGCGTCGCTCAGGCGGCAGCAGTCGCGGCGCTGGATGATGAGGAACACGTAGCGCTTTCCATCGAGTGCAACCGGCGTGAGATGAAATTCCTCACGCGCGAGCTCACGAAGATGGGAGTTAACCACACACCGTCGGCAGCAAATTTTTTGCTCATTGACACCGGCCGCGACTGCGATGATGATTTCAGGCGGCTGCTGCACGAGGGCGTGATTGTCAGGCCGATGAAGCTCTACGGTTTTCCGACCCGCTTGCGAGTGACGGTGGGGACTCACGAAGACAACGTGACGTTTCTCGAAGCACTGGTACGCGTGGGAAGCGCCGAGCTTGCGCCAGTGGCGAGCAGCCGGCGTTAGACCCGGCGTCCGGCTGAAGTGGGTACAGTTTGGTTGTTGGACCCTTTTCCTGCATCCGGAGGTGTAAGATGGCCTCGACTCATTCGCATCATTCAGTACCAGCCCGGCCAGCGGTGTGGCGCAGAGAACGCCGCCTCGAGCAGAGAGGACGTCCGATGACGGACCCGATCACGAGCATCCTCGAGAAGTGCAAGACCCTGGCCGTAGTCGGCCTTTCCTCAAAACCCTCGCGTCCCAGTTGCGGCGTCGCGGCCTATATGCAACGCCACGGTTATCACATCATCCCAGTGAATCCCAACGAGACTTCGGTGCTCGGCGAACGTTCTTACCCCTCGCTCGAAGGCATCCCGGAACCCTTTGATGCGGTCGTCATCTTCCGCCAGCCTCAACACGTGCCCGCCTTGGTGGAAAGCGCAATCGCTCGAGGGGTGCGGGTGATCTGGATGCAGGAGGGCATCACGCATGAGAAGGCCGCGGAGAGAGCCCGCAGCGCGGGACTCGAAGTTGTGCAAGACCGCTGCATCCTCAAAGAGCACGCCAAGCGCTTTCTGAGCGAAGGGATTTAGCGCGACGTGTGAAGTCTGACCGCTAAGATTGGACTTAAGCCTCGTCCCCATCTCGCTGCTTCCATTTCTCGATAGCTTCTACCTTCTCCCGGAGCTTCTTCTCGAATCCCTCATCGGTGGGGTGATAGTAACGCCGGTCTTTGAGGCTCTCGGGAAGACAGGTCATGCGCGTTAGCCGCTCGGGCGCGTCATGGGCATACTCATAGCCTTTGCCGTATCCGAAATCAGCCATCAGACCGGTGACCGCGTTGCGAAGGTGCAAGGGCACGGGTTCCGCGATGGTCTTCGCCACATCTTTCTGCACTTCACCATAACCGGTATACAAAGCATTCGACTTCGGAGCCAGGGCCAGATAAACCGCGGCTTCTGCCAACGCCAGGTTTCCTTCCGGCATGCCGAGAAAGTGCACGGCTTGCTGCGCCGCGATGGTGACCTCAAGCGCGCGCGGGTCCGCCAGACCAATATCCTCTGACGCCATGCGGATGAGGCGGCGCGCGACGTAGAGCGGGTCTTCGCCAGCTTCGAGCATTCGGGCGAGCCAATAAAGCGCGGCGTCCGCATCCGAATTGCGAACAGACTTGTGCAACGCGGAGATGATGTTGTAGTGCTCTTCGCCAGCCTTGTCGTACAGCAGCACCTTGCGCTGCAGAGCATCTTCCACCACGGCCGGAGTCACGGTGACGCTGCCTTGCGAGCCCCGTCCGCTTCCTGAAACTACGGCCTCCAGCGTGTTGTAGGCAGCGCGCGCGTCGCCGTTGGAAAAAACGGCGATCTGGCGCAACAAGTCTTCGGCGATCGCCACGCGCTCGCGGCCAAGCCCCCGGTTCTCGTCGTGAAGCGCGCGCTCCAGCAGAATCAGAATCTCCTCGCTCGACAACGGAGAAAGCAGGTAGACCTTGGCGCGCGACAGGAGGGCCGAGTTCACTTCAAAGGACGGGTTCTCGGTGGTAGCGCCAATCAGCGTGACGTCGCCGCGTTCGACGTAAGGCAGGAAGGCGTCCTGCTGGGCTTTGTTGAAGCGATGAATCTCATCGATAAACAGGATGGTGCGTTGGCCGAATCCGCGGGCTCGCTCCGCGGCGGCCATCACGTCCTTGATCTCGCGAATGCCGGCGAGCACCGCGCTGAATTTTACGAACCGGCTTCGTGTGTGACGGGCGATAATCGCGGCCAGTGTGGTTTTGCCTGAACCTGGCGGTCCCCACAAGATCAGCGAGGCGACTTCGTCCCGTTCGATCGCCATCCGCAGAGGCTTGCCGGGTCCGACCAGATGCCCTTGGCCGATGAATTCGTCGAGAGTCTCAGGCCGCATGCGGTCCGCAAGCGGACGTCCGACCGAGGAGTCCGCCGCCGGCCGCAGCGGCGTTTCAAACAGGCTCATCGAAGTGAAATCCCCGCTGCCGTGCAGCTTCGAAAAGGAAGATGCTGGCCGCCGCCGCTGCGTTCAGTGAGTCCATGTCGCGCCGGATAGGAATGGCCCCGCGCTCATCAGCCTGGCGGCTCAGGTCATCGTCAAGCCCGGCGGCCTCCTGCCCAATGAGCAGGGCAAAGGCCCCGCGCAGGTCCAGTTGCTGCAAAGGAACCGAACTTCGCCGGTCAGCCGCCACAATCTTCAGGCCCAACTGGCGCAACCGGTCGAAAATCGATGCGGGGTCGAGATCGGTGAAAACGGGCAAGTGGAAGATGGCGCCCGCTGACGAGCGGACCGCTTTTACGTTAAAGGGGCTCACCGTGTTCCGCAGCGCCAGCAAAGCGGAGGCGCCCAACGCCTGCGCGCTTCGAACGATGGTTCCGAGATTGCCGGGATCCTGCAGCCCGCAAGCCACCAGGGCCAGGGCGTCCGGTCGGCCCAACGCCTTGTCAATCTCATACCCCGGCAGCTCGACGAAGGCCGCGATTCCACGGGGACTTTCCGTCTGCGCGATGCGCCGAAACAACCACTCGGGGATAATCGTGAGTTCGCACTCAAGCGGTAGCTTCCCAAATGCCTTGTCGAATTTCTCTGCCTCGCGCTCGGTAGCGAGCACGCTTCGCATCTTCGGCCCGTCGAACTTACGCGGCGGGCCCGAATCCCCGAGGTAGCCTCCAGCCTGAAGCGCCTCTGTAAAAAGGATAGGTCCTTCGATGGCCAGCCACCCCTCGGGCGTGCTGCCGGTACCGAGGCTTCGCCGGAAGTTGCGGATGAGAGGATGGCCGGCATTACCGACCCGTTGCCGGCGCGGTCCGCCCGGCCGTGATAGGTCCATACTAGACCTCTTCAGGGAAGGAACTCTTCCTTACTACAGCGCAGCGCCGCACGAGTTCCGGACATGGGCCACGAGGGCGCGCGTGGCGGGCGCGGCAGTGTCTCCTGGGCGCGCACCAGCCCGACGGTGCAGTTCCACACGCCAAGCCTAACACGGAAAGAGCGGTCATATATTCGACGATGAGGCGCATCGAGGGACACTGAGACACCCTGGCACTTTACGCGGCAAGGCCCCTGGAGGCGGCGGCCAGCAAGCGCTGCACAGCCGCCGAGACGCCCCCCTCTGCGCCGAAGACGGCCGAACCCGCCACCAAAACGTTGGCTCCGGCTTCCACCACCAAGGCCGCAGTCCGCTCGTGAATTCCGCCATCGACTTCTACTTCGCAATCGAGCGAGCGGGCAGTAATCGCCCTTCGCACCTCGCGAATTTTGGGCAGCGTTTCAGGGATGAAATCCTGACCGCCGAATCCCGGATTCACGGTCATCACCAGCACCATGTTGAGGTCGCCCAGGACCTCGGAGAGCATGGCCGCGGGCGTCGAAGGGTTGATGGCTACGCCGGCTCGCTTGCCCAGCGCATGAATGCGTTGGATGCAGCGGTGCAGGTGGGGTGTGGATTCCTGGTGGACAATCAGCGTGTCCGCCCCGGCTTCGGCAAAATGCTCGATGAAGTCCTCTGGCGGGGTCACCATGAGGTGAACTTCGAGGACTAGCCGGGTCAAAGGGCGTAACGCGCGCACCACCTGCGGCCCGAAGGTGATGTTCGGGACAAAGCGCCCGTCCATCACATCCACCTGGACGCGGTCCACTCCGGCGGCTTCCGCGGCCTGAACGTCCTCGCCCAGGCGGGTAAAGTCAGCCGACAGGATGGAGGGCGCTATCTTGATGGGGAGCATGCGCGCGCTGATGCCTTAGGTCGTACAAGTATCATATTTATCATACATTTGACGGGATAAATAAGATAATAAGCTTAAAATCAATAACATGACGGGTACGTCCGAAAACCGCGTTGATTCTAAAGGAGTCTTAGGCTTCGATCGTACGTCTTTGCTTTGAAGTCGACCGTTTGCCCTGGGAAAATTGCCGCCCGAGTCCCTTGCGCTGCGACGTTCTCAGGGATGACCGACAAAAATAACGGGCCTCATCTGTCAAACTCGCCATAGTTAAACACGCTGCCATCTGCTGTGTCAAGTGCAGGTTGGCTGTGGCTGGGTGTCCAGGCAAAATGGGCAAAATAGAAAGCTCCTAATCTGGGCAAAGTAGAAACTTCCGCTTTCTGCTTTTCGCGCTTGACGGAAAGCCGACGGCGCCCAAACCGGGCCGTGCCTTCTCAATCGACGTTCCAGGTTCGTATCGCCCGAACCGCAGGCCTGTTGGCGCACCGATGCGGCAGTAACCGGCCGGCGGCGCCCAGCCAGCCGAGAGATTTCGATATAGTTTTATAACCGGCTTCTTTTCTGCGACATTCCGGGTCCGTTCGAACCGCCCAGACCTCGTGAGGTTGCCTTCGCAATGTAAACGCGGTTCTCATTGCGTCGAAGATCCTTCCGAGCCTCGTCGCGTGACCACTGCCGTTGGGGCCTTGCTTGGGAGGCCGCTCAATTCCCGACATAGTTTTGTAAGCGCCTTCTTTTCTGTTACATTCCGGCTTCGTTCGCTTGCTTGTGGCCAGTAGTGGTCTTGCGGTGAGCCGTTCACATTCCTGCACCCTGGCATCGGCGGCTTCAGGGCGGCACGGAGCCGACATATTTTCGGAACCCTCTTGATTTCTGTCACATTCCAGGTTCGTTCGTTCCATTTTGATCCATACGGCAGACCTCCAAGGCCTGGTGGTCTGTACGGACACCGTGGTGTGCACCGGGGCCGGTCCGGTTTGGCGTTGCTTTCGATCGTTGAGGGCCGGGACCGTCCTTGACCGCTGCCCCAGGATGACCCCTGCGTCCGGCAACGGTGCTGGACAGCATTCCAGGGCGGAGTGCCAGTGGCCGAGGGGCGCACCGGGACTGGTTGACTTGCCGGAGTTGGCGCGGTTGGCGGCCAGTAAAGTTCGGGTGCGTTTCGGCGATCTGCGAAGTAACATGGTGCACTTCCCGAAGGCGGGCCAGCCTGCTAAATCTGCGCGCAAGCGTGGCCCGACCCTCTTTCTCATTCAGTGTGGCAGGTGGAAATGGGACAGGAGGTACCAGTGGAACATCTGAGACGAAATATTTTCAGGTAGTGTTTTCTTAAGGTTAGCCTGTGGGTAACGAGTAGGGTCACACAAGCCTGCCCCCTTGTGAGCAGAATTTTCACACTTTCATGGTTGGCCCCGCTCTGCGCTGGGGCCAGCCGGGGCGGATGTTGGGCGTGAAGCTGAGGATTTCGATGTCAGCGCCACCCGCAAATGATGTGACCCCGACAGCGAGAACAATAGCGAGCAGCCTGGGAGCCACCGTTTCCTAACTGCCTGCGGCGGACTAACATTTTCAATAACTTAGGTTGAGGGCTTCAGTACGGCGGGGCTGAAGCCGGCTGAAGCCCCGACCTTCCGAGGCCCGAAGCTGTTTTTTCCCGCAGCCCGCTGGTCTAAAAGTCCACGCGTAGCGAGAGCTGAAAGTTGCGCTCGCCGCCGCCGCCCGGTCCGCTGCCCTTGGTAGTGACCTCTCCGAAGGTAGAGCTGGTGGGGTTGAACTGCACTCCGCCGCCGCTGGCGCCGCCCCAGTTCGGGTGATTGAAAGCGTTGAAGGCCTCGGCGCGGAACTGAAACTTGACGCGCTCGGTGACGGCGAACGCCTTAAAGAGTCCCAGGTCCACGTTGTTGAATCCGGGCTGATGAATGATGTCACGAACGTATTGGGTGTTGAAGGTTCCCTTGGGGGGCGCGGTGAAGATGGGCGACCCGTCGGAATTGGTGGTGGAAAACCACTTGGCCGCACCGAAATTGCCAAGGATTTTCGGAGTGCCGCTCTCCACCCAGTATTGGCCGTTGACGCCGCACCCGAAGTTCGAGTCGAGCCCGACGCCGGCATAATCATTGGCGGCTGCTACGCTGCAGGGTGTACCGGTCTGGGCTTGCACCAAGCCGCTCAATTGCCAGCCTCCAAAAATCTTGCCCGCCACGCCGGACTGGCTTGGGAAGAAAGGAAGATTGTAGAGGAAGTTGGCAATGAAATTGTGGCGGGCGTCGAACTCGGCCGGCCCCCACAAGAAGCTCGTGTTGTAGGTGTCCGGCACGACGTCGCGGACATTCGAACCGCTGTCCATGGTTTTCGAAAGCGTGTACGCAAAACCGAACAGCAGGCCGTGCGTGAAGTGGCGGTTCCAGCCGATCTGCAAGGAATTGTACATGGAGGTGGCCACCCCATTCGATTGCCGAATGGACCCGAAACCCAGATACGGCCTTATGGCGTTGATATTTACGCCGGGGTTGGCTAAGACCGTGGCCAGGGTCGGCTGGTTGATGTCTGCCTGACGCTGCAAGTGTACTCCGTGGCTGCCGACGTAGGCCACGCTCAGCAGAGATTGCCAGGGCATTTCGCGTTCGAAGGTGGTGTTCCACGTCCACGCTTCCGGCGCCCTCGTATCTCTGGACACGGTGGTCACCACCAAGGGAACGGTGTTCGTCCCCACTCCACCTGGGTCATCGACGGAGCCGAACGAAACGCTGGCGTTCGGCTGGAAAGGCGGGTTGCCACCCAGGAAGATCGAGTCGCTGTCGGGCAGGCGCGTGACGAAACGGCCCGCGCCAGCGCGCAGCACTGTTTTATTGCCCAGGCGGTAGGCCAGGCCGAGGCGCGGCTGAATATCTTTTTGGATGTCGGCGTAGTGATTGGGAAGGCCGTGAAAGAGGTTGTTGTACAAGCCTGAGCTGGCCTCCGGAACACGACCCATGGCAGAGGAGGGAAACCCGCTGCCGGGGATCACCATGCCGTTGTAAAGCTGATCGATGGTTGGCGAACCCGCGATCAGGCCGCTGTGGGGATCGACTGTCACGGCGTTGTTGGCGTTGTAGTAGTTGGGGTCGAACACAATCATGTTACCCCAGTCGGCGTGAAGGGGAACGATGACCGTGTAACGAACACCGTAATTAACGTGAAGCTTGCTGGTAGCCGACCATGCGTCCTGCGCGAAGCCCTCGTACATGTCGCCGCGAAAGATGGTGTAGGCGCGATGGCCAATTTCCGAGTAGCTGTCGAACATTCCTAACGCAGCGTTGGCCACGGCCGCCCCGGCAGAGGCCACAGCGTTGCCCGGCCGCACGAAATTGCCGCCGTTGTCGCTGAAGAGGAACTGGCCGTTTTGGTTATTGGTGCAAGTGTTGCAGGCCGAGACGTTGATTTCGTCGTTGTTGTTCTCGCCATCCCACTCCCACAGGCCTCCGAACTTCATACTGTGGGTTCCCTTGATCCAGGTGAAGCTATCGGAGGTGTCCAGAATGGGGCCCGCGGAGTGAGAAGGGTACGGCCCACCGCTCAAGCCGCTAAACGCGCTCATATTGACGGACGGGATGCGCGTAGGAATCTCTTTCTCCGATGCCGGATAGATGTAGGGGTAGGTGATGCCGACGGTCGTCCGGTCAAGGAACGCCGCCTCGTCCACGGGAATCAAAACCCTGTCATGGCTCCAGGTAAACAGGAACTCATTCACCTTGGTGGGGCCGATCACCCAGGTGTAGTCCAAGGAGTTGGTAAAGTTGGGGCGGTTGAAATATTTCGGAGTTTCATTTGTGCCGCCGTCGAACGGCTGGAACTCAAAATAGTGGTAGTACTCACCCCGGTACCGGAGCCGGTGATTTTCCTTCACGTTCACATCCACAGCGATGGTCTGCTTTTGCTGAGTCTGCGGATGCTCGGCCGAAAGAAACCAGAGCTGGTTGCCGTTGATCGGGCTGCTGAGATTCGGCGCGGGATACGCCTTGAGCAATCCGAGGCCGTTGGGGCTAAGCTCGGGGGAGTTGGTAAGGTTGTTGTTCGGGAAGGGCTGGCCTGTCTTCGGATCCACAAGCTGTACGGTCTTGTGGTAGTAAATGTTATTGGGGTCGAGAAGCTCGCTGAAATCGCCCTGCCGCATTAACATGCTCGGAACGGTGAGAGAGCTTTGGTCCGTGTAGTAGTTTCGCGTCCACTCGTCTCCAAAGTACCAGAACACCTTGTCCTTATTCGTGTTGAAGTGTCCCGGGATGTAAAGAGGTCCGCCGATGTTGAAGCCAAAGTTGTTGTAGTGATCGGGCGCTACGAAGTTGGTGGCTCCCAAACCGGTCGTCGTGGTATTCGAGTTGCGCTGCCACGTGTTGGCATTCAAGATCGTGTTGCGGACGTATTCGTAGGCCGCGCCGTGGAATACGTTGGTACCGCTTTTGGTGACAATGCGGATCTGCCCGCCTGATGAGCGCCCGTACTCGGCGTCGTAATCCGCCCCCAGAACCTGCACTTCCTCGGTGGAGTCTTCGTCTGCGGCGCCCAGGCTGGTGCCGTTAGCTCGCGTGCGGGTGGCAGGCGCGCCGTCAACGGTGATCAGGTTGTTCCAGTTCCGGGAGCCGTTGAAGTGCGAGGGGCCCTGGCTGAAACTGAACGTCAGGCCGGCAAGATTACCGCCTTGAGCACCCGGCGCGAGTTGCGCCAGCAGGACGGGATTGCGTCCGTTCAACTCCAGAGAATCAATCTGCTGCCGTGTCACCAGCTTCTGCACCGCCGCGGACGACGTCTGCAGCGTCGCCGTGGAGGCCGTCACCTGGACGGTTTGCGTGGCCGTGCCCACGGCCAACGCAACATCGACCTCCAGATGCCCACTGGGGTCAAGCTTGTTGTTCGTCGATTGATAACTCTGGAAGCCGCTAGCCGTCGCTGCCACTTTGTAAAAGCCAGGAGGAATATTTGTCACGGTATAAAATCCGGATTCGTTCGTCGTTGCCGTCCGCGCGATGCCACTCTGATTGGTGACAGTTACCTTGGCGCTCGGAATCACGGCGCCCGAAGGGTCTCTGACGAGACCGGAGATGGTGCCGAAATCCGACTGCGCCAGAACTAGGATCGAGAAGCAGAAGCTTAACAATAGAAAAAGAATCACTCGTCCTGATGTCTTTGTCATGCTGGCTCCTTATCCGAAGTTGTGACGACTTCCGCGAAATTCTCTTGGTGCATCGACGCGGCAAACCCGCGCGCCGAGCCCCTCGAGATAAAGATCTGAATTGAGCGGAGCGCTCTGGGCGCGCCCGCGTGAGAGGCGGAGATTGTGACTTGCCGCTTATGCGCTGTGGAAGGCATCAACATAATCGCTGCCTTCGAATCAGGTCCCGGATGAGAAACGATACAGGAGCGCATATTATCACTCGGATTGTTACAGTCAAGTTAAAATCGACAATCTTCGCAGATTTTCATAGGGTAGCGCGGCGCCATAAATAGTGTGACTGAATTCCGGGGGGAACTACCAAATCTTGACAGCCGGTCCAAACCGTTGCACAGCTTGGAGGCACGCGATGATTTTCACCCATTCTCGCGGGCAGCAGCCCGTAGACCGTAGATGGCGTCCATCGAGAACGCTGTACCTTCAACCAGCGAGCAGCGTGTTAGCCCGTAGGAAGCAGGAGAGATAAACATGAAACAATCACGACTGCTCATCACCACGCTCATTTTCATTCTGGCAGCCGCCCGGACACTCGAAAGCCGGCGGCCCTTGGAGCGCGGCGGGGTTTCACATTCCGCCTCATCCGAAAGTGCGGTCAGCGCAAACGGTGCTCGCGATGCCGAAGTGGAAGCTCGCATCGCGCGAGTTGAGAATGGTTTGCTGCCTCCCGTCGTGATCGGGGGCGAGGCGACGCCCGGCATGAAGCTCGCTGACCGCATGGCCTTCTACAAAGTGCCGGGGGTGAGCGTGGCGGTGATCAATCAAGGCCGCATCGAATGGGCACGCGGCTACGGGCTGGCCGACGTGGCTGAGAAGCGACCCGTAACGCCCGAGACCCGTTTTCAGGCGGCGAGCATCAGCAAGTCTGTCGCTGCTACCGCCGCGTTGCACTTGGTGGAAGAGGGGAAACTCGACCTCGATCGCAACGTCAACGATTACCTGAAATCCTGGAAGGTGCCCGACAACGAGTTCACGAAGGAACAAAAGGTGACGCTGCGCCGAATTTTGAGCCACAGCGCCGGCCTTACCGTTCACGGGTTTCCGGGCTATGAGGCCGGAACGCCTGTGGCCACTCTCGTCCAGGTGCTGAACGGTGAAAAGCCTGCGAACACGGACCCCATCCGCGTCGATCTGGTTCCTGGCAGCAAGTGGCGCTACTCCGGCGGCGGGTACACCGTGATGCAGCAAATGCTAATTGACGTTACGGGGCAGCCGTTCCCTGAAATCATGCAGCGGGTCGTCCTCAGCAAGTTCGGCATGAAAAACAGCGCCTACTCGCAGCCGCTTCGCTCGGACTGGCGGCCTTACGCGGCCACGGCTTATCGACCCGACGGGAAAATGGTGGAAGGCGAATACCATACCTATCCTGAACTTGCGGCGGCTGGCCTCTGGACGACGCCTTCCGACCTGGCGCGCTTCGCGATCGGTATTCAGCAGACACTCGCCGGGCACTCGAACGGAGTCATTTCCCAAAAGATGGCCGGGCAGATGCTGACGCGCCAAATCGCGGAGGATGGTCTAGGTGTATTTGTGGAAGGCGCGGGCCCCACTCTGCGGTTCAGTCACGGCGGTGCTAACGAGGGTTTTCGATGTAACTTCATAGCTTACGCTCAGACGGGCCAAGGAGCAGCCGTCATGACCAACTCCGATAGTGGCGGGGATATCGCCAGCGAAATCATGTTCGCTATCGCGCACGAGTACGGCTGGCCGGACTACGCTCCCAAGGTGCGGACCAAGGTAAAGGTGGACCCAGCCATCTTCAAGGATTATGTGGGCCGATACCAGCTTCAGCCGGGATTTGTGATCACAGTCTCCGCGAGGGACGGCCGCCTGTTTACACAGGGCACGGGTCAGAGTGAAGCCGAGATGTTTCCCGAATCAGTCACCACATTCTTCATGGTGTCGGATGATATCGAGATTGTCTTCAAGCGGGACCCGGCGGGCAAGGTCAACGCCTTCGAGGTTCACCAGGGCGGCCAGAACTTGACAGCCAAGAGAATGGAGTAAGGCTGCGTAAATAAATAAAGATACCATCTTATGAACCAATGCGTTATGCTCCGTAGGCATGAGCATCCTATCCGAATTGAAGCGGAAGTTCCGTTCGGTTTGGCCGCATTTGGACGAACGCAC
>Ga0335083_10007130_pt1 | contig 13823 bp, 10 predicted proteins | sample Lox_Sample_42_FD_206716 | JGI IMG/M metagenome (GOLD analysis project Ga0335083, IMG submission 206716) | Soil microbial communities from Loxahatchee National Wildlife Refuge, Florida, United States - Lox_Sample_4.2 | ecosystem: Environmental > Terrestrial > Soil > Wetlands | place: USA...
GGGTGGACACCGAGCTCTGGGAGGTGGAGCTCGCCGCACCGTGGGAGGAGCTGCCCACCCAGCTGCGCGCCCGCGCGGCCCGTCTGCTGACCGCGGTGAGCGCCTGGGATGTGGCGGCATTCCGGGACTACGGTGAGGCGTGCGCCTTCCGGGCCCGGGACTGGGCAGTGGAGGCCCTGAACACCGACCGCCGCCCCGGGGACGCCGAGGCCCTCCGGGAGTGCAAGACCCTGGCCGAGATTGCCGAGCGGGCGCGGGCCCTCCAGGGGCTCACCCGGGCCGGGAACCTGGCCGGGTACGCCGCCGACACCGCCGCCCGGGCCGGGCTCGGCAACGCGGGCGCGGCGGCGAACATGGCCGCCAACGCCGCCATCCTCTACCGGGGAACGCCGCAGGCCTTCGATGCCGAGCGCGCCTGGCAGGCGGCGTGGATCGCCGACCGGGCCGGGCTTCCCCGGGAGGCGTAACGCTCGCGCCCCTCCGCCGTACCAGGGAGGACGATGCGCGCCCTCCTCATCCGCGTCCTGTGCCTGTGGTTCGGCGCCGACCTCGCCCTCGGCCTGACCGGCCCCGGCGTCGCCGCCCAGCCGTCCCCTCCGGTCCGCGCCGTGGATTGCATCGGGCTCACCGTGTCGGACCTGGACCGGTCGGTGGAATGGTACGGGCGGCTGCTCGACGCGCGCCCGTCCGGGGGCGAGCGCGAGGAGGTGGGGGAGGCGCTCGAGGAGCGCACCGGGGTCTTCGGCGCCCACATTCGCTCCCGGGTGCTCGCCGTGGGAAGCGAATGCCTGGAGCTGACCGAGTTTCTCGCCCAGAGGGGCCGCGCCGCCCCCGCCGACGCCAGGAGCAACGACCGCTGGTTCCAGCACGTGGCCATCGTCGTCTCGGACATGGACACCGCCTACGTGCGGCTCCGGGCGGCCCACGTCGAGCATGCCTCCTCCAGCCCGCAGCGCCTCCCGGACTGGAACCCCGGGGCAGGCGGCATCCGGGCCTTCTACTTCAAGGACCCGGACCGGCATGTCCTGGAACTGATCTGGTTCCCGCCCGGAAAGGGCGACCCCCGCTGGCAGGCCGGCGGGTCCGCGCGGCCGCTCATCCTGGGCATCGACCACACCGCCATCGCCGTGGAGGACACCGACCGCTCGCTGCGCTTCTACCGGGACATGCTCGGGCTGCGCGAGGCGGGCCGGAGCGAGAACTGGGGCCCGGAACAGGCGCGGCTCAACGGCGTCCTCGGTGCGCACCTGCGCATCACCCAGGTGCGCGCCCCGAAGGGACCGGGAATCGAGTTCCTGGAGTACCTCGCACCGCGGGACGGCCGGCCCTACCCAGCCGACGAGCGGGCCAGCGACCTCATCCACTGGAACACCGTCCTCGTCGTCACCGACCTCGCTCCGGTCGCGCGGTCGCTGCTCTCCGCCCGGGTCCCGCTCGTCTCGGCCCTGGCCGCTTCCCCTTCTCCTGCCACCCGGCCGCTGCGGGTCCGCGATCCGGACGGCCATGTCGTGGAACTGGTGCAGCCATGAGCGTCCCGTCCCTCTCCGCCGTCGCGCGCCCCGAGCCAGCCGCCGCATCCGCCTCCGAGCAGCAGAGGCTGGAGGAGTCCCGGGCGCGCACCCGCCACTGGAAGCGCTGGGGGCCCTACCTCAGCGAGCGCGCCTGGGGCACGGTGCGCGAGGACTACAGCCCGGGCGGGACGGCCTGGGACGACTTCCCCCACGACCACGCCCGCTCCCGCGCCTACCGCTGGAACGAGGATGGGCTGGCCGGCATCTCGGACCGGCACCAGCGCCTCTGCTTCGCGCTGGCCCTGTGGAACGGGAGAGACCCCATCCTCAAGGAGCGCCTCTTCGGCCTCACCGGCCAGGAAGGCAATCACGGCGAGGACGTGAAGGAGCTCTACTTCTACCTGGACAGCACCCCCACCCATTCCTTCATGCGCTTCTTGTACAAGTACCCGCAGGCGGCCTACCCCTACGCCGAGCTGGTGGAGCGCAACCGCACCGCCGGTCGCGGCGGGGGCGAGGTGGAGATCCTCGACACCGGCGTCTTCGACCAGAACCGGTACTTCGACGTCGCCGTGGACTACGCCAAGGCCGACGTGGAGGACATCCTGGTCCGCATCCGGGTGACCAACCGCGGTCCGGAGGCGGCCACCCTGGACCTCCTCCCCACCCTCTGGTTCCGCAACACCTGGTCCTGGAGCCCGGGGGCGGCCCGGCCGAGGCTCCAGGCGCAGCGGCGGGGCGGGCAACCGCTCGGCGTCCGCGCCGAGCATCCGGAGGAGGGCGTCTTCCACCTTCACGTGGAGAACACGCCGGCGCTGCTCTTCACTGAGAACGAGTCCAACGGCGAGCGGCTGTGGGGCGCCGCCAATCCCTCGCCCTACGTCAAGGACGCCTTCCACCGGTTCATCGTCCACGGCCAGCGAGAGGCAGTGAATCCGGAGGAGACCGGGACCAAGGCGGCAGTCCACGAGCGCTTTGCCCTGGCGCCGGGCGAGACCCGGATGCTCCGCCTCCGGCTCAGCCGGTCCGCGGCCCGGGGCGGCGTGGGCGCCGACTTCGACCGCGTCTTCGCCGCCCGCGAGCGCGAGGCGGACGAGTTCTACGCCCAGGTCATCCCCGCCGAGCTGTCCGCGGACGGCCGGAACGTGATGCGCCAGGCGCTGGGCGGGCTGCTCTGGTCGAAGCAGTACTACCACTACGTCGTCCGGGACTGGCTGGAGGGGGACCCCGCCCAGCCGCCGCCGCCCACCTCGCGCAAGGGCGGGCGCAATGCGGACTGGGCCCACCTCTACAACGCCGACGTGCTCTCCATGCCGGACAAGTGGGAGTACCCCTGGTTCGCCGCCTGGGACCTGGCCTTCCACTGCATCCCGCTGGCCCTGGTCGATCCCGACTTCGCCAAGGAGCAGCTGCTGCTCCTCCTGCGCGAGTGGTACATGCATCCCAACGGGCAGATCCCGGCCTACGAGTGGGCCTTCGGGGACGTCAATCCACCGGTCTTCGCCTGGGCGGCGCTGCGCGTCTACCAGATCGAGAAGAAGCGGCGTGGCGTGGGCGATACCGCCTTCCTGCGGCGCGTCTTCCACAAGCTGATGCTCAACTTCACCTGGTGGGTGAACCGCAAGGACGCCGAGGGCCGCAACGTCTTCCAGGGCGGGTTCCTCGGCCTGGACAACATCGGTGTCTTCGACCGGAGCGCCCCGCTGCCCACCGGCGGACACATCGAGCAGTCCGACGGAACGAGCTGGATGGCCATGTTCTGCCTGAACATGCTCCGCCTGGCGGTGGAGCTCGCCGGGGAGGACGAGACCTACGAGGACGTGGCGAGCAAGTTCTGGGAGCACTTCGTCCACATCGCCCGGGCGCTGAACACGCTCGGGCTGTGGGACGAGCAGGACGGATTCTTCTACGACGTCCTCCACTGCACCGGAGGGAGGCGCATCCCGATGCGCCTCCGCTCGATGGTGGGGCTGATCCCCCTCTTCGCCGTGGAGTCGTTCGACCCGGAGACGCTCCGGCGGCTCCCGGCCTTCACCAAGCGGCTGGAGTGGTTCATCGACCACCGGAAGGACCTCACCGAGGGCGTGGCCTGCATGCGCACCCCGGGCCAGGCCGGCCGCCGCCTCTTCGCCGTGGTCAGCCCGGACCGCCTGCGCCGCGTGCTGCAGCGAATGGTGGACGAGGACGAGTTTCTCTCTCCCTTCGGCATCCGGGCCATCAGCGCCGCCTACCGGGACCGGCCCTTCGCCTTCGAGGAGGGAGGGATGCGCCACGAGGTCCGCTACGAGCCGGGCGAGTCCTCGAGCGGGCTCTTCGGCGGGAACTCCAACTGGCGCGGGCCGATCTGGTTCCCGGTGAACTACCTCCTCATCGAGTCCCTGCAGCGCTTCCACCACTACCTGGGGGACGGCTTCACCATCGAGTACCCGGCCCGCTCCGGGAAGCAGGCCACCCTGGCCGAGGTGGCCGCCGACGTGTCGCGCCGGCTGTCGCGCATCTTCCTCCGCGACGGCTCCGGACGTCGGCCGGTGTTCGGCAACCAGGAGCTCCTCCAGAGCGACCCGCACTTTCGCGACCTGATTCCCTTCTACGAGTACTTCCACGGCGACGACGGAAGCGGGGTGGGGGCCAGCCACCAGACCGGCTGGACCGCCCTGGTCGCCAAGCTCTTGCAGCAGAGCCACGAGATGCCGGCCCGGGCCTCTCCCGAGCCAGCCACCGCCCCGATGGGCAGGAGCACGACGTGAAGGCGAAGAATGGAACGATGAAGGCGGTGGCGGTGTTTCCAGGCCGCGCAGGCACGGTGCACCTGGCCGAGCTCGCCCGGCCCGGGGTGTCGGACGTCCCCAACGGGCGCGGCGTCCTGGTGGAGGTCCTCCGCGTCGGCGTCGACGGGACGGACAAGGAGATCAACGCCGCCGAGTACGGCGAGGCACCTCCCGGCTACGAGTTCCTCGTCCTCGGCCACGAGAGCCTGGGGCGCGTCCTCGAGGTCGGCCCGGCGGTGACCGAGCTCGCCCCGGGCGACCTGGTGGTGGCCATGGTCCGGCGGCCGGGGACCAGCGTCTACGACGCCATCGGGCTCCAGGACATGACCACGGACGATGCCTACTTCGAGCGCGGCATCAGCCGGCTGCACGGCTATCTCTCCGAGGCCTACGTGGAGAGCGCCGACTACCTGGTCCTCCTCCCCCGCAGCCTGGGGGAGGTGGGGGTCCTCCTCGAGCCGCTCACCGTGGTGGAGAAGGGCATCGGGCAGGCCTACGAGATCCAGCGGCGCCTGAAGATCTGGAAGCCTCAGCGGGCGGCGGTCATCGGCGCGGGAACCATCGGGCTTCTGGCCACGCTCGCCTTGCGCCTGCGCGGCCTGGAGGTGGACACCTTCGGCCGGGAGAAGAAGCCGCACCTCAACGCCGGCCTGCTCGAGCAGCTCGGCGCCGCCTACCTGAGCACCCAGGAGGAGACGGTGGCCGCCCGGGTCGCCGCCCGCGGGCGCTACGACCTGGTCTTCGAGTGCACCGGCTTCTCGCCCATGGTCTTCGAGGGCATGGCCGCCACCGGGAAGAACGGCGTCCTCGTCCTCTCCAGCATCACCGGCGGCTCGCGCAGCGTGGATGGCGTCCCGGCGGACAAGCTCAACCTGGACTTCGTCCTCGGCAACAAGGTGATGGTCGGGACGGTCAACGCCGGGCGCGATGCCTTCGAGACCGGAGTGCGGGATCTGATCCACGCCGAGGCGGCGTATCCCGGCTGGCTGGCCCAGCTCCTCACGCATCGGGTAGAGGGGCTGGACAACTGGCCCCAGCTCTTCGAGGCGCTCAACGGCGGGAAGGGCGTGATCAAGGCGTTCTGCGAGGTCCGCCCCCTGTGAGCCCACCCGGCGCGCGCGCTGCGGCGGCGGCCTTCCCCGTCGCCCCGCTGGTCATCGGCCGCGAGGCGTGCGTCGACTATGCCCGCTCCTCCCGTCTCGAGTGGCTGGAGACCAACGGGAGAGGCGGGTTCGCCCTCGGGACGGCGTCCGGGGCCAACACCCGCCGTTACCACGGCCTCTTGGTGGCCTCGCTGCGGCCGCCGGTGGACCGGGTGGTGACCCTCGCGCGGCTCGAGGAGACCTTGCTCGGCGCCCCGGGCGAGGTGCCGCTGGCCACCAACCAGTACCCGGGCACTCTCCATCCCACCGGCTACCGGCTCCTCGAGGAGTTTCGGCTCGACCCGTTCCCCACCTGGCGCTTCCGGGTGGGCGAAGCCTGCATCGAGCGGCGCCTGTTCCTCGTCCACGGCGCGGAGACGGTGGTGGTGGTCTACGAGAGCGACCGGCCGGTGCGGCTCCGCGTCGAGCCGCTGCTCGCCTTCCGCGACTACCACTCCCTCGCCCACCGGAACGACTCGGCCCGCGCCGACGTGGCGGAGGAGGAACAGGGCGGCGTGCGCCGCCTGACCTTCCGGCCCTACGCCGGCCTCCCACCGCTCTTCCTTCACCATCCCGGCGCTCCCTTCCGGGCGGCGCCGACCTGGCACGAGAAGGTCGAGTACCTGGAGGAGCTCGACCGCGGGCTCGACTTCCGAGAGGACCTCCTCGTCCCGGGGAGCTTCGTGCTCGAGGTCGGCCCCGGCCAGCCGGCATGGGTGGCGGCGACGCTCGACGCCGCGGCTGGCTTCGACGCCCAGGGCGTCCGGCGGCTGGAGACGGAGGAGCTCGGCCGGCGCCGGCAGATGGGCGGCGCGGTGGACGGCCGTCTCCGGATGGCCGCCGACCAGTTCGTCGTCACCCGTGCCGACGGCTCGCCGACGGTCATCGCCGGCTACCCCTGGTTCACCGACTGGGGACGGGACACGATGATCTCCCTCCCCGGGCTCCTCATCGCCACCGGCCAGCTGGAGCGGGCCCGCGCCGTCCTGGAGGGCTTTCTCCGCCATCTCGACGGCGGCCTGGTCCCCAACCGGTTCCCCGACCAGTCCGGACCGGCCGAGTACAACACCGTCGACGCCACCCTGTGGATGTTCCAGGCGGTCCACGCCTACCTGCGCGCCGGCGGCGAGCGCGGCTTCGTGCGCGACGTCTTCTTCCCGAGGGCCCAGGAGATCCTCGAGGCGCACGTCCAGGGCACCCATCAGGGCATCCGCGTCGACCCGGAGGATGGGCTGCTCGTCGCCGGCGGACCGGGGACCAACCTCACCTGGATGGATGCACGGGTGAACGGCCAGCCGGTGACGCCCCGCCACGGAAAGCCGGTGGAGGTCAACGCCCTGTTCCACAACGCCCTCCGGCTCATGGAGCGGTGGGCCTCCGGATTCGGAGACGCGGCCCGGTCCCGGGAGTACGGCGCGCTGGCCGCCCGCGTCGGGGCCTCCTTCGAGCGGGCCTTCTGGAACTCCAGCAAGGGGTGCCTGCACGACGTCATCCTCCCCGAGGGTCCGGACGGCCGCGTGCGCCCCAACCAGATCCTCGCTCTCAGCCTGGCCTTCCCGCTCCTCGCCGAGATGCGCCGCCTCGCCGTCCTGCGCAAGGTGGAGGCCGAGCTCCTGACTCCGGTGGGTCTCCGGACGCTGGCCCGCGGTGAGCCCGGCTACCAGCCCCACTACGGCGGCGGTCCGGCAGAGCGGGACGCCGCCTACCACCAGGGGCTGGTCTGGCCCTGGCTCATCGGGCCCTTCGTCGATGCCTACCTCGCCGTCCACGGGAACAGCGCCGAGACGCGGAAGCACTGTCGCGGGCTCCTCTCCGGGCTGGAGCGCCACCTGGTCGAGGAGGGCTGCCTGGGGTCGATCTCCGAGTGCTTCGAGGCGGAGGAGCCCTTCCGGCCGGTGTGCGCCCCGGCGCAGGCGTGGAGCGTGGCCGAGGTCCTGCGGCTGCGCGTTCTGGTGCTGCGCGAGCCCGTCACCGGCGTGGCGGCGGTGCCTTGGATGGGCATCCTCGCCTCGCTCGGCGCAGGGGCCTTCGGAGCCTTCTCGTGAGGCGGGCGGTGGACCATCTCCCCGAGTACGCCATCGAGGCGCTTCTCCTCGGGACCTTCATGCTCTCCGCCTGCGGGTTCGGTGTCCTCCTCGAGCACCCCGGCTCGATGGTGCACCAGGCGCTGCCCGATCCGTTCCTCCGTCGGGCGCTGATGGGCGGGGCCATGGGGCTCACCGCGGTGGCCCTCATCTACTCGCCCTGGGGCGGCCGCTCCGGGGCGCACTTCAATCCCTCGGTGACCGTGGTCTTTTATCGGCTGGGGCGCATCTCCGGACCCGATGCGCTGGGCTACGTCGCCGCTCAGTTCGCCGGGGGCGTGACCGGCGTCCTGGTCGCCTCGGCGCTGCTCGGCAGCCGGCTGGCGCACCCGGCGGTGGACTTCGTCGTCACCCGTCCCGGGGAGCGAGGCGTCGCGCTGGCCTTCGTCGCCGAGGTGCTCATCTCCGCGCTGGTGATGCTCACCGTGGTCAGCCTCACCGGCACGCGCCTGGCACGCTGGACGGGGGTGGTCTGCGGCTCGCTGGTGGCACTGTTCATCACCTTCGAGGCGCCGCTCTCGGGAATGAGCATGAATCCGGCGCGGAGCTTCGCCTCCGCCTGGGGAGCGGGGATGTGGGGGATGCTCTGGGTCTACTTCCTCGCTCCACCCCTGGGGATGGGGTTCGGGGCCTGGCTGGCGATGCGGCTCAAGGCTCCGGCCGCCTGCCCGAAGCTCCATCACCCGGAGAGCCAGCGCTGCATCTTCTGCGGCCACCGGCCGGCCACTGCCGTCGCCGCAGACGCGCCGGTCAGAGTCTGAACGAGGAGGCCAGTCCTGAAGTCCATCGCCTGGTTGCTCTCGTCGATCCTCTTCGCCGCCGCTCCCGCGGCGCCGAAGGTCGAGCTCCCGACCCGAAAGGTGCTCACCCTCGGCGTTGCCAAGCGAATCGCCGAGGCGGCCGAGGCCGAGGCGCTTCGGCGCGGCTCCACGGTGGTGATCGTGGTGGTCGACGAGGGAGGCTACCCGCTCGTCCTCCACCGGCTCGACGACACCCAGGTGGCGAGCGTCGAGGCGGGCATCGGGAAGGCACGCACCGCGGCCATCTTCCGCCGGCCGAGCAAGGTCTTCGAGGATCAGATCCGCGAAGGGCGCGTCGCTGCCCTGGCCCTGCCCGGGGCCACGCCGCTCCAGGGCGGTATCCCTCTCCTCGTCGACGGGAAGGTCGTCGGCGCCATCGGGGTGAGCGGCAACACGCGTCAGGAGGACGAGGACATCGCCAAGGCGGGCGCGGCTGCCCTCGCGCCGGCCATCCGCTCGCAATAGCGGCACTACACCGGGTCGAGGCCGAGCGCGACGCGGCCGCTGAAGACGTACTGCATGCGCTCCCGCCAGGGGTGAAAGCGCACGCCCTGGATGTCGCGGAAGAGGCGCTCGATCCCCGCGTTGCGGAAAAACGATCCGCCCCCGCAGATCTCCATTGCCAGCTCGACCGCCCGGAGCGCGCTCCGAGCAACGATCGTCTTGCACAGGTACACCTTGTTCGAGCGCTCGAGGGATGGCGCGAAGTTGTAATCGTTGGCCAGCCCCACCATCTCCCGAAGTGCGAGCTGGGCATCGGCCAGGTTGGTGTCCATCTCGCCCACCAGGCCCTGGACGATTGGAGCCTCCCGTCTCGTCGCCGCCTGGCCGAGCGCGAGCAACCGCGCTGCTTCGGCGACGCCGACATAGACGGACATCACCAGGGGCCAGACGACCGGCGCATGCACGTCGAATAACTCGTGCCATTTCCCCTTGGGGCGACGCACGCCGACGGCGTGGTCCGGGACGAAGACCCCCTCGAGGGTGATGTCGTTCGAGCCCGTCGCGCGCATGCCCATCGTGTGCCAATTATCGTCGATGCGGACGCCTGGTCCGTCGAGGGGCACCGACAGGTGGAGGACCGTCGGGCCGGCCACCGAATCGTCATACACGGCGGTGGTCAGGAGCAACTGGCCCGAGGGAGAGCCACTGGCGAAGATCTTGCGCGCATTCACGCGGAAGCCACCTTCGACCTTCTCCGCCCTCCCCGATCCCTCGAGCCAGTCGGAGCCGCCGCTGGAGACGAGGATCAGCTCCTCGGCGCCCACGCGGCCGAGCAACGACCCGGCCGCCGCGCGGATCGCGGGCGTTCCGTGCTTCCACTGCCAGACGGCCATCGCCACCAAGTGGGTGTGCATCGAGAGTGCAAGAGCGGAAGAGCCACAGCAGCGGGCGACCTCCTGCAGCATCGCGCACAGCTCGGGATGGGCCGTGCCGCCGCCACCGAGCGGCGCCGGTACGCCGGCGGAGAAGAGCTTGCGCGCCTTGAAGTCAGCATAGCTATCCGCCACGAACAAGTCGTTCGCATCGTGAGCCGCCGCGCGTTGCGCCAGCGCAGGACCCAGCTCGCGCGCGACCGCGAGCGCATCGAAGCGCCCCCTGCCTCGTGGTCTGGAGCTCGCCGTACCGGTTCTCATCGGTACCTCTCTGTGGCGAACGCGCTCCATTTTGCTCCTTCTCTGGGGCCTCCACCAGCCTCCAGGGGCGCTCCCTCGAAGCGCTGGCGTCGCACGCCGTCGTGCTGGCGCATCGCGCTCCCCACTGAGGGGGCGCTTGCCGCGGACGGCCCCCCCGATGCGTCAGAGCAGCTGCGCTGGCTCCATTCGGACTCCTGCCGGATGGCGCGCTGCTGCCGCGAGGGGGCTCCTCGGGCACCAGGCGGGGAACGTCCGGACGAGAACTCGAGAGCCGTCGAAGGCGATCGCACCCGCGCGGACTGCAGCCTCGGGCTCGACCTGCCCCAGGTAGACCATGACCATCGTCCGGATGCTGGTGGCCAGCGTCAGGTCTACATCGTGACCCGGGTTCTTGAGGCAAACATCCACCTCCCCGTGGTCGATGACGAACCAGAAGCGCCTCAGCCTGATCTCCACGTCCGGAAACTCGAACAGAAGAACCGCGCGGTTCACCGGGAGCTGCGTGAGATCGAGGCGCCGGTGCATCGCCCAGGTCAGTGCCTCGGGATCGATCTCCTCCGGCCGAAAGTCGTGCTGGGCCCAACGTTGGCCCCACACACCGAGGGCGCGGATGATCGGTCGCAATTCCTTTCCCGCTTCGGTCAAATGGTATTCCACGCGCCCCGAGGCGTCCTCGACGCTGATCCGCTCGACGACCCCCGCGTCTATCAATTCGTGTAGGCGCTGGGAGAGTGTGGCTGGAGAGATCAGAGGGATGCCCCGCCGCAGGTCGCCGAAGTGGCAACTTCCCGCCAGCAGCTCTCGAACCACGAGCGGCATCCACCGTTCTGCCAGAATTTCGGCGGCCTTCGCGACCGGACAGAACTGGCCGTAGCCCATCTTGGCCATGACAAGGAACCTACCTAGCTCGGCGGAGCAGCGAGAGGCAGTACGAATTTCATACTAGGCGCGTGCCCACCATCGTGCCAATTCCAGCAGTGTGACTTGAGGGGTTCAGCCTCATGGGGGGGCTTTCAGATGAACCGGAATCGTCGTGTCCCTTTGGTTTCGTTGGGGGCGCTCGTTCTCGCGACGGGCCTCTGGGGCTGCAGCGGAGGGGGGGGCCCGACACCGCCTAGCAATCTCATCTACTCCACCAACCCGGCGACCTATCTGAAGGGCGCACCCATCGCCGCGAATGTACCGAGCAGCAGTGGTGGAGCTGTGGTGTCGTATTCGGTGTCGCCCGCTCTGCCAGCGGGGCTGAGCCTCAACACGGGAACCGGCGTCATCACTGGAACGCCCGCGGCGGTGACGCCGACCGCCAACTACGTCGTGACGGCGACCAACTCGGGAGGAAGCACCGCCGTCACCCTGAGCATCACTGTCAACAACGGCGCCGCGCCGAGCAACCCCGCTCCGGGCAGCTGGACGACCGTGGACACCATGGGAACGGCGCGCGCCCTCCACACCGCGACACTGCTTTCGTCTGGGAAGGTGCTCGTCGCGGGGGGCTACAACGGCGATTTCCTCTTTAGCTCCGAGCTGTATGACCCAGGTACCGGGACGTGGACCGCCACCGGCTCCCTCATGACGGCGCGCAATACCCACACCGCGACACTGCTTTCGTCTGGGAAGGTGCTCGTCGCGGGGGGCTACTACGACGGCGGTTTGCTCTCCAGCGCGGAGCTGTATGACCCGGTGACCGGGGCGTGGAGCGCCACCGGCTCCCTCATGACGGCGCGCAGGGGCCATCAAGCGACAGTGCTTTCGTCTGGGAAGGTACTCGTCGTGGGGGGCTACGACAACGGCCATTCGCTCGCCAGGGCGGAGCTGTATGACCCGGTGACCGGAACGTGGAGCGCCACCGGCTCCCCAACGTTCGCGCCCACCACCGCGACGTTGCTTCCGTCTGGAAAGGTGCTCGCAACGGGGGGCTACGACTGCTGTGCTGTCCACGTGGGCGCCGAGCTGTACGACCCGGGTACCGGGACGTGGAGCGCCACCGGCTCCCCCACGTTCGCGCCCACCACCGCGACGTTGCTTCCGTCTGGAAAGGTGCTCGTCGCGGGGGGCTATGACAGCGCCGGTTCTCGCCTCACAAGCGCGGAGCTGTACGACCCGGTGACCGGGACATGGAGTGCCACTGGCTCCACGGCGACGGTGCGCGTTGGCGACACCGCGACGCTGCTTCCGTCTGGAAAGGTGCTCGTCGCGGGGGGCTATGACACCAGCGACTTCATCGCGAGCGCAGAGCTGTATGACCCGTTGACCGGGACGTGGAGTGCCACTGGCTCCATGGCGACGTCGCGCGTTGACGACACCGCGACGCTGCTTTCGTCTGGAAAAGTGCTCGTCGTGGGGGGCTATGACACCCTGAGCAACTTTTGGAACGACTATTCTCCCCTTGCCAGCGCGGAGGTGTTCGATCCCGCTTTACTTACTCCCTGACGCAAACCGCGGACCCGATGCTGCCGATGGCGTGGTGCGGTCTGCGAAGGGGGCTCCGCCGCCCGCTCAGGGCCCGCGGGGCATGCTGCGCATGCTGGCGGAGGCCGGGGGACCCTTTCCCTCGGGGGCGGCGAAGAGGGTGAGCTCGAGCACGCCCTCCGGGGCCACCACCGTGGACAGGGACTGCACCCGGGCCAGCCAGCCCTCGGTGAAGCGAGGGCCAATGCGGTAGGCCTCGCGCCGGAAGTGCTCGACGCGGGCGCGGATGCGCAGCCGCCCATCGGCTCCGAGCAGCACCACCGTCCCGCTCACCTGCTCGCTCCCGCCGTCGTCCCGGGGGCGGCCGCAGACCCGGAAGGGAAGGTCGGCGGCGAAGGGCTGGGGGACGTCCGGCTGGAGCGGCGCGGGCAGCCGAACGGCGTCGAACCGCGCGGTGAGCGTGCAGCTGGCCGGATCCGACTTCTTGTTCGTCGCCCACTGATGGAAGTGGTCCGTCTTCACGTCGTCGGCATCGACCTTGAGGGAGGTGAGGGGAACCGTGCAGCTTCCCGAGACCAGTCCGGTCTTCCCGTCCCAGGTGGCCTGGCAGGCCACCGCCGAGGAGACGGCGGTGATCCGCTCGCCGAGCGGGGCGTCGAAGACGGCGGTGACCGTGTTCTGCCCGGCGGTCCCGTCGACGCTGACCCGGTCCGCGGCCGGCGCGGATGCCGCCGCCAGGCCGAGACCCACAGCCAGCGCTCGACGGGTGGCGCTCATGCCGCCTGGGTGTCCCCGGCCACCGGAACCGTTACGCGGGGCGCCGCCGGAGCGCCGGCGTGGTCCGAGTCCTGGGCCACCAGATCCTGCCGGCTGGCTGAGACCTGGGAGATGGACCGCTCCACGAGCAGGTCCAGGGTCCAGTCGAGCACCACCCGCACCCTGTTCCCGAAGCCGACCAGCTTCGTCAGGTAGAGCGAGCGCCAGATGAACCAGGCCAGCACCCCGGAGAGCCGGACCCCCATCAGGTCGATGGAGGCGAAGTGCTCCCCCACCGAGACCAGGGCCCCGTAGTTGAAGTAGCGGAAGGGCCGGGTGGGCTTGCCCCGGAGGAGGGCGGCCAGGTTGGCCCCGGTCTGCGTCCCTTGCTGGAAGGCGACCTGGCCGAGCGGCGGAAGGGGCTTTCCCCCGTCCAGGCACAGCGCCGCGTCCCCGAGCACGAAGACGTCGGGACGGCCCTCCACCCGCAGGTCGGGCCCGACCGGGATTCTCCCCGAGGCATGCTTGGGGAGCGGGATCGCCTGGAGCAGCCCGGCCGGCTTCACGCCCGCGCACCAGACGGTGGTTCGGGTGGCCAGGGTCTCGTCGCCGTCGAGGGTGACGCTGAACGGGCCGACGGCCAGGACGCGGCGGCCGGTGCGGACGTCCACCTCGAGGTGTTTCAGCTGGTCGGCCGCGCGGCGCACCACCTCCGG
>Ga0335083_10007131_pt1 | contig 13820 bp, 14 predicted proteins | sample Lox_Sample_42_FD_206716 | JGI IMG/M metagenome (GOLD analysis project Ga0335083, IMG submission 206716) | Soil microbial communities from Loxahatchee National Wildlife Refuge, Florida, United States - Lox_Sample_4.2 | ecosystem: Environmental > Terrestrial > Soil > Wetlands | place: USA...
TACCAGGCAAAAACCGACACAGCCGAAGAGAATGAAAATTCCGCGTGCGACGATGAGGTGAAACAAATAAACGGTCAGCATCAACGCCACTGTGATCAGCACACAACCTTTGAACAGCGGCCACAAGATGGCCCCGCGGGCGCAGAAGGGGGGGTGATCGTAAAATCCCTGCGACTCGAGAACCAGCGGTGTGGCGGGGATCAATATCAGGTAGAGCCAGGCGAAATTTGCGAACGGGCTCGAAGGTTCCAGCCGCAACCACTGAATGATGTCCGGATTGGCACGCAGCACATAGGCGGCCCAAAAGGCGATGGCAAACAGACCGGCGTCCGCGAGCTGATGAATCACCGTTCGAATCTGACGATCACGTCTAAGCATGGCAGTTGAAGCTTGAAGTGCCTTTCAGAATAGTCAAACTGCAAAGGAATTCAATCTTTGGCTTTTCGACATCTGGCAATGCACGACTTTATTTCGCCTCGGGTGGCAGTTGAAATTCCGGCACGGAGGCTGCAATCAATTTCTCAATCCGCGCAAACGCGGCATCTTCCTGGCCGGGCGCGAAACCGGCGGAAAAATAGGAAAGATACGCCCACCGCTGCAAAACGCCGGTGGTCAGCAAATCGCGTGTCAGCCACCAGATGCGCTGCCAATGGCTGGTTGTCTGTTCATTTCTGGCCACGAACCAAAAGACGTACAGGCCGCAGACTTCCTGTTTCTGGCCTTGATTGTCCTGGACGAATTTGGTGAGGGTCCATTTGGCGACTTTCAACTGGTAGGGATGCGGGCCAGGAATGGGAATGGTGACAGTCTCTTTTTTGGGGGTGTTCCAACCCTGGCCCGTCAGACAAAACTCCGGCTTGTGGATGCTGGTCCGGTCCATGCCCATCAAAATGATGTTGGCGTTCACTAGGAGTCCATCCGTGCCCGTATAAAGCCGTTGGGCGTAACTGGTGTCCTTGGGAAGCGTGTCCAGGACAGTCTCATCCTCAGGCTCGCTCTTGGACGTGTAATCAAGAACGTGCGCGGGCAAATCGAAACTCATCTTGATGCTGCCGGGAATTTGCGTTGCTATAATACCGGGAGGACCGAGCCTTTGGTTTTTCTTGAGCCACGTCAAGGCCACGGCGACGCCGGCAATCAACACCAGCACAACGATAAGAACCGCGATTTTCCGATTATTCATGGCTGTTTGTTTCCGGCTGGCTCAGTTCTCCTCTCCAGCCATTGTCCGACGAGCAACAATCCCAGGAAGGCCGGAAGGTAAGGCACAAGGCTGATGAGAGTATTTTCGTGAACATAATTGCCCCATTCCTGACCACCCATGACCGCTGCAATGATGATCAGAAGCATCCGAAGGAGGTTTCCCAAAATGGCGAAAGGAACCACCAGCACCATCATGAACAACCGCTTCCACGGCGAACGAAACATCACAAATCCACAAACCGTGGCGAACAAAAAAATCGCCGTAAGACTGCGAATGCCACTGCACGCCGCCGCGACATCATATCGATACGTGCCAAGCGGATCTAAGAGTTGCGTGCCCACTCGCAACACTCCAATTCCAAGGATATTGTGTGCAACCCATTCCGTCAGCGTGGAAACAAGAATTTGCAGAGGAAATGTGATCGGCAGGAGGACGACACTCGTCGGCACACAAAAAATAAAAAGGAAAAATGGAAAAAAACTGTGGCGCAACCAAGCAGGCCCCCAGGTCAACCCCGTCAATCCATAAATGCCTATGAACATGGCAAGAATGGAAAGGCGTGTTTCTTGAATCAGATATCCCGCAATATGCATTACCAGTCCAAAACCGACGATGAGCAAGGCGGGCAGCCAAATTTTCAGCGGCAGTGCCAGCAATTCCCGACGCTTCCACCAAAACAAACCAGCTACCAGGAATGGAATCAGATTTCCATAGGCGTCATCGCCGGAAACTCCCTGGCTGTTATAGGCCATGTACATCCATCCGAACAGCGATGGACTGTGGCTGTAACCAAAAGTTGAATTGCCCAAGAACTGAAACAGCGCCAGCCAAGCCGCCAGTAAAAGGAAAAAGAAACCCTTGTTCGGCAGACGCCGCCAGCAATCAGCAACATCCAGCCGCCAGTCACGCGGAATTTCAGTGTGGGAAGAGTTGTTCATCTGTATATTTCCAAGCTTGAGATAACAAAAGTTTCATGCTCACTCAAACAAATTATAGCGCCTTGGTAAAAAGTATGGAACCGGTATTTTGGAAAGTTGCGGAGGAATTTCTTACTCCAACCGGTATTTTTTCAAACCTAGAAATTGTCCGGCGATTTTCAGGATAAAAAGCGGATTATTCTGGAAATAGCGCCCGGCCAAACGCCGCGGCTCATGGCATAAGCGATGAAACCACTCCAATCCGCTCCGTTGCATCCAGCGCGGCGCCTGTCGGACGCGCCCCGCATGAAAGTCAAATGCCGCGCCGACGCCGATCATCAACGTCGTGTCCAACTTCGGCAGGAATTCAGCCATGAATTTCTCCTGTTTTGGAGTGCTCAGGCCCACCCAGAGAATGTCCGGTTTCGCCGTCCGGACCATTTCCTGTAGCTTTGTTTCTTCATCCGCGCTTAAGGGACGGAATGGCGGTGTGTAGCAACCCACAATTTGTAAACGCGGAAACCGCATTTTTAGCCGGGCGCGCAACGCTTCGGCCACACCCGGTGCGCCGCCATAAAAAAAATGGCGGCGACCGCTGACCTCGCTCCACGCGCACACTTCCAGCATCAGATCCGGGCCATAAACCCGGCGCATTTCGCGGTGGGCACGCAGCCTTCCCACCCAGACCATGGGCATTCCGTCCGGGGTGCAAAGAAACGCTTGATTCAAAACGTGGCGAAAGCCTTCATCCGATTGCGCCTCCATGACACCATGCACACCGGTGACGCAAATGTACCCCTTGCGCTGGTCGCGCAGGGCCTCGGCGATGGCGTCTAATGCCGTCCGCAGGTTAAGGACGCTGAGGCCCACACCGAGAACATTGACTTGTTCGACAGGCATGAAATTTAAAAACGCCATCCAAAATACAAACCACATGACAAAATGCCAGCCAAACCCGACCCACTCGTTCGTGCTTTGGCTACCCGGCTTTCGGCCCGGTTCCCAAAAGTGTTTGCGCAAACCTTTGCTTTTGCTTATTTTTCGCACCATTTCTCACTTTTTGTGAAACGCGTTATTGTTACAGGCGGGTCGGGATTCATTGGCACTCACCTGGTTTCTCATTTGATTGAACAGGGGCATGAAGTGCTGAACCTCGACAAAAGCGAGCCGCTGAATCCGGCGCAAAATGAATTCCATCGCCGGGTGGACATTCTTGATGCCGCCACCGTACGCAACGAGTTCGATGCGTTCCGCCCGCAATGGCTGTTTCACCTCGCCGCCCGCACGGATTGTGATGAAGCGACGACCGTTGAAGCTGGGTATGCGGTAAACACCGTTGGCGCGGCAAATGTCCTGGCCGCCGCTGCCACCGGCCCGTCACTGGAAAGAGCGTTGATCACCTCTTCTCAATATGTTTGCCGGCCCGGATACCAACCTTCAAACGATCAGGACTATTGTCCGCACACAGTTTATGGCTGGAGCAAAGTGGAGACGGAACGCGCCACGCGCTGCGCCGGTTTGAAATGCCCGTGGGTGATGGTTCGTCCGACAAATATTTGGGGGCCGTGGCATTTGCGCTATCGGAGACAGGTATGGCGGGCAATCCAGCGCGGCTTTTATCTTCATCCGGGAGGCAAACCTGTCGTCCGTTCCTACGGCTATGTCCGCAACGTGGCACGGCAAATGGTGGGGTTGATGGAGGCCGACATTGCGAAAATCAGCGGTAAAATTTTTTATGTTGGCGATGCGCCGCGGGATTTGCGGGACTGGGTCAATGGGTTTTCTCTTGCCTTGCGAGGCCGTCCGGTGACGGTGGTTCCCCGGCCACTTTTGCGCACCGTGGCCTTTGCAGGGGACCTCATCGGCAAGGCCCGCGGCCGTGAATTTCTGATCCATTCATCACGCTATCGCAGCATGATCACATCCGACCGGGCGCCCATGCCAGCAACGTTTGAGCTGCTCGGACCGGGTCCGTTTTCCCTGGAGCAAGCTGTTGACGAAACAGTCCAATGGCTTCGCAGTTATGACGGCAACGACGGCCTCAAATTTTAGGGCCACCCAGAGTCTCGGCTAGAACCTGCTCGATTTTCAGAACCATTTCTTCGAGAGAAAAGTTTCTGCGTAAACGCTCTGCGCCTGCCGCTCCCATTTGTCGCCTCAATTCAGCATTTTTTATCAACTTTTCAATTGCTTCAGCGAGGGCTTCCGGATTGGCGGGCGGGATCAAAAAGCCGGTGATCCCATCCACCACTTGGTCCAGCGAGCCGCCGATATTCGTGGCGATGACGGGAATACCCATTCCCATGGCTTCCATCACCACATTCCCAAAAGGCTCCGGTTGGGCGGAAGTTAATGCCAGCAGATCCATCGCTGCATATGCGCCGCGCGTATCCGGCAATTCCCCGGTGAAAACGACATCCTCCTCGATTCCCAATTCGTCGGCCATCCGCTGGATTTGTTCCAGATGAGACTCATTACCTGGGAACGGTACGCCCACAATCAACGCTTTGATGGGCAGCCCGCGCTGTTTCAAAAGACCCGTCGCTCGTATCAAAAACTCCTGTCCTTTGCGAATCAATTTGATTCGTCCCACACAACCCACAACAAAATATCCGGTCAGACCATATTGCGATTGAAATTCCGCCCGAAGATTTTCTTTTGACACTTGAAATTCCCCCTGGGGGAAACCGTCGTGAATAACCACGATATTATCGCAGGAAGGGAATTGATTCGCAATTGGATTGGAGACGGCAATGACTTTGGCTGAAAACCGCGTTATGAAACGGGAGAATAAATGCCAAATGCTTCGAAATTCCAGAAATGATTCGCGGATGTACCAGACATGCGGCACTCCCGCCAACCGCGCTGCAAATGCAGGCGAAACCATCACACCGGTATTGGTGTAAACCAAATCAATTCGCCGCCGCCGGATTAATCGCCTCAAAAAAAATACCGACACAGGATAATTGAGAAGAAACAAAATAATTCGCCATGAGCGAAACACCGGGCGCGTGATGATGCTTAATCGCGGGTGCAGGATAACTTCAACGTTCTCCGCCTCAATCAATTTTTTCAATGGCCCCTGTTCGGGCAGAACAACCACCGGCTCGAACCGTTTCCGATCCATTCCCTTGATCCACCGCAGCAGCATCCGGCTGGCCCCATAAATGTCGGCGCTGTTGTGAACATGTAAAATCCGCCTCGGTGGGGTTGCAGTTTGCGGTTCGCTCATTTAAGCAATCAACTGGCGATTTGGCGTAAAACTTTTTTCAAATAACAAATTACCCTCCACGCCGCCAGCTTTTTTGCCTTGAGCAAACGATTGCGAACTTGTTCACATCAATTATCCTGACCGCATTGAAAATCGGCCTGCTCCAACTCAACTCGACGATCGGCGATTTTGCCGCCAACCGGCAAAAGCTCCTCGCCGCTTATGAAACAGCCTGTGCGCGCGGAGCGGAATTTGTTCTGGCACCCGAATTGTTTTTGTGCGGCTATCCGCCGCGCGATTTGCTCCTGCGCGCCGATTTCGTTGACGCCAATCTTACCGCCTTGGACGAAACGGCCAGGGACGTTGGGAAAGCACCTCTTTGCGTAGGTTACGTGGACCAAAACTCCGACCGGCCCGGTCGGGCGCTCCGAAATTCCGCCGCTGTCCTGCAAGACGGAAAGATTGTCTGGCGCACCCACAAATGCCTGTTGCCGACTTACGACGTTTTTGATGAAGACCGCTATTTTGAACCGGCAAAAAGCATCACGCCGTTCGAATTCAACGGACATAAACTGGGCATCACGATATGCGAGGACATCTGGAACGACCAGGACTTTTGGCCGGAACGGCTGTACCGCCGTGATCCTGTCAAGGAGCTCATTGCCCAAGGCGCCGAAGCCATTGTCAACGTCTCCGCCTCGCCGTGGCATGACGGCAAGGAGCGTGTGCGGCTGGAAATGCTCCAACGCGTGGCGCAGGATGAAGGCGTGCCCCTGGCTTACGCGAACCTCATCGGGGCCAATGACGAATTGATATTCGACGGGCATAGTGTTGTCGTCAACAAGCGCGGTGAGGCACTGGCTTTGGGTAAGGGATTTGCAGAAGACGTTCTGGTGGCCGATTGGGATGTCGATTCGCCGGTGCAAAAAAACGACTGGCCGGTGCGGGAACAACAGTTGTTCGCCGCGCTGTCTCTGGGGGTTCGCGATTATATTGGCAAATGCGGCTTTAAATCGGCCATCGTCGGACTCTCCGGGGGCATTGATTCCGCCCTCGTAGCGGTGCTGGCGGCGGATGCGCTCGGGCCGGACCAAGTCATGGGGATCTCAATGCCGGCGCGTTATTCCAGCCCGGGCAGTTTGAGTGACGCGGAGATTCTGGCGAAAAATTTGGGCATCCGTTACGAAGTCCTGCCAATTGAAACGGTTTTCCAGTCAGTCGAGCAACAACTGGCCGGAGTTTTTGCCGGAACCAAGCCCAATGAAGCCGAGGAAAACATTCAGTCGCGGCTGCGTGGCGTGACCTTGATGGCGCTCTCCAACAAATTCGGCGCGCTGGTGCTGTCGACCGGCAATAAATCAGAAATGGCCGTCGGTTATTGCACGTTATATGGCGACATGTGCGGCGCCCTGGCGCCCCTGGTGGATGTTTTTAAGATGGATGTTTACCGGATTGCACGCTGGGTGAATCACGAACGCGAAATTATTCCCGCCGCTTCCCTCACCAAGCCGCCGAGCGCGGAACTGCGCCCGGAGCAAAGAGACGAGGACTCATTGCCGCCCTACGAAATCCTGGACCAAATCCTGGACGCCTATGTGGTGCAGAATCTTAGCAAGTCGGAAATCATTGCACACGGCTTTGACGCTGCCGTCGTCAATGAGGTGATCAACAAAATTACCTTCAATGAATACAAGCGCCGTCAGGCCGCGCCCGGATTAAGAGTGTCACCACACGCCTTCGGCATCGGGCGGCGCATTCCCATCGCGCAAAAATTCCGGGTGACGGCATGATTTTTCGGTGCTAGGATTTTTCCACTGACGAGCAATCGGCCTGATGAAATTTTCCATTATCACACCGAGCTTCCGCAATTCGGAATGGCTCAAACTCTGCATCGCTTCGGTGGCCGATCAGAATGGTGTCGAAAAGGAACACATTGTGCAGGACTCGTGTTCGGACGATGGAACGCAGGATTGGCTGCCCCGGGACCCGCGCGTGTGGGCATTCATCGAAAGAGATGCGGGGATGTACGACGCCGTCAACCGCGGTTTCCGTCGCGCACAGGGCGACCTTCTGGCCTACTTGAATTGCGACGAACAATACTTGCCCGGCGCGTTAATGAAAGTGGTCAACTTTTTCCAGTCAAATCCAAACGTTGACGTTGTATTTGGCGACTGTATTGTGGTGGACGGGAAAGGGAATTATCTTTGCGAACGGCGGGTGCTTGTACCCCAACTTCCCTGCGTTCAGGTCTCCGGCAATCTCAGTTTTTTTACCGCTGCCACATTTTTACGGCGGCGCGTCATTGACCAGTATCAGTTGTGGTTCAATCCAGGTTTGCGCGACGTTGGCGATGCTGAGTGGACATTGCGATTGTTGAAATCCCGATTACGCATGGCTGTGCTGCCACAGTTCATCAGCGCCTTTACCGAGACAGGTCACAATATGAACCTGGGAGCAAACGCAATGCGTGAAAAGAAGGAATTCAACGCCGCCGCTCCGGGCTGGGCCAGAATGTTACGACCGTTCATTGTGGCACATTACCGCCTGCGGCGATGGCGGGCCGGTTATTACCAGTGCAAGCCTGAGGATTATGCGATTTACACGCTGGGCAGCCCTGACCGCCGAAAAACATTTCCCGTGGTCCGTCCGACATTTCGTTGGGTCCGCTTGCGGCACGGTTGATCTTTCGACGAATTTCCATTCAACGAAACGTAGAGATCGTAAAACGGGTGGCGCAAGGGATTCCAGTTCATCACCCTGGCTGGGCAACAAAAGCTGCTTGAGTTGGCTTTGAACCGGTCAATCGGGCGCACCATGGCGACAAGGCTTCCCAAACGCGATGGCCAAGCAGCGTGGCGGGGACGCCCAATATCAGGCTGGAGACTTGGGCCAGTCTATGCCGCAGACCGGTGTCATTGGCAAAGAAGGGCTGCAGCCAAAACAACCATGGATCGCTCTCCATATAGCAACGCGTTTTCAATCCGGCTTGCCCCAGCCATTCCTGAATCTTTGTCCGGTCGCAAGTCTGAACATGATGCGGGTTGGGACGACGCTCGTTCAAAGGAACCAGTCCGACAAAGACGCCGTCCGATTTTATGCAGCTTCGGATTCTACATAGAAATTTCACCGGGTCCGGCAGGTGCTCAAGGACGTGGCTGCACAGGAAAATATCGTATTGCTCGCGCAAGAGGGGATGCTGTTCCCATTGTTCGATCACGATGGTTTGGAGGCGGACATTAGAAAAGCCGCGCCGCTGCAATTTCCGTTGCACATCGGCGACATGAACCGGATCGATTTCCACCCCGGCGATGCGCGCGCTGATGGGGCAATGCAGAAAGAAGGTTCCCGCGCCGAAACCATAATCAAAAATCGCCTTGCGATCCAAATCAATCCGGGCATTCTGCAATATCTCCAACGCCAAGAGGACCTTGGCCATGCGCATGTAGGCCATGTGATGTAAAACCGTCTGCCGTTTGCGATAGACGTTTTCAAAGATTTCCTGACCTGCCATTCCGCCGTCAGAGTGGCTGGGACCGGCGGACATCGCAAGCGAGAAGCAAATGAAAACTCAAAAGTCGAACCCAAGTCAACTTTTATCGCATTGGCGAATGGATGGTTGATGCGGATGTCGGATTACTCAGACGGTGTCGGCAGGGTGAGATCCACATGAATGGCTGAAGCGATTGCCAATTTACCCCCTGTACCGGGGCGCAGATAATTTCTGGAGTCTACTGCTTGTCGAGTTTGGCAAGGGAATCTGTGTAGGCCTGCCGGATTCCTTCTTCCAGATCGACTTGGGGCCGCCACCCGAGTGAAAAGAGACGGGAACTGTCCATCAGCTTGCGCGGTGTGCCGTCGGGCTTGGAGGGGTCCCAGAAGATTTTTCCATGAAAGCCAACGATGCGCCAGACCAGCTCCGCCAATTCTTTGATCGAGATTTCCTTGCCGGAACCGACATTGATGAACTGCCCTTCGCTATAGTTTTCCATGAGGAAAACACAGGCCCGGCCCAAATCCTCTGAATGCAGGAATTCCCGCAGTGGCGTGCCCGTTCCCCAGCAGGTGACACTCACCATGCGGGCGATTTTTGCTTCATGAAACCGGCGGATGAAAGCTGGTAGAACGTGTGACCCTTGCGGATCATAATCATCATTGGTACCGCACATGTTTGTCGGCATGGCGCTGATGAAATCGCAGCCATATTTATCCCGGTAAGCCTGGCACATTTTGATGCCCGCGATTTTTGCGACGGCGTACCATTCATTCGTGGACTCAAGCGGAACCGTGAGCAGAAACTCCTCTTTGAGAGGCTAGGGTGCCAGTTTCGGATAAATACAGGAACTGCCCAAAAATAACAGCTTTTTGACCCCGGCACGGAACGCACCGTCGATCAGGTTGTTTTGAATCTGCAGGTTTTCCAAAATAAACTGATCCGGCCTGGTACTATTTGCCAGAATTCCGCCCACCTTGGCGGCGTCTACGAAGACGTACTGTGGCTTCTCCTCCTCATAAAATCCTTGGACCACCACGCCGTCCAGGAGATCCAATTTGGTATGACTGCGACCAATCAGATTCGCAAAGCCGCACGGCTGCAATTTCCGTCAGATGGCGCTTCCCACCAGACCACGAAGGCCAGCCACATAAATCCGAGCCTCGCGGGGTAGGTCAATGGCGGGAAACCTAAAGCGCCTTGCAACCACTCACACGAAATTTCCCGGTGCTTCCCTGCGTTCCCTTTCGGAGCGAAAATGGAATTGCCAGACCGCCGGCTATCGGGCAGATTTAAAGTTCACATGCAAAACCAATCCGAAGGTGCAGATGAGGGCGATTTTACCCGTGGTCAACCCGATAAATAATCGAGGAATTAATTTCAGATCCCATCTTCTGACGTAACCAAATAATTGATATGGAAACAAAACGACTCGTGGAAAAAGACCCGGTCTTGAAAAAGGATGACCTGATCGTCATCACCGGCGCCGGCGGCTTTATCGGCGGCAACCTTGCGCTTTATTTCAAGAACAAGGGGTTCAAGCGCATCCGTGCCGTGGACAAAAAACCGCTCTACGAATGGTATCTCACAGTACCGGGCGTCGAGTCGCTTTGCCTCGATGTCAGCCAGGAAGGAAACTGCCACCGTGTTTGTGAAAACGCAACCGAAGTCTATCAACTGGCCGCCGATATGGGCGGCATGGGGTTTATTGAACGTTTCCGCGTCGAATGCCTGCGCTCGATTCTTATCAACACGCACATGGTCGAGGCCGCCTACCAGGCCGGTGTGCGCCGCTATTTTTACTCCAGTTCAGCCTGTGCCTACAACACGACGCTCCAACAGGACCCGAACGTCCGCGCGCTCAAGGAGTCCGATGCGTATCCGGCGATGGCGGAGCGGGGTTACGGCTGGGAGAAACTTATTTCCGAAATGTTTTGCCAGGAATACTGGGCCGAACGGGGCATGAAAACCCTGATTGCCCGCTTTCACAACGTCTATGGCCCGAATGGCACCTGGGATGGCGGGCGCGAAAAAGCCCCTGCCGCCCTGTGCCGGAAAGTTATTGAAGCCGTTGATACCGGCAGGAAGAACATTAGCATTTGGGGCGACGGCACGGCGACGCGCAGTTTCATGTACATTGATGATTGCGTGAAAGGGATCGACATGATCATGCACTGCGATGATTTGATTGCCGTGCCCATCAACCTTGGCACCAGCGAACTGGTCACGGTCAACGAACTCCTCTCGAAAATCGAAAAGATTGCCGGAGTGAAACTGAAGCGGGAATACGACCTGACCGCTCCCCGTGGCGTGGCCGGCCGTAACAGCGACAACACGTTCATCAGGAAAGTTCTTGGCTGGGAACCGGACACGCCGTTGGACAAGGGTCTGGCCGTCACCTACCGGTGGATTAAAGAGCAGTACCACAGTCGCAAAAAAGGCCGGCGCGTGGTGGAATAAGCACTTCAAACAGCCGCAATATAGTTCGTTGGCAGGAATTGCAGGCCCAACGGCCCGTTCCGGGCGAACCAAGCGGCGGCTGACTCGCGCTTTCTTAACAGCCAAGGTGTTTCAAAGCCTCGCGTTCGCACGCGGCGTATTTTTCGATGAGCCGGTCGTAAACGCGCGCCGCCTTCGGGTCCGGACGCACCTCGCTGCCGCGAACGGGATTGGTAAATCCCGCAACCACTTTCTCCCATCCCGTTTTTTCGCCGGTTTGAATCAGCCAGCCGTGTGCAGCAATCAGGGCGGCCCCCAGCGCCGCGCTCTTGGAAATCTCAACGCGCTCCACGCGACAGTTCATTACGTCGGCCATCACCCGCAGCAACGACGGATCGTTTGAAGCGCCGCCGGTTGCGTAAATACTGGCCGGCGCCGACTCCATCCATTGCGCGTGGAGCCGCTTGGACAACATCTGCCCCTCCACAATCGCGCGGCAGTTGGCGGCGGCGTCCTTTTCATCGAGGTCAAAGCGATGAATGCCGGGTCGGTTGACGCGGGGCACAATCTCGGCCTCGAACCAGGGCAACAAAATCCCTCCGTGGTTGCCCGGCGGTTTGGTAGCCATCAACTCGCCAAATCTTTTCCAATCTTTGATGCCGTAAGCGTCCCGGATTTTTTCGCGGGCAAGCGAACCATTTTTAAAACAAATCAATGACATGTAACCGCCCACCGGCGAACCGAACACGTGGCCTTCGCCGTGTTCATCGGTGTGACAGTTCGTCATCGGGCCGAAGAAGGTGTCGCTCGTACCGAGGCTGATGCCCACCCTGCCCTCCTTGATGAGTCCCAAACCGACTACGCTGCACGGATTGTCCCCCGACCACGCCAATGCCTGCGCGGCGGGATTCAACCCAAATTTTTTCACGAAATACGGGCTGACCGGTCCGACGACCTTTGACGAATCGGCCAGCGGCGGGAGGCGGTGCCTCAAACCCGGCGCCGTCGCCTTGAGCGCACCGGGATGCCAAATCTTTTTCCGGATGTCCATCAGGTTCATTCCCGCAGCATCGCCATAATCCATCGGCGCGATCTGGCCGGCGAGCAACGACCCCATGAACGAACTGATGAGCGCAATGTTTTCGGTTCGCGCGTAAGCATCCGGTTCGGTTCGATAAAACTTGCGGATTTGCGGTCCAGTGAACCGCTCAAAAGTGTCCGAACCGGTCAATAGCGCCGTGGCCTTGAGGCCGCCCAGTTTTCTCCGAATCTCCGCACACTCGGCAGCGGTGGACGAATCCATCCAAATCGGCGAGGTCGAACGTGAAAAAACTCCTTTTAAATTATCCACCAGGCTTTTCCGGAAATCCAGCTCACCGAGCACGGCAACGGCATGGTCATTGAGATAGACCGAGCCGTGCTGCTGGCCACTGCCGCTGATGGCCAGAATCTCGTTCAGCGCCACGCCGTCCTTTTTCATCATGGCCAGCAGCAAATCCAGCGCCTCGGCCCACATTAACGGCGGGCTGTGCTTTACCAGCGGATCGCGATTGGGCAGCACCCCGTTTCGGGTTTTGTACCGCGGCAATACCCGGTCGAAGTTCAATGATTTTTCATAGACCACCTTGCGCCGGTCGTAATCAATCACCACCGCGCTCAGGCTTTGCGTGCTGGAATCCAGTCCAAGAAATAACTTTGCCATGTGATTTCAGCCGACAGTAAAACCCGCAACCGCCCCACCGTCAAGCAAAGGTAAAACTGGTGGCAAAAACGGCGGGAACAAATATGTCAAATTACCGGACACATTGCCTTTCCACACAAGTCATTTGCTCAGTCATCCGCCTCATCTTCTCTGCCTTTCCCGTTAACCTCATCCTCTCCCAGTTCCTTTCCCTGTCCGGCTTTTTTATGCCGTAATTTGCCAACGATGGTACATCCTTTGCTATAATCGAACCGACTGGCGGCGGGCAGAACTACGTTACCAACATTTTGTATGACGGTTGATTCAAGACATATAGGGAAGTGGACGGCAAACACGGCGTTCACACTGGTGGAAGTGGTGATGTCCATCGCCATTTTGGCCCTGGTGATGGCGGGAATGGTTTTAGGTTATGTCCAAACCAACCACCGGGCCGAATGGAGTTCCATGTCGCTGGATGCTCAATCATTTGCCTCCGAAGCGATCGAACAAGTCCGGGCGGCGCAGTGGTCGCTCAACGGTGGAACGGCCACCAATCAACTGCAACTGCTGCCATTAAGTTACACCCGGACCAACACCCTGGTGATTCCTTCAACCGGCAAATTGACGAATGTCCTGACCACCGTCACCATCTCAACGAACCTCTACGCCAACGACAATCCGCCGCTCCGCCAGTTCACCGCTCAATGCATTTGGTATTTCCCGGGCAAAACAAACCGGTTTACCAACACCGTAATTACCTGGCGTGCACCGGACCGATAAACCAATGAAACGTCCGTATCTTTATTCATCGCGCCGGCCGCCGGTGTGGTTCGCCAGGGTTCGTGCCTTTACCTTGACAGAAATGATGGTCACGATGG
>Ga0335083_10007132_pt1 | contig 13816 bp, 11 predicted proteins | sample Lox_Sample_42_FD_206716 | JGI IMG/M metagenome (GOLD analysis project Ga0335083, IMG submission 206716) | Soil microbial communities from Loxahatchee National Wildlife Refuge, Florida, United States - Lox_Sample_4.2 | ecosystem: Environmental > Terrestrial > Soil > Wetlands | place: USA...
CGCGCCGCGGTGACGGTGCCGCGCTGGTGGCCGGAGAAGGTCAACTGGGCGCTGTCCCGCGAGTACCACGACATCCCCGGCGGGCACGTGCGGATCTACAAGGGCGACGAGGTGACGGCCCGGCTCACCGCCACCGGCCTGACGGTTCGCGGCGAGCATCATGCGCACGCGCTTCACTCGCCGTACTGGTGGCTGAACTGCGCGTTCGGTCGGGAAAGCCTCCCGTCGCGGACCTGGCACCGGTTGCTGGTCTGGGACATCATCAAGGCGCCGACGCTGACCCGAACCGCCGAGCGGTGGCTGAACCCGCTGATGGGCAAGAGCCTCGTCGTCTACGCCGACAAGCCCGGCGCCCATAGGAGGCGTTCCAGTGCGGCTGCCTGACCTGCCCTACGTCCTGGGAATCGTCACCGCCGACGAACTACGCCAGACCGGCGCGGCGATTGCCGCGACCCAGGAACCGACCGGGGCGATTCCCTGGTTCCCGGGCGGTCACTGCGACCCGTGGGATCACATCGAGTGCGCGATGGCCCTCGACCTGACCGGGTTCGCCGAGGAAGCGTTGGCGGCGTACGAGTTCTTGCGCACCTCCCAGCGCGCGGACGGGTCGTGGCCGTCGAAGGTGACCGGCGGCGAGGTCGAGGACCCGACCTTCGAAACCAACCAGTGCGCCTACATCGCGGTCGGGGTGTGGCACCACTGGCTGCTCACCGGGGACGAGGCGTTCCTCGCTCGCATGTGGCCGACGGTCAGCGCCGCCCTCGACCTCGTGACCGGCCACGCGAACGATCGCGGCGAGATCGCCTGGTCGGTGACCGAGAACGGTGAGCCGCGCGAGGGTGGCCCGCTGTTGACCGGGTCGTCCTCGACGTACCAGGCACTGCGGTGCGGGTTGGCGCTCGCTGACTACTTCGATGCGCCGCAGCCGGAATGGGAGATCGCGGCGGGGCGCCTCAGCCACCTCATCTGCGACCATCCGGACGTCTTCGCCGACAAAGACCGGTTCTCGATGGACTGGTACTACCCGGTCCTCGGCGGCGCGTTGCGCGGTGCCGCGGCGCACGAGCGGTTCCTCACCCGCTGGGATCGTTATGTCGTCCCCGGCTTGGGTATCCGCTGCGTCGATGACGAGCCGTGGGTGACCGGCGCGGAGAGCGCGGAGTGCGTGATCGCGCTCGAGACGGTCGGCTTGACCGAACTGGCACTGAAGCTGTTCGCGGACATCCAGCATCTGCGCGCGCCGGACGGCTCGTACTGGACCGGCTGGCAGTTCAGCGCGAACGTCAACTGGCCGGCCGAGCAGTCGACCTGGACGGCCGCGGCCGTCGTACTCGCCGCGGACGTGCTGTCCCGGACGTCGGCGGCGAGCGGGATCTTCCACGCCGACGACCTGCCGGTCGGGCTCGCACTCAGCGACGGCGCCTGCGGCTGCGCGCCGCGCGACGCCGCGCGCGCCGCTCGCTAACCCCCTCTCTGAACGGCGTTCCTGAGCACAACCGCGCCTCCGCTCGGCGTGTCGGCGCGGTTTGCGCTGGTTTGCACCGCCGAAATCGCTCGGTTGTGCTCTGGAACGCCGAGGGCGGGGTGGCCGCTGTCGGCTCGCTGCTACTCGGGGCGCTGCAGGACGCGCAGGCTCCCGACCTGGCGGATCTCGGTGAACCCGTCGGCAAGTGCGCGTTGGTAGACGTGGTACGGCGCCTGCCCGCCGTCGGCCGGATCGGCGAATACGTCGTGGATCGCCAAGACCCCGTGCGGGGCGACGAACCTCGACCAGCCGGCGTAGTCGGCCTGCGCGTGCTCCTCAGCGTGCCCACCGTCGATGAAGAGCATCGCGAGCGGCGTTGACCAGATCGCGGCTACTGCCGTGCTGGACCCGATGATCGCCAGCACGGTGTCCTCGAGCCCGGCGGCGCGAATGGTCCTGCGGAAGAACGGCAGCGTGTCCATCAGGCCGGTGTGCGGGTCGACGACCTCGACGTCGTGGTGTTCCCAGCCGGCCTGGTTCTCCTCCGACCCGCGGTGGTGATCCACCGTGACGACCGTGCCGCCCCGCAGTTGTGCCGCTGCGCCGAGCCAGGTGGCCGACTTGCCGCAGTAGGTGCCGACCTCGAGGATCACCCCGCGCGCAGCAACCGCCCAGGCCGCATCCCAGAGCGCCTCCGCCTCCTCCGGGGGCATGAAGCCTTTTGCTTCGTCGGCGATCTTCTTCCGCCCCGGGTCGATCCGGACGGGTGCGATCAGGGCGGGGTTGTGCATGCTCCCGACTCTACGGATCGGTCGTCAGGAGCTTTCGACCCCTCCGGCTACGGACGCTGGCGGCACGTCCCGCCGTGGTCGGTCAGTCTTTCGCGGGTGGCTCGCCGAGTAGCGCCAACTGTCGCGACTGCGCGACCAGATGTCCGGTCGAGTCCCAGATCGTCGCGTTCTCGTCGAACCACCCGCCGGCCACGAGCTGGCAGGTTGTCTCACACAGCAGCCAGCCCGGGGCGGGTAGGCCCCGCACCAACACGGTCAGCTCGACCGTCGGCGCCCAGCCGTAGTGGCGCAGGTTGAACACGGTCGGCGGCCCGATGTCCGTGGCGAGAATCAGGGTCGAGGCGTTTGGCTCCGATCCGTCGCGCAACCGAAACCAGAACCGAATCGTCGCTTCGCCGGTGGGCGTGGGGAACGGTACCGTCGCAGGGTCGAGCCGCAGCTCGCAATGCTCGAAGATTTCCGGCGCGAAACGATGCGTCTCGGGCGGCGCGCACTCCTGCGGAGGCGGCAGAACCGGCGCGGGCGAAGAGGTGTAGTCGGTGGCAAACATCGCGAGCTCGCCGCTCGTGACGAGCGCTTCGATGCACGGCTTGTCGCCCTGCCACAGGGTCGCCCGCGAGGTCGATGCCCGCCGCCCGCGCCGAATCTCCACCGCGCGTACCTCGGCCGGGCCGGCTTCGGGTGCCCGCAGATAATGACCGGAGATGGCCAACGGGTGCGTGGTGCCGACGATGTCGCAGCCCGCGCGGCCGAGCAACGCCAGCAGGTAGCCGCCGTTCGGTTTACCGAGAATGGCCCAGCCGGGGTCGAGGGTGACGTCGTAGGTCCGATCGGAGGCGTCGGAGTCACCCGGGCGCGACCTCACCGACGTGGCGTCGTTGAATGCGCTCACGGCCGGCGCCTCGCTCACACCGCGAGCAACGCGGGCGCGAGCGCGGTCCATTCCGCCCGCGGCAGCCCGCGCCGGTCGTCGACCAAGATCTGAACCGCCACGTGGTCGGCGCCTGCGTCGAGATGCGCGCGCACCCGTTCGGTGATCGCATCGGCGCTCCCCCACGCGCAGATCGTGTCGACGAGCCGGTCCGTGCCGCCGTCGGCGAAGTCCTCCGTCGCGAAGCCGAACCGCGCAAGGTTGGTCGTGTAGTTCGGCAACCGCAGGTACGACGCGGTGTGTCGGCGGGCGAGCTCGCGCGCGACGGACGCGTCCGACCCGAGGACGCACACCTGCTCCGGCACGAGCAGTTTGTCAGGCCCCAGGATCTCTCGAGCCCGCGCGGTGTGCTCGGGGGGGACGAAGTAGCTGTGTACGCCGTCCGCGCGCCGGGCCGCGAGCTCGATCATCTTGGGACCGAGCGCCGCGAGCAGCCGCGGTGGGCGACGTTCTGGGGCGACCGCGCGGTACAGCTCGTATCCACTGTCCATCCGGTCGAGGTAGGCATCCATGAACGCCAGCGGCTTGTCGTAGGAACCGTCGCGGGCGTCGACCAGCAGCTTGTGCGAGGCGCCGATCCCGAGCACGAACCGGTCCGGGTAGGCCTCGCCCAGCGCCAGTTGCGCGGCCGCGGTCGCCAGCGCGTCGCGGGCCCACACGTTGGCGATGCCGGTCGCGACGACGAGCGAATCGGTTGCCGCGAGCAGGAGTTGCACGGCCGACATGACCTCGCGGCCGACCGCCTCACCGGTCCACAACGCGCGGTAGCCGAGCGCCTCGACCTCCCGGGCGACGTCCCGGACCACGCTCGCGGGCGAGTAGTCCAGCTGGCCGGTCCAAATCCCGACCCGGCCGAGCCGCGCCGGCCAGGCGGCGAGGTCGGCGTCGTGAGTGGTCACGACGGCCGACGCTACCCGGCGTTGTCCGCCGCCGGGCGGAACCCGGCCGAGATCGCCTGCATCGCTGCGGTGAGCTCGCCCGGCACGACCCACACGGTTGAGGCCGGGGACTGGGCGATCTTGGGTAGCGCCTCGAGGTAGGAGTAGGCGAGCAGTTGCGGGTCCGGGTTGCCCTCGTGAATCGCGCCGAAGACGGTCTCGATCGCTTTCGCCTGACCTTCCGCGCGCAGGATCTCGGCCTCCCGCGAGCCTTGAGCGGACAGGATCGCGGCCTGCTTCTCACCTTCGGCGGTGAGGATCGCCGACTGCTTAACGCCCTCCGCAGTGAGGATCGCTGCGCGCTTGTTCCGGTCGGCGCGCATCTGCTGCTCCATCGCCTCCTTGATGCTCGCCGGGGGATCGATCGCTTTGATTTCCACCCGGCTCACCCGCACCCCCCACTTGCCGGTCGCCTCGTCGAGTACGCCGCGCAGCTGGCCGTTGATCTGGTCGCGGCTGGTCAGCGCCGCCTCGAGGTCCATCCCGCCGACCACGTTGCGCAAGGTGGTGATCGTCAGCTGCTCGATCGCCTGGATGTAGTTCGCGATCTCATACGTCGCCGACCGCGGCTCCGTCACCTGGAAGTACACGACCGTGTCGATGTTCACGACCAGGTTGTCCTGTGTGATCACCGGCTGCGGGGGGAAGCTCACCACTTGCTCCCGCAGGTCGAGAAGCGGCCGCATCCGGTCGACGAAGGGCACCAGCAGGTTCAGGCCGGCACTGCACGTGCGCTGGTAACGACCGAGCCGCTCGACCACGCCTGCTCGGGCTTGCGGCACGATTCGGACCGAGCGAAGGATGACGATGAACACGAAGATCACGACGATGATCACGACGATGAGTGCGATGTTCACGAAACTGCTCCGATCTGCGCGCCGTCATCCGGCGCGGTCGATGGGTGGACGACGGCGGTAACCCCGTCGATGGCGCGGACCTCGACCCACTGGCCTGCCGGGATCGACGCATTCACGTCGTACGGACGCGCGGTCCACGTCTCGCCGCCGATCCGGACGAGACCACCCTTGGCGGTATTCACGTCGGACAACGTGATGGCTCGGGTGCCGATCAACCGCTCGGTGCCCGTCTTGGTGGACGACGGCTTTTGGCGATGCCGCCGGGCGGCAGGGAGCACGGTCGCGAGCAACACCGCCGACACCACAACGAACGTGGCGGCCTGCCACGCCTCGTTGCCGCCCAGCGCCGCGACGATGGCCGCCGCCGCCGCTCCGCCGGAGAGCATGCCAAGAACCAGGGTGAGGGTGAGCACTTCCGCGATCGCCAGCACGACCGCGGCGATGAGCCACGCCAGCCAGTCCTCCACGGGGCGAAGCGTAACGCCGGGCCGCCGCAGGGATGGCCAGGGCGCACGGGTGTCTGCAACCATGGCAGTGAGCGGCCTTCCCCGCTCGCACCGTGGCCGCGCGCACCACACCTGTACGCGGGCACGGAGTCGTCTCGCACCGACCGGCGATCCCTGTCGGTGCGCCGAGGGCGAGGAGATCGCATGACCGAAGCGCTGCTGCCGCAGCCGTCCGAAGGCCCGGACTTCGTCCAGCTCCTCACCCCGGAAGGTGAGCGGGTCGAGCACCCGGACTACTCCCTCGACGTGACCGACGACGAGGTTCGTGGCCTCTACCGCGACCTGGTCCTGGTACGCCGGATCGATACCGAGGCCACCGCGCTCCAGCGACAGGGCGAGCTGGGGCTGTGGGCGAGCCTGCTCGGCCAGGAAGCGGCACAGGTCGGGGCCGGCCGGTCACTGAGCGAGGGAGACTTCGCGTTTCCGACCTACCGCGAGCACGGCGTTGCCTATTGCAAGGGGGTCGACCCCGTCACCTTGCTCGGCCTGTTCCGCGGGACGAGCCAGGGCGGCTGGGACCCGCAGGACCACGGCTTCGCCCTCTACACGATCGTCATCGGGTCGCAGACCCTGCACGCCACCGGGTACGCGATGGGGATGCAGCGCGATGGCGGGTCCGGCGCGGTGATGGCGTTTTTCGGCGACGGCGCCTCCAGCCAGGGCGACGTCAACGAAGCGTTCGTGTGGGCGAGCGTATTCAACGCCCCGGTCGTGTTCTTCTGCCAGAACAACCAGTGGGCGATCTCCGAACCGCTGGAGAAGCAAACCCGGATCCCGCTCTATCAACGCGCGCAGGGCTTCGGCTTCCCGGGAGTCCGGGTCGACGGCAACGACGTACTGGCGGTGTTGGCGGTGACCCGGGCCGCATTGGCGCGGGCCCGCGACGGCGACGGCCCGCTGCTGATCGAGGCCTACACCTATCGGATGGGGGCGCACACAACGTCGGACGACCCGACCCGCTACCGGTTGGCTGCGGAGCTCGAGACCTGGAAGCTCAAGGACCCGATCGAACGGGTCAAAGCCTACTTGTCGCGCCGTGGCGCAGGGGATGCCGAGTTCTTCGCGGCGGTCGACGCCGAATCGGACGCGCTCGCGGCGCACGTGCGGGCAGGCTGCCTCGCCCTGCCTGATCCGGACCCGCTGACGATGTTCGACCACGTCTACGCCGGGGGATCATCGTTGCTGGACGAGGAGCGGGAGCAGATGTCGACCTACCTTGCGTCCTTCGCCGAGGCGGCGCGCTGATGGCGACGCTGACGATGGCGAAAGCGCTCAACGAGGGTCTGCGATCGGCGATGGAGCGCGACCCGAAGGTTCTCATCATGGGCGAGGACGTCGGCCGGCTCGGCGGGGTCTTCCGCGTCACCGACGGACTCCAGAAGGACTTCGGTGAGGACCGGGTGATCGACACTCCGCTCGCGGAGTCGGGAATCATCGGTACGGCGGTCGGGCTCGCGATCCGCGGGTTCCGCCCGGTGTGCGAGATCCAGTTCGACGGCTTCGTGTTTCCGGCTTTCGATCAGATCGTGAGTCAGGTTGCGCGGATGCACTACCGATCGGCCGGCCACGTGAAGATGCCGCTGACGATCCGGATCCCCTACGGCGGCGGGATCGGTGCGGTCGAGCACCACAGCGAGTCGCCGGAGACCTACTTCGCGCACACCGCCGGGCTGAAGGTGCTCACCTGCTCTCACCCGGCCGACGCTTTCACGATGATCCAGCCGGCGATCGCCTGCGACGACCCGATCGTGTTCTTCGAGCCGAAGCGACGGTACTGGGACAAGGCCGACGTCGATCCGGACGTGGCCGCGAGCGCGTCGTGCTGGTCCGCCGAGGTCGCCCGAGAGGGTACGACCGCGACGCTCATCACCTACGGGCCGAGCGTGCGAACGTGCCTCGACGCGGCCGCCGCGGCGGAAAGCGACGGTCAGGATCTCGAGGTCGTCGACCTGCGGGCGCTGTCGCCGATCGATTGGGAGACCGTGTTCGCCTCGGTGCGAAAGACTCAGCACGCGGTGGTGGTGTCGGAAGCGCCGCTGTTCGCCTCGCTCGCGGCCGAGATCGCGGCGCGGATCACCGAGCACTGCTTCTACTCCCTCGAGGCACCCGTTCTGCGGGTCGGTGGCGCGTCGACGCCGTACCCGGCGTCACGGGTCGAGGAGGACTTCCTGCCCGATCTCGACCGGGTGCTCGACGCCGTCGACCGGGCGCTGGGGTGGTAGCGGTGGCGGACTTCGCCCTCCCCGACCTCGGCGAGGGTCTGACGGAGGCCGAGATCCTTCGCTGGCTGGTTGCGGTCGGAGACCGGGTCACGCTGAACCAGCCGATCGTCGAGGTCGAGACCGCCAAGGCGGCGGTCGAGATCCCCTCGCCGTACGCCGGGGTGGTGAAGACGTTGCACCACAGCGCCGGCGACACCATCGACGTCGGAGCGCCGCTGATCAGCTTCGACGTCGAGGGCGAGTCGGGGACGGTTCGGCCCGAGGGCGAGCAGCCGGCCGAGTTCCTCGTCGGCAGCGGGCCGAAGCCGTCGGCTCGCACCCGTCGGGCGCGGGTCGCGCCGGTCGCGCCGATGCCGCCGGTCGTCACCCAGGCGGACCGACCGCAACCGGCCCGGGTGGCCGCCGCGGCCGTTGGTGAGCGCGCCGAGCGTCTGGTCGCGCAGGTGCACGTTCTCGCCAAACCCCCGGTCCGCAAGCTGGCCCGCGATCTCGGGGTCGACCTGCGCGTGATCAGCGGCACCGGGGCACACGCAACTATCACCCGCGCCGATGTCGAGGCCGCGGCGGCCGGCGTACCTTCACCGGGCGGTGCTCGCTCGCCAGTTGGGGCCGTGATCGACGTTGACCCGGCCACCCGCGAACGTCGGATCCCCATCAAGGGCGTGCGCAAAGCGACCGCCGCCGCGATGGTGCAGAGCGCGTTCACCGCGCCGCAGGTCAGCGAGTTCGTCACCGTGGACGTGACCCCCATGATGGAGCTCGTCACTCGGTTGCGCGCGCACCCGGACTTCGACGGGATCGCGGTCTCGCCACTGCTCCTCGTCGCGCGATCGCTCGTGCTCGCGATCGCTCGCCACCCGATGATCAACTCCTCCTGGGATGACGAGGCGCAGGAGATCGTCGTCAAGGACTACATCAATCTCGGGATCGCGACCGCGACCGAGCGCGGGCTGATCGTGCCGAACATCAAAGACGCCGGTCGGCTCTCGCTCCCGGAGCTCGGTGCGGCCCTCAACCGGTTGGTGGCGTCGGCGCGGGCGGGCCGCGCGACGCCGTCGGACCTGAGCCGGGGGACGGTCACGATCACCAACGTCGGGGTGTTCGGCGTCGACACCGGTACGCCGATCCTCAACCCGGGCGAAGCGGCCATCTTGTGCTTCGGCGCCGTACGGGATCAACCGTGGGTGCACGAGGGTCGGATCGAGATTCGCAACGTCACCCAGCTCGCGGTGACCTTCGACCATCGGATCGTCGACGGACAGCTCGGTAGCGAGTTTCTCGCCGACGTCGCCGGTCAGCTCGCCGACCCCTGGCAGCTCGTCACCTGGCGCTGACCCCTCGCCCAACTGTCAATTATCGGGCGTTTTCCCCGCCGAAACGCCCAGTTTCTGACGGTTGGGCGAAGGTTAGAAGGCGGATTCGGGGAGGTTCATGACGTCGAGTGCGGTGGTGTCCACGATCGCGCGTTCGGCGGCGAGCATTGGCAGCCGGGTCTGCGCGAAGAAGCGGGCCGCGGCGATCTTGCCCTCGTAGAAGTCGCTGTCCTTCGCCGAGGGCGCCCCCACGGTGAGAGCGTTGAGCGCGACCGCCGCTTGGCGCAGCAGCAGCCAGCCGACGATCAGGTCGCCGAGGGCGAGCAGCAAGCGGGTCGTGTTCAAGCCGACCTTGTAGAGGTTCGTCATGTCCTGGGCCGAGTCGGTGAGGTAACCGACCATCGTCTCGACCATGCCTTGGACGTCGCCGAGCGCGCCGAGCAGCAGCAATCGCTCGTCCTTCAACTGGCCGTTGCCGTCCTCGGACTCGCCGAAGAGCCGGATCTCGGTCACGAGCCGGGTCAGAGCGCCACCTTGGTCCCGAACGATCTTGCGGAAGAACAGGTCCATCCCCTGGATCGCGGTCGTGCCTTCGTAGAGGGTGTCGATCTTCGAGTCGCGGATGTACTGCTCGATCGGGTAGTCCTGAAGGAAGCCCGACCCGCCGTAGGTCTGGAGTGACTGCGAGCCGAGTAGCTCATACGAGCGCTCCGACCCGAACCCCTTGACCACCGGCAGGAGCAGGTCGTTGAGCCGGGCCGCGTCGACATCCGGCGTCCCGGCGGTCGCCGCTGCCACCACCGCGTCTTGCTGGGTCGCGGTGAACAGCACGAGCGCGCGCATCCCCTCGGCGTAGGCCTTCTGCGTCATCAGCGAGCGCCGGACATCGGGGTGATGGGCGATTGTCACGCGGGGCGCGGTCTTGTCGAGCATCTGGGTCATATCCGAGCCCTGGACCCGGGTCTTGGCGTAGTCGAGTGCGTTGAGATAGCCGGTGGACAGGGTGGCGATCGCCTTGGTGCCGACCATCATCCGGGCCATCTCGATGACCTCGAACATCTGCGCGATCCCGTCGTGCACGTCGCCGACGAGCCAGCCGACCGCCGGCTCGCCGTGATCGCCAAAGGTGAGCTCGCAGGTCGTCGAGACCTTCAGGCCCATCTTCTTCTCGACGTTGGTGACGTAGACGCCGTTGCGCTGGCCCAGCTCGCCGGTCTCGAGGTCGACCAGGAACTTGGGTACCACGAACAAAGACAGCCCTTTGGTGCCCGGACCGGCTCCTTCGGGTCGGGCCAGCACGAGGTGCAGGATGTTCTCGGGGATGTCCCAATCCGCGCTCGTGATGAAGCGCTTGACCCCTTCGATGTGCCAACTGCCGTCGGCCTGCTCGACCGCCTTCGTCCGCCCGGCCCCGACGTCGGACCCGGCGTCGGGCTCGGTCAGCACCATGGTCGCGCCCCAGCCGCGCTCAATGCTGAGCTCCGCGAGCCGGCGCTGGTCGGCGTTGCCCAGCCGGTGCAGGATTCCGGAGAAGGTCGGCCCGGCGGCGTACATGTGTACCGCCGGGTTGGCGCCGAGAACCATCTCGTTGGCAGCCCAGATCACCGATGGTGGCAAACCCGGTCCGCCGAGCTCCGTGGTCAGCCCGAGGCGATCCCACCCGGAGTCGGTGAACGCGCGGTAGGAGGCCTTGAAGGATTCGGGCAATGTGACCGCGTGCGTGTCCGGGTCGAAGGTTGGCGGGTTGCGGTCGGCGTCGGCGAAGGACTCTGCGAGCGGGCCTTCGGCGACGTGACGCACCTCGGCGAGGATCGACTTCACGGTGTCGACATCGAGATCGGCGAACGCGCCCTCGCCGAGCAGCGCGCCGCGATCGAACACCTCGAACAAGTTGAACTCGATGTCCCGCAGGTTCGACTTGTAGTGGCTCATGACGCACAGGCTCCTGAACTCCCGCGGCAAGCGTGTTACCGGCCAGTAACAAGACCTATGTTACCCCGGAGTAGGTGTCGGCAAACGCGGCGAGCCCCTTGATGCAGGTGACCGGAAAGTCGTAGCAGACTGGATCGATGTCCCGGACCGAGGAGATTGCCCGCGAGCAGGAGCTTGTGCGGGTTCTCTACGCTCGCCTGGACGAGCTCCGGGACCAGGCGCGGGCTCGGCTCGAGGACATCCGGCGGCGTGGCGCGTCCGGCACTCCGCAGGCGCGCAGCGAACGGGACGCGTTCGCAGCGCTGTACGAGGATCGCCTCGCTCAGCTCGAAGGCGTCGAGCCCGGGCTGTGTTTCGGCCGGCTCGACCTCATCGCCGGCGACCGACTGCACGTCGGGCGGATCGGGCTCGCCGACGAGGGTCACGACACGTTGCTCGTCGACTGGCGGGCGCCCGCGGCCGAACCCTTCTACCGCGCCACTCCGACCGAACCGTACGGCGTGACCCGCCGGCGGCAGCTGCGGACGAAAGGGCGCGTGGTCATCGACGTCGAGGACGACGTGTTCGACGTCGAGGGCCTGACCGACGCCGATCGGGACACCCTCGGCGGGGGTGGCGCGCTGCTGGCGGCCCTGGGTGAGGCTCGCACCGGCCGGATGCGCGACATCGTCGCAACGATTCAGGCCGAGCAGGATCGGGTGATCCGGTCGGAACCCGCCGGTGTTCTCGTCGTCCAAGGCGGGCCGGGCACCGGGAAGACCGCGGTTGCCCTGCACCGAGCGGCGTACCTGCTGTACACCCACCGCGACCGGCTAGCCCGCACGGGCGTCCTCGTCATCGGGCCCGGTCCGACGTTCATGCGCTACATCGAGCAGGTGCTGCCGTCGCTCGGCGAGACCGGGGTGGTGCTGTCGACGGTCGAGGGCCTCGTCCCTGACGTTCAGGCCACCGGCACCGAGCCGGTCGAGGTGGCGGCCCTGAAGGCCGATCTGCGGATGGCGGAGCTCCTCGAGCGGGCGGTCGCGGACCGCCAGCGGGTGCCCGACGTGGACGTCGTCGTCGGCTTCGAGGAGCACGAGCTCGTCCTGACTCCGCACGACATTGCCACCGCGCGCAAGCGGGCGCGGCGGAGCCCGCACCGGCACAACCGGGCACGCTACGCGTTCGCCAAACAGCTCCTTCGCTTGCTCGTCGGCCGGCTCGCCGAGATCGATCCGGAGCTTGCACGGGAGCGGTGGGTGGTCCGGCAGCTGATGAGTTCGGAGGACTTCCGCACTGTGGTCGACCGTGCCTGGCCGCGGCTGTCCGCGCCGGACTTCGTGCGTGAGCTGCTCACCGCGCCGGTCCTGACCCGGATCGCGGATGACTTGCTGACCGCGCCCGAGCGCGCATCGCTCGTGCGCGCGGCCGAAGCGCCGTGGACCGCCGCCGACGTGCCGCTGATCGACGAGGCCTGGGCGCTGCTCGGCGATCCGGACGAGGTGTTACGCGCGGCGGGCGAGCGGCGCCGGCTTGCGGCCGACCGGGAGTACGCGCGCGAGGTCGTGGCCGCCAGTGGCCTGCGCGGGCAGGTGAACGCCGATCAGCTGGCCCAGCGCTACGCCGGGAGCGCCACCCTGGGTGTGCTGGCCGACCGCGCCGCGAACGACCCCGATTGGGAGTTCGGCCACGTGATCGTCGACGAGGCGCAGGAGCTGTCGCCGATGGCGTGGCGGATGCTCGCGCGCCGTTGCCCGCTGCGGTCGATGACCGTCGTCGGCGACATTGCGCAGGCATCCGCGCCGTGGAGCGCGCGGTCGTGGGCGGAGGTGCTGGACCCGGTCGCACCGGACCGTTGGCGAGTCGAGGAGCTGACCGTCAATTACCGCACGCCGAGCGAGGTCATGGCAGTGGCCGCGGACGTTCTGGCCGAAGTCGACCCGCAGGCCGAATCGCCGTCCTCCGTGCGCGATTCGGGGGAGCGGCCGGTGGCGTTCGAGGTCGTCGACGGCGACCCGGCTGCCGCGGCCGCCAGTGTGGCCGCCGTGCTCGGGAACCAGGTTGCGGGCGGTACGGTCGCGGTGGTCGCGGCGGAGGACCGATACGGCGCGGTGGTCGCGGCCTGTCGCCGCCGGTTCGGCGACGCGGTGGGCACGGGTGCGGCCGGTTTGGATGCGAGGATCGCTGTCCTTAGCGTCGCCGAGACAAAAGGCCTGGAGTTCGACGGCGTCGTACTGGTCGAGCCGGCCGGATGGATCGCGGCCGGCGACCGGGGCCTGCGTGACCTGTACGTCGCGCTCACCCGGCCCACGCAACGGCTCGCGGTCGTCCACACCGGCGCCCTCCCCGGGGTGCTTCACCGGCTGGTACCGGCCGGGCCGGCGTACTCCGACGTACCGGTAGAGGTCCGCTCCGGCTGACGCCGGGTTGACGGGCGCCTTGCGTACCCTTGCGGCGTGGCACCGCCGGATGGGACGCCAGGCTCGCCCGAGTCGGACGTCCCGGTCGCTGCAGGGGATTCGTCCACGCCGTCGTTCCCTCGCCTACGCGCGCGTACCCAGCGGTTCACGCTGGGCGAGCCACGCACGATCACGGTCGCTGACGAGGGTCGGCGGGTGTTCTTCCTGCGCGCGGCCGGTGCCGAGGATCCGCGGACCGGACTCTGGGTCCTCGACCTGGCGGACGGGGTTGAGCGGGCGGTCATCGACCCGGCGGAGGATGACCACCTTCCGGCGGCCGAGCGGATGCGCCGCGAGCGGATGCGCGAGGGTGCGGTCGGCGTGGTCAGCTACGCCGCGGATGACGCCGGCCGTGTGGTTGCGGTGGCCCTCGGAGGTCGGCTGCACGTCGCCGATGTCGACAACGGCCGCCTCACCGAGGTC
>Ga0335083_10007134_pt1 | contig 13815 bp, 10 predicted proteins | sample Lox_Sample_42_FD_206716 | JGI IMG/M metagenome (GOLD analysis project Ga0335083, IMG submission 206716) | Soil microbial communities from Loxahatchee National Wildlife Refuge, Florida, United States - Lox_Sample_4.2 | ecosystem: Environmental > Terrestrial > Soil > Wetlands | place: USA...
CGGTCGAGCCGCCGGTGGCTTTCACGCCTCCGGTCCCCGTGGCGCCGCCGGTGCCGGGCGTTCCACCCGTGCTGCGGTTCCCGCCGGTCGCGGTTCCGCCGGTCCCGGGGTACGCGCCTCCCCCGGATATGCCACCGGTCGCGCCTTCACCATCGTCGGTCGAGGAGCCCGCGCAGGCTCCCAGGACCGCCGCAACCAAGCCAACGAAAAGGAGTCGAGCCGTCCGACGATGCGAATCCAAGGCGAACATTATGAAGCAGCATTCCCGGATCTCCGCCCACGGATCACGGGGCGCCGATCTTTTTCGCGCCGACCCCTCATTTGGTGGTCTGATAGAGTTGCTGGACGGCGTTCGCCGACAGCACGTGATCGTAGATCCGGACGTCGTCGATGAGACCGACGAAGTAGTCGGCGCTGAAGCGGCAGTTCGAGCTTCGTCCGATCCAGTAGTTCACCGCCCAGTTGAACCCGCTGCAGCCGATCCCGCAGTTGCTGGTGGCCGTCCCGCTGCTGGCGTCCAGTGAGCCGTCGACGTAGGCCTTGAACCCGGTCGTCTCGTCGAGGATGTAGGTGACCAGGTGCCAGTTGCCGTCGTTGACGGCGGTGGCCCCGCTCATGTTGACCTCGGCCCAGGCGTTGTAGTCCAGGGCAGTTCCCGTGCCGTCCCCGATGACGCGGTCGCAGTCGCCCGAGGATGTCCCGGTCACCACCTGCAAGCCGCCCGCGACCGACGCGCTGGTCTTGAACCACATCGAGAAGGTCATGTTCCCCTGCGGCAGGAACACGCCCGTTCCATCGCCGCGGGCGTCGTTGGGGAACGGGACGCGGACGTACGCGTTCCCGCCCAGCGAGATGGCGCCGCTCCCCTGCTTGCCGGCGCCGGCCACGAACGTGACCGGACCGATGACCAGGCCGTCCAGGTGGTTGGGCCCGCTGTCGTGAGCGGTGGTCGAGCCGAAGGCGTCGTCCATGTTCCAGTACCCGATCAACCCCTGGGACAGGTTGGCCGTGCAGGTGCCGCTGACGCAGGTCTCACCCAGCGCGCACGAGGCACCGCAGGCGCCGCAGTTGGCCGGGTCGTTCGTTCGGTTGATCTCACAGCCGTCCATCGAGTTGTGGTTGCAGTCCAGGTAGCCCGTGTTGCAGCCGGCCAGGACGCAGCCGCTGTTCAGGCAGGCCGCCGACCCTTGAGGGAAGGCGCAGACGTGGCCGCAGCTCCCGCAGTTGCCGGGGTCGTAGGCCGTGTTCGTGCAGGCTCCGCCGCAGACGGTCTCGGTGCCGCCGCAGGTCGCCTGGCAGCTCCCCGACGAGCAGGCCTGGCCCGACGGGCAGACGTGCCCGCAGGTGCCGCAGTTCGCGCTGTCGGCGTCGAGGTTCGCGCAATAGGGCGAGCCGCTCGAGGGGGTGCAGGTCGAGAGCGACCCGCAGGTGATCGCGCAGTTGCCCGACGTGCAGACCTGACCCGACGGGCAGACGTGGCCGCAGGTGCCGCAGTTCGCGTTGTCGGTCGTCAGGTTGGCGCAATAGGCCGGCGCGCTGTCGGGGGTGCAGGTCGAGAGTGACCCGCAGGTGATCGTGCAGTTGCCGGCGACGCAGGTCTCGCCGGACGAGCAGACGTGATCGCAGCTGCCGCAGTTCTGGTTGTCCGTCTGCGCGTTCGCGCAGTACGGCGACGCGTCGGCGGGCGTGCACTTGAGGAACGAGCCGCAGGTCAGCGTGCAGGTCCCCCCCTGCGCTGTCATGGCGAGCGCGATCTGGACACTGGCGACGCCGGGGGCGTTGGTGGTGATCGTGAGCGACCCGCCCAGCACCGCGCCCGCGGCGCTGGTGGTCGGAACGACGCCCGCGACGACCGTCACCGTGGCGCTGTCGCCGGGAGCGACGTCGCCCGAGACCGAACCGTTCGAGGCGGCGCCCTGCAAGGTGTAAGTGCCGCCGAAGTCGACCGAGGCGCCGTAGTGCAGCACCGCCGTGCCGCTGTTGGTGAAGGAGAGGGACTTCGTCCCGCCGGACGCGCCGCAGTCGATCGGCCCGAAGTCGATCGGGTCGGCCGAGATGGTCGTGGCCGGCGTCGGGATGGGCGCGTCGGTGCCGGCGTCTGCCCCGCCCATGCCCGCACCGCCGCCGCTCGCGCCAGCCGCCTGTCCGTCACCCGCGCCGCCTCCCGCGCCCGCGACGTCCCCGCCGCCCGCCCCCGCGACGTCCCCGCCTCCCGCGCCCGCGACGTCCCCGCCGCCCGCGCCCGCGACGTCCCCGCCTCCCGCGCCCGCGACGCCTCCACCGCCCGCGCCCGCGACGTCCCCGCCGCCCGCGCCCGCGACGCCTCCACCGCCCATGCCCGCGACGTCCCCACCGCCCGTGCCTGCGACGTCCCCGCCGCCCGTGCCCGCGACGTCCCCGCCGCCCGTGCCTGCGACGTCCCCGCCGCCCGCGCTGCCGCCCGGGCCGGCGCTTCCGCCGGAGCCTCCCTTGGCCGCCGCTCCGCCCGACCCTCCGCCGCCCGCTCCCCCGCCCCCGCTACCGCCGGGCGACCCCGACCCTCCGCAGGCACCGAGCAGCATCGTCACCAGAGCCACCGCGCACGTTCGCCTGAACATCGCTTCACGACATCGACGAACCGCGGCGTGACTGAAGCTCGAGCCGTTCGATTGTCAAAACGCCGGAAATGACCACACAGCGACGGTGCTGCGCGAGGTCGTCGAGGCTTATCCTCTTTGCCGTCCGACCCCTTGCCCGAGATCACGAACCTCCCCACCGGGAATTGGAGCCTCATGAGAGCCAGCGTCGTTCTTTCGACCGCAGCAGCCCTTTGCGCCCTCGCGGGGTGCGGCAGTCACTCGTCGAGCGGGACGTTCCGGGACCCCACGGAGACGGGCTCGGGCGGTAGCGGTAAAGGCGGCAGCGGCAGCGGCACGGGCGGCGCCGTGGGCACCGGGGGCACCCCCGGCTCTGGCGGCTCGACCGGCTCGGGCGGCTCGGTCTCGACTGGCGGCTCGACCGGCTCGGGCGGCTCGGTCTCGACCGGCGGCAAGAGCGGGGGCGAGGCCGGCGCCGCCGGGCACGCCAGCTCGGGTGGTTCGGTGGGGACGGGGGGCGCCTCGTCCAGCGGCACCGGGGGGAGCGCGGGCCAGACCGGCGGCGGCACCGGTGGAACGACGGCGGCGGCGTACCAGGGACCTTGCGACGTGATCGCCAACGGGTGCGCCGAGGCGTACGGGATGGCGCGCGCGATGACGTCGAAGTACACCGGCCCGCTGTTTCAGCTCGGGCTGGCCAAGGACACGTCCAAGACGCTCGACATCGGCCAGGCCAGCGACCACACGGCCGACCTGACGACCTGGAGCGCCTTCTGCGGCGGCAGCCAGGCCGGGTGCGTCGTCTCGAAGATCTACGCCCAGATCCACAAAGGGCCCAACGACCTGGTGCCCGGCGTGTTCAAGACGCCGTGGAACCCGGACTGCAGCGCCGGCGGCTGGACGTGCGCCGCGAGGTTCACCATCGACACGACCACCAACCTTCCCATCCTCACCACGAACGCGCCGCAGGAGTACTCGCTGTCCGGGGACAACTTCGCCACCGGGATCAACGGCGGGAGCACCGCCGTGGGCATCATGTACAACGGGAAGCCGGTCTCCAGCCAGACCTACTGCTGCGGGGTCATCGGCATCACCCACAAGTACAACGCGAACGACACCACCGGGACGGACTTCATGCTCGCCCTGGCGTACGGGTGGAAGGACTCGGGTGGCTGCTGCATCGCCACCAACTGCGGTGCGTCCAACAAGTACTGCGTCGGGGCCGAAGAAGAGGAGAACAACGATCTCTATGACTACGGAACCTCGCCTCTCGACAACGCCGTGGTGGTGACCCAGTACGACCCGAGCCCGAACGCGGTGATCACCTACCTGAACGGCACCAAGGTGCTCACGCACTCGCCTCCCAAGGCCGGAAAGATCAACGCCGGGACCGCGGTTCACCTGGGCGGCGGCGGCGATCTGAGCCAGCCCGACCCGGTCCGCATGCGGGAAGCGCTGTTCACCAACAACGTGATGAGCGACAGCGACGTGAGCGCGATGCAGTCCAACATCAAAGCGTTCTTCTCGACGCTCACGTTCTAGTTCGAGTGAGCGGGATCTTCCTGGTCGGGCTCCTGTGCCTGATGCAGGAGCTCCTGCACACGCGCCTGCTGTCCTTCTTCCTGGGCAGCGTCTCGAATTTTCTGGCCATCCCGGTGTCGCTCTTCGGGCTGGCGCTCGGCTCCCTGCTGGTACACCGCCGGCGCAAGGTGGAAAAGGGGGACGCGCGCCGCCCGATCGCCATCCTGCAAGCGCTCGCGCTGCCGGTCCTGGCCGTCACCTTCGCCGGCTTCTTCGCCGCCGCCAACGCGTTCTTTCCGAGGATTCACGTCTCGCTGGAGAACCCGTACGGAGACGCGACGCGAGTGCTGGTCTACTCGGGCATCTTCCTGCCGTCGTACGCGATCTTCGGGGCGCTTCTGGCCCTGTACTTCGACGAGCGCCCGACCAGCATCGGGCGGCTGTACTTCTTCGACCTGGCGGGCGCGGCGGCGGGCTGCGTCCTCGCTCCCCTCGTACTGGCCTGGGCGGGGCTGCCGGCGGCCATCCTGACGGTGCTCTTCGGCGCGCTCCTGCTGCTGGCCGCCACGCCGCTGGCGCGCCGGCGCCTGGCGGTGGGCGCCGGCGCGGCGGGGTTCTGTCTGGTCGCGCTCCTGGCCTACCGCGGCAGCGTGTTCCACGAGCACCCGGACGTCGTGCGCCTGTCGCGCTACGCGCTGAGCGAGTACACCGGCCACCCCATGGAAGAGGTGCACGTGCGTTGGAACGACCTGGCGCGCACCAGCCTGGTGCGTGCCGACACCGGCAGCCCGAGGGCGGGCGGGGAGGCCTGGGGCATCGTCCAGGACGACGGGATCAGCAACGTGAAGGTCGCGGGCTGGGATCCGGCCGCCAAGCCCGCGGACATCCTGCCCGCCAGCCTGCACCACGCGCTGCCGTTCCTGATGGGGCACCAGCCGAAACGGGTTCTGGTGCTGTTTGCCGGCGTGGGGCGCGACATGGTCGAGATCGACTGCATCGCGCAAGGCCAGGCGGACATCACGGGCGTCGAGCTGAACCCCGCCGTGGTCGAGCTGCACCGCGATCCGCTGCTCGCGGGCATGAACCTGCCCGCCTTTCTCGCGCGCCCCAACATCCACCTGGTGGTGTCCGAGGGGCGCGACTTCCTGGACAAGGACCGCGGCCGCTACGACCTGCTGTTCGTGGCCACCAACGGCTCGATCAACACCGGGCGCACCGGCCACACGCGCAAGTACCTGGACACCTACGAGGCCATGGCGTCGTACCTGGACCACCTGGCCCCGGGCCCGGACTCGATGATCGTGTTCGTCAACCAGCCCGTCCTCCACAAGGCCGAGAGCCTGCGGCTGCTCTTCGCCCAGCGCGGCCTGGGCGACTTCGCAAAGGCGGTGCTGGCGTTCGGCTCGCCCGAGTCCCGGGGCCAGGACAGCATGGTCGTCAAGCCGAGCGGTCTCACCCGGGAAGAGATCGTGGCCATCGAGCAGAAGATCGCGTCGTGGCCGCACCCGCGGACAGTGCTCTACTCGCCCGCGGGTGCCAGCGACCCGCGCTTCGCCGACGCCGTCCTGGGGCGCGCGCGCGGTCCTCTGGTCACGGACGATCGCCCGTTCGTGAACGCCGTGAGCTGGCGCGACTTCGAGCTCCTGCCCGCGAAGGCGCGCTTCATCGATCAGCTCTACGCCTCGAGCTGGATCAAGGTCTTCACCGTCCTGCTCTTCGGGGTGGTCTCGGTCGCGGTGATGGCTTTCGCCGGGCTGGGCTCGGGCCTGCGGCGCGGCCGCGAGCGGCGGGTGCCCTGGCCCTGGGCGCTGTACTTCCTGGCGTCCGGCCTCTCGTACATGTGCGTGGAGATCGGCCTCATCGCCAAGGCCGAGCTCTTCCTGGGCAATCCCCTCTACACGGTGGCCGTGCTCCTGGCGCTGTTCCTGGCGTCGAACGGCCTGGGCGCCTACCTGCAAGACCGCCTGCGCCTGTTCCGCGGCCCGCTGACGCTGGTGCCGGCGGCCGTGGCGGCCATCGCGTGGGGCGTGCTCGCCACCCGCCTGTGCAACGCCCGCCTGCTCTCTCTCCCCCTGCCGCTCAAGATCGTCTGCGTCGCGCTGTCCGTGGCGCCCGCCGGGACGTTCCTCGGGATGTTCTACCCGTTCGGCGTGGAGCGCGTGGTGCAGGACGGACGCCGCGAGGCCGTGCCCGCCACCTACGCCATGGCCACGATGTCGTCGGTCTGGGGCGCCGCCTGGGCCATGACCGCCGTGACCAACCTGGGCTTCTCGACCGTGATCCTGCTGGGCGCGGCGGGCTACCTCCTCACCGGAGCGACCTGCCTTGGCGCCCGTCGGCAGGATGGCAGCACGCGGGCCCGAGCCGCCGCGTAGCTGGGCCAGCGGGCGGCCTCGGCGGGGGTCATCTGCGTGCGCAGCGTGCCCAGCAGCTGAACCGTTCGGTGTTCTAAGCCGGATGCCTCGCGAGCGCCGAGCCCCGCACGGGTGACACGGGCTGTTGCACCGAGCGCAAGAGGAAGCGTTCGGCGGGCTCCCCCGCGCGGAGCCGGGCGAGCCAGTCGCCAGGGTCGAACTCGACGCCAATGGGGTTGTCGCGGAAGTGCGGTCCCTCCATGAAGGCGCACGCTTCGGCGACGGAGGCGTACGAGTCCACCTGCAGCTCCATCTGGTTGCCGTCGGGATCGGCGTAGTACACCGAGACCGTGATTCCGTGGTGGACGCACCAGTAGGGTTCAATCCCTTGCTCCAGCAGGCGCTGGTAGTTGCCGAGGAGCTGATCGATCGTGGCGTAGGTGTAAGCGACGTGATCGACGCCGATGACCTCCGCGTGCTCCGTCTCGGCTCCGCAGGGATCGTCCAACCACAACAAGGCCTCCGGCTCAGGGCTGGTACGCGTCGGGGCTCTCGTTGACGATGGTGTTGATGGACTCGAGGGGGGAGATCCTCCCAGCGGCGTCGATGTCGAACTTGAAGACGCGCCAGACGGCCTTCGACGTAGTGATCGGCGCCGGCATGGCGGCATCCGTGACCTGGAAGGTCCGCTCTTCCTCGGGGAAGATCGCGATCACCTGGGCCATCGACGCCGCGATGGGGCCGCTGGCTTCGCCCGAGAAGTTGTCGATCGCGTAGACGTACGTGCCCGGGACCGCCTTGAGCAGGCTGGTGACCTCCGGTCCGTAAGAAGACGTGTCGTCCGTGTCGAGGAACGCGCCGTCGACTGAGCGTTGCGAGTAGTAGACGTGGAACCGGGAGGTGGCGCTGGCCGTGGTCGGACCCGTGAAGTGGCTGTCGAGGTCGTGCGGCGTCTCGCCCCAGGTCAGGACCATCGAGGCAAGTGGGAAGGCCAGCTGGATCGAGCCGAGGTCTGTGCAGGTGCCGGTCGAGGCGAGGACCGTCGGCGTCGCGGTCGAAGGGAGGTCGGCGTAGCGGCCGGTCCCTTCGGCGTAGATGCGCGCGGTGGCCGACCGGGTGGCCGTCGACGCCATGACCCGGACCGCGAACCGTCCGTTGTCGTCGGTCCAGGAGATCGACTCGCCGATGTAGTTGGTCCCTTCGGCGGCCACCTTGATCCCCGCCGGCGCCGGCATGCCCTCGGGCGTGACGACCTGCCCGGTCCAACAGGCCGTCGCGTACGGCTGATCGCAATTCCAGTAGCGCGGCCGATCGATGGTGGTCGTGTAGGTCTGGGTGCCGGTGTCATAGGTCGCGGTGCCCGCGGAAACCCAGAGCCCCGAGTCCTGGTCATAGGTCCAGGTGGGTGTGGTGGTCAGGGGCGCCCCCCCGCCCGTCGGCGCAGGGATGCTGACCGTGGCCGGGGAGCTCGGGGCGAACGTGAGCTCGTCGCCGGCCTCGTCGGTCATCGACAGATAGATCATGCCGAAGGACTCCAGGCTCTGGATTGCGTCCTGGCCCTGCATGACGCCGGAGAAGTCTCCCGGTGTGGCGAGCCGCTGCTCGCGCGACGTGGGATCGATGATGGTCAGGCTGACGCTGGCCATGCCGCTCGGCGCGGCGCCGCCCATGGTGGTGAGCGTCCCGGGGCCGACGACCAGTTTCGCGCGCCCGCTGGTCACGGTTCCGCCTGTGGTGGGATCGACCTTGACCGCGGTGGCCATCGGGAACAGCCGCGCGTCCAGGAACGTGCGTCCGAGAGCGCTCAGCTCGACAACTCGCTGGGTGGGGACCATGCCGTCGGCCTCGATGTTCACGAGGACTCGATCGCCCTCCGGAAGATCGGGAATCACGAACCAGCCGCTCTCGTTCGTCTGCACGACGACGTCACCGACCGAGATCGTCGCCAGCGGCACCGGCGTCGTCGTTCCGACGCTCTTGACGCTGCCGAGCAGCGTGGCAGTGGCCGGCGCAGACGCCTTCTTGCTCCCGCCGCCGCAGCCGGAGAGCGCGATCAACCCGATCACCACCGACCTTCGAAGCGATCCTTGCGTATTCATTGGTTCGTTCCTCTCTTGTGGTTGCGTTCGGCGGTCCACACTGCACCGCGCGTGCCACGCGATCGGGCCGTCGTCGCGCCACCCCGCGCGGTGAGAAGTGAAGCGCGGTCTCGTCCGGACGCGTTCGGACTGTCCGGTACGTCGGCGCAGAGAGCCCGCCGCAGCCGACCGGGATCGGCGAATGCGAAGACACCGAGAGCGCCGGGTCGCGCCACGGGTGAGCCCGCGTGCCTGGCGAGGATCGTCGGAGGGATCCCCGTGCCTGGTTGCGATCGGGACCCGCCGAGCATGTGACAGAGATCCGTCCTCCGGAGCGGAGGCCCCTGTGCGCGCGCCGCAGGCAGGCGAGAGGATCGGGCATGAACGGGATCCCGCCGCGGATCAGAACGGCATCGAACGACCCCGCCGCGACCTCGAGCTCCTCACCGTCCACGCGACGAAGGTCGACGTTGCCAAGGCCGCGCCCCGCGGCCTTGACGCGCGCGAAGGCCAGCATGTCCTCGACGATGGCGGCGCCGAGCACATCACTCCGAGGTCCTACCTGTTCGGCCACGTTGAGCGCCGGCTCACCGGTGCCGCAGGCGATGTCCAGGACGCGATCATCCGCGCCGACGTGCGCCCTCTGGAGCATCCGCTCCGTGACGGGCGCGCCGCTGGCGCGGAGACGCGCGTCTTGCTTCTTCCGCCCGCGCGAGCATCCTGCGTGCCGAACGCCGGTCTACGGAGCCTTGGCGTACTCCTCGGCGCTCAGCACCTCGATGCAGACGAAGGGCTCGTTGCCGTCGACCCAGGCGTCGTGGCCCGGCGGGATCGTATAGACGTCCCCGGCGCCGATGCTCTTGCGCGTGCCGCCCGCCTCGACCGTCAGGCGCCCTGAAACGGCGTAGCCAACGTGCGAGTTCCGACAGTCGTGCGTGTGCACCACCGGCTTGATGCACTCGGACCAGCGCCATCCGGGCTGGAGGCCCATGTAGGCCAGCGTGTACCCTTCCATTCGCAAGACCTCGACCCGGGTCTTGCTCGGCGTGCGTACCTCGTCGGCCTGGTCGTGGGCCTTCACCTCGAACCTCGAAACATTCACTGGATTGGACATGGAAACCTCCTTTTTGATCCAGCGGCCGAAACGACCGCCTCGCTGACCCAGGCACTCTGGCGGGCGCGCGTAGGAACCATCGTTTGAACGCCCGTCTTATTTGTGGGAGCGTGAGGCGTGAGCTGGTCGCGCCTGGAAATTCAGCTACTTGGAGAGATCCTCGTGCTGCACGACGGTCGCCCGGTCGAGCTGCCACCGTCGAAGCGGACTCGGGCGCTGCTCGCCTACCTGGTGGCGACCTACCGATCGCACACCCGCCAGCGGCTATGCGAGCTCTTGTGGCAGGGCCCCGACGATCCGCGCGCCGCCCTGCGCTGGAGCCTGTGGAAGCTGCGTCCGCTCCTCGATCACGGTCGCACCCAGCGCCTCGTGGCCGATCGCGAGCGCGTCTCCTTCGAGCCGCACGGGGCGGAGATCGACCTGATTGGGGTCCGCGCCCTTCTGAATGGGGCGGCCGCCGACGCCGACACCGCGTCGCTCGAGGCGGTCGAGCGGCGCTGCCGGGGCGACTTCATCGACGGCGTCGAGCTCCCTGAGTGTTACGCGTTCCAGGAGTGGCGGGCCGGCGAATGCGAGGTCTACAGATCGCTGCGCCTGGACGTTCTCGGGACCCTCGCCACGCGGCTCGCCCCCGGCGCACCCGAGCGCGCCCTCGCCTTTTCACGCCGGCGCGTCGCGATAGATCCGCTGTCGGAGGATGCACACGCGCAGCTCATCCGCCTGCTGGTCTGCCTCGGACGCCATGCTGACGCGATCAAGCAGTACGACACCTGCCGGCACATCCTCGAGGTCGAGTTGCACCGTCGCCCGAGCGCCGTCCTCGAGCAAGCCCGCACAATCATCCGCGCCGAGGTCGGAGTCTCTGACAGCCGCGCTCCGATGCCGCCGCCCGTCGAGATCCAAGAGCCGGCGGCGGCCCGCCCGCTCGTCGGAAGGCAGGCCGAGCAGCTCGCCCTCGATGAGATCGTCGCGGCAGCACGCGAGGCGCGAGCGCCCGAGGTCACGCTCCTGCTCGGCGATCCCGGCATCGGGAAAACCCGGCTGCTGGAGGCGCTGCACGAGCGCGTGCGGGCCGCGGGCGGGATCGCGCTCGTGGCCAGGGCATTCGAGGCCGAGCGCACGCGCCCCTACGGGCCGTTCGTAGACGCCTTCCGCGGGATAGCGCTCGCCAAGGCTCCGGCCGGCATCGCCGCCGAAGTGTCGCGTCTGCTCCCCGGCTCCGCGAACGGCCCGCCCTCGACCGATGGGGCGCCGGACAAGAGCCGCCTCTTCGACGCGATGGCCCGCCTCCTCGACTGGCTCGCGGCGCGACGGCTTGTTTGCCTGAGCATCGACGACCTTCACTGGCTCGACGAGGCCTCGGTGGCGCTCCTCCATTACTGCGTCCGGCAGGCGCGCGGTCCGGTGATCTTCGCAACGGCGGCGCGGCGCGGCGAGCTCGGCGACAACCCGAGCGCGCTCCGCCTCACGCGCGACCTCACGCGTGGGAGGCGCCTGCGGCAGCTCGCCGTCGGTCCTCTGGATCCCGAAGCGATCGCGGCGCTCGTGTCGGACGTCCCCCACGGAACCGACGTCGCCTGGGTCCTGTCGGAGAGCGAAGGGCATCCCCTGTACGCGCTCGAGCTCGCGCGGGCGGGCCCCGGAGCAGGCGCCGCGCCCGCCGAGTCGCTCGACGAGCTCATCTCCGATCGCCTGGTCCGCCTCGAGGGACGCGCCAACGACGTCCTTCCGTGGATGGCGGCCATGGGACGCACCGTGCACCCGCGCCTCCTGGCCGAGGCGACCGAGCTGCCTGTCGGCGAGGTTCTGTCGGCGCTGGCCGTCCTCGAGCGCCGCGCCGTCGTCCGCGCGTCGCCCGCGGCGGACGACCGTTACGACTTCGCGCACGATCTGATCCGCCGGGCCGCGTACCGCCGGATCTCGCCGCCCCAGCGCCGCCTCGTCCACGCGCGCATCGCGACGGCGATCGCCGCCCATCGCGAGGGCCCCGAGACCTGGGCCGTCGACGTCGCGCGCCACGCTGATCTGGGCGGCGACAGCGCGCTGTGCGTGCAGGCATGCCTCGAGGCATGCGCGCGTTGCTTGCAGGTCTTCGCCTACGGCGAGGCCGAGCGGCTCGTCGAGCTGGGGCAACGCCACGCCGCGCGGCTCGCCGACGCCTCTCGAATCCGCGGCCAGATGCAGCTCTACGCGATCCTCGTACACCCCGGCCTCAAACTTCACCACCCCGGTCCGCTCGGCGCCCAGATCGCCGACCTGTGCACGGAGGCGGCTGACGCGGGCCTGACCGCGGAATGCTCGCTCGGGTTCAAGCTCATTGCCCAGCTGCACCACCACGCATTTGGCGACGTCCCCCGCGCGCGCGCCGCCATCAGGCGGGCGGTCGAGGTGTTCGACAGCCTGCCAGCCGAACCAAACCTGGAGCCCCTCACGGACGGCGCTTACTGCCTCGCGTACCTGGAGATCGACATGCGGCGCACGCGCGCGCTCTTCGACGATCTCGCGCGCCTGCGAGGCGTCGAAGGGCTGCTCGGCTTCCAGTGGGGCATCGGCCTCATCTCGCTGTGGGAGGGCGAGCTCGACCGGGCGCGACAAGCGCTGCGCTCGGCGAACACGCTGGCGATGCGGGCCAAGAAGACGTGGGCGGAGTTCGACACGCTCGCCGCGATCGCCACCGTCGAGCTGGAGGCCAGGGAGCACGATCGGGTTCTGGCCTTGAGTCCCGAGCTCGAACGGCTGGCCGACAAGCTCGGCGAAAGCGGTAACGAGGGGCCGTTCGCGCGCTCGCTCGCCGCGCTCGCGCGCCTCGAGAGCGGCGACGAGGAGGGGGCCGGCGAGCTCGACGGAGCGATCCAGGCGCTCGAGCGCGTCGACTCGCGCTACCACCTCGCGTACGTGCTGAACACGGCCGCCCAGATCGCCTTTCGCAGAGGGATGCTCGCCGAAGCGCGGCGGCGATCGGAGGCCGCCAAGCGGGCGGCCGACGCCGTGGAACGGATCGGCGAATCCCGCCGGGCCGAGCTGGTGCTCGCGGCGATCGAGGCGCGCGAGGGGCGGCCCGAGCCCGCGCGTCGCTTCGTCGCAGGGGCCCGCCCCGAAGATCTCGCCTCCCTCCCGCGCCGGACTCGTGACATTCTTCCACTGTTGAGGGAACTGGTTTCAGGTCACGCGTAAGGAGGGAACGCCCATGTCTCTGTTCGTCGTGGACGAGCGCTTCGATCCCCCGATCGATGCCGAAAAACTCAACCCCTACAGCGACGCGCTGTCGCCCTGCCTCAAGACCTACGATGTCCGGTGGGTGAGCTCATACGTCGCGCGCGACGGCTCGCAGTGCGTATGCATCTATGAGGCACCCGACGCGGAGTCGGTCCGGCGCGCCTATCGCGCCGCTGCGGTCCCCTTCAAGCACATGGTCTGGGCCGCCACGCGATACACGCACGAATAGGCTCCCGGCTGGTTGTTCCCCTGGGCTAGAAGATCGTGGCCGGGACCGCCAGCATCTTCAGCGAAAGCGTCGAATAGGCGGGCGCTGTCGCGGCCGGGGCCAAACTCGCCGCTATACCCCGCGAGCGCGACAATCAGGCCCAGCCGAATCACCATCAGCGCTCTGCGCCTCCATCAGCCGCCAGTTGCGCGATGAACTGACGCCACGGTGCCTCGATCTCGGTGACGTACGCCTCCTCGAACGCTCGCCTGAATTCCTTCCCGTCTTCGACGCCCGCGATGAACCGCCGGAAAGCCGCCGGGTCGCGGTCCTTCAGAAAGCGGATGAAGAGCGCGCCCTGACGGTAGAACATGTGCGGAGTCAGCCCGAAGCTCGACGCTGTTCGACCGTGGGCGTACTCCGGAATGAGCCGCCGTCCCTCGACAATCGCCCGCGCCGCCTCCGCGTCGGTGACTCCTTCCGCGCCGCCGCCCCCCGAGACGAAGGCGGCCAGCCCTTCGCTGAACCAGGAAGGGATCCGGCTCATCCGCCACAGGCCGAGCCCCTGCGCCACGTGAAGGTGGGTCAGCTCGTGAGCGACGACGGCGGGCACCCTCTGGGGCGTGTTCTCGGGTTTGGGCGAGATGAAGATCTTCTTCGCGAGCGTCGTGTCGCCGCCCGAACGGTCGTGCCCCGTGAACCGTTCGTAGCTCTTAATCGTGGAGCACAGATAGATGAGAATCGGCGC
>Ga0335083_10007135_pt1 | contig 13815 bp, 16 predicted proteins | sample Lox_Sample_42_FD_206716 | JGI IMG/M metagenome (GOLD analysis project Ga0335083, IMG submission 206716) | Soil microbial communities from Loxahatchee National Wildlife Refuge, Florida, United States - Lox_Sample_4.2 | ecosystem: Environmental > Terrestrial > Soil > Wetlands | place: USA...
AAGGTGCTGCGGGACGGCGCCGCCGACCTGATCGCGATCGGCCGGCAGGCGCTCTACAACCCCTTCTGGCCGGTCCATGCCGCGCAGGAGCTGGGCTGCGATATCGACTTCGGCATGTGGAATCGCGAGTACGGCTGGTGGCTCGACAAGCGCAAGAACAACCTGCCGGCCGAGCGCACGGCGACGGGACAAGCAGTGAAGTAAGACAAAGACGACAGGAAACGCAAAATGACGGGCATTCTTGCCGGTCTTCGCATCGTCGAAGGCTCGGCCTTCATTGCCGCGCCTCTGGGCGGCATGACTCTCGCCCAGCTGGGCGCCGACGTGATCCGCTTCGACGATCTGCGGGGCGGCCTCGACAGCGACCGCTGGCCCGTGACCAAGGACGGCAAGTCGATCTATTGGGCGAGCCTCAACAAGGGCAAGCGCTCGATCGCCGTCGATCTCCGCTCGCCCAAAGGCCGCGAGCTGCTGACCGCGCTGATCACGGCGCCTGGCGAGAACGGCGGCATTTTCACCACGAACATGCCCGCACGCGGCTGGCTCTCCTACGAGGAGCTCGTGAAGAAGCGCGCCGACCTGATCGCGCTCAATATCATCGGCGACCGTCACGGCACGGCCAATGTCGACTACACGGTGAACGTGGTGACGGGCTTCCCGATGGCGGCGGGACCGCCGAATCACCATGGCCCGGTGAACTCCATCGTGCCGCCCTGGGACCTTTCGACGGCCTATGCCGGTGCCATGGCGATCCTGGCGGCCGAGCGCCATCGCCGCCTGACGGGCAAGGGCCAGCGCATCGTGCTGCCGCTGCAGGACATGGCGCTCGCGACCACCTCGGCGCTGGGCTATCTCGGCGAGGCGGTGGTCAACAAGACCGACCGGCCCAAGGTCGGCAACGAGATCTTCGGCACCTTCGGGCGCGAGTTCCGCACCAGGGACGATCGGTATGTGATGATCTGCATGTTCTCCGACCGCCATGTCGACGCACTGGCGGCGGCGGGCGGCTTCAAGGACGCCTTTGCCGCGATCGAGAAGAAGACGAGCCAGAGCCTCAAGACCGATGCCGGCCGCTGGAATGCGCGTGCGGATCTCTATGCGTTGATTGAGCCGTGGGCCGCCTCGCTGACGGCGGCGGAGGTCGGGTCGGCGCTGAAAAAGGCGGGCGCCCTGTGGGGACCGTACAAGACCTTCCGCGAGCTGAGCACGGACAAAGAGCTGGTGGACGACAATCCCATGTTCACCGTGCTCGACCAGCCCGGCATCGGCCGCTATCCGGTCGCGGCGTCACCGCTGCAGTTCGGCGCCTTCGACCGCGATCCGCCCCGGCCTGCACCCACGCTCGGCCAGCATACGGACGAGATCCTTTCCGGTATCCTCGGCCTGCCCGCGCATGAGATCGCGTGGCTGCATGACGAGAAGGTCGTGGGTGGACCAAGGTAAGATCCTCATCGCCGGCGGCGGCATCGGCGGGCTTGCGACGGCACTGGCGCTGGCCCAGAAGAACGTGCCGTCGCTGGTGCTGGAGAAGGCCTCACGGCTTGGCGAAATAGGCGCCGGCATCCAGCTCGGGCCCAACGCCTTCCATTGCTTCGATCGCCTCGGCGTCGGCGAGACGGCGCGGGCGATGGCGGTCTATATCGACCAGCTGCGCCTGATGGACTCCATGGCCGATGGCGAGATCTGCCACATCGATCTCGGCGAGGCCTTCCGCAGGCGCTACGGCAACCCTTATGCCGTCGTCCATCGCGGCGACCTGCACGGCGTGCTGCTGAAGGCCTGCGAAGCCCATCCGCTGGTCGAGCTGCGCGTGCAGAGCGAAGTCACCGGCTACAATCAGGACGGCGAGGGTGTCGCGGCGAAGCTCGCCAACGGTGAATCCGTGAAGGGCACAGCGTTGATCGGCGCCGACGGCCTGTGGTCGAACGTGCGCCGCCAGGTCGTGGCCGACGGTCCGCCGCGAGTCTCGGGGCACACGACCTATCGTTCGGTGATCCCGACCGCCGAGATGCCGGAGGATCTGCGCTGGAACGCAGCGACCCTGTGGGCCGGGCCCAAGTGCCACATCGTCCACTATCCGCTCTCGGGCTGGAAAGTGTTCAACCTGGTCGTGACTTACCACAACGATGCCCCCGAGCCGGTCGCCGGAAAGCCCGTGCCGATCGAGGAGGTGCAGCGCGGCTTCACCCATGTCTGCGAGCGCGCCCAGACCATCATCCGGCATGGCCGCGACTGGCACATGTGGGTGCTGTGCGATCGCGAGCCCGTGGACAATTGGGTCGACGGCAGGGTCGCGCTGCTGGGCGACGCCGCCCATCCGATGCTGCAATACATGGCCCAGGGCGCCTGCATGGCCATGGAAGACGCCGTGTGCCTGGCCGATTCACTGGCGAAGACCGACACGATCGAAGCGGGCCTCGCGACCTACCGCGACCGCCGTGTCCTGCGCACGGCGCGCGTGCAGCTCACCTCGCGTGCCATGGGCGATCACGTCTATCACCCGGACGGCCCGCATGCTTCGTTGCGCAACGAACTGATGAGCAGCAAGAGTCAGTCACAATGGCTCGAAACGCTCGATTGGCTCTACGGGGGCAACGGGCTCGACTGAGGAGCAAGCCATGATCGCCGTGATCTTCGAAGTCTGGCCGGCCGATGGTCGCAAGCAGACCTATCTCGACATCGCCGCCTCATTGAAGCCCGAGCTGGAGCAGATCGACGGGTTCATCTCCATCGAGCGTTTCCAGAGCCTTGTCGACGACAGGAAGCTGCTGTCGCTCTCGTTCTGGCGCGACGAGGCGGCGGTGAAGGCCTGGCGCAACGTCGAGCATCACCGGCAGGCCCAGGCCGCCGGACGCGGCGGCGTGCTGCGCGATTATCGTTTGCGCGTGGCCTCGGTCGTGCGCGATTACGGCATGACCGAGCGCGAGCAGGCGCCGAAGGATTCGCGGGAAAAGAACGGCTAGACGGCGCCTGGCGTAGCAAGGCGCGAGCTTTTGCCCCCGGGGATATCGGCAAATGTCTTGGCACGTCGGGCGGCGCTAAGACATGCTGTCGGCATGCAATTCGGCACAGCGCGCCTCGACATTCGTCCGACAATACGCATTGCCCTGCTGGCCGTTCTCGCGACGGCCAGTCTGGCGAGAGCGGTCGGGATGATTGCGGCTTTGAGGGCTGGCAACGAAGAGCCCCTGTTGGCCTTTCCCATGACGGTCGTCTTCCCGGCGGTGCTGGTGATACTGCTGGCCGTGATGCCGCCCGCGAGATCGCGTGAAGGAGTCTTGATGCGCGTCGGCACGATGATCCAGCTCCTGCTGATTGTCATGCTTCCCGCGTTCGGCCTCTACCTTGCGCTCGGCCTGCCGGTCGTTTTCCTGTGCGTCGAACTCTTCGAGACCAGGCTGCCGGCCGCTGTTCGCGCGCCCATCGTCAAGCTTCTCGTCGCTTGATCGACGTCGCTATCCCCGTCGCGTTCCTCTGGGCACTCCGCTGGGCGCTCTTCTTGGGGCCGTTGGTGGCGACGCTCGCGCTTGGCTATCGCCATCGGCACGACAAACGGCGATTGATCGGCGGTTTGTTCGCGTTCCTCTACGGTCTCGGGCTCATTTTCGTGATGCATCAGCTGGCCATGGCGCTGGGCTGGTGGCGCTATGGCGGCAACGTTCTGATGCTGATGGGCCTGCCCGCGGACATCTGGCTGGGCGGCGCCTTGCTGTTCGGGCCGGCTCTGTACTTCGCCTTTCCGAGCATCACGCCGTTGCTTCTGACGCTGCCGATCGCCGTTGGGCTGCATGGCACGGTGTTCTCCTCTCTCAAGCCGTTCGTCTGGGCCGGCGAGGGCTGGTTCGTCGGCGTCGTGCTCGTTTTCGCCGTTGCCCATATCCCGGCGATCTATCTCGCCAAATGGACTGCGAGGAACGAGAATCTTGCCTTGCGTGCAACGCTGCTGGCCGTCGGCTATGGCTGTCTTGCCTTTGCCGTGCTTCCCTCGCTCATCATTCATTCGTTGGGTGGATCGTGGAGCCTGGGCACACGGCCCCCGTGGTTGCTGGCCGCCTGTGCGCCTTGTTTTGTGCTCTGCATGGTCATGGGCCTTTCAGCCGTGCAGTTCTTCGTCATCGAGGGGCAGGGCACGCCCATCCCTCTCGACCCGACCCAGAGGCTGGTGCGCACCGGCCTCTTCGCCTACGTGACGAACCCGATGCAGCTTTGCACCGCGCTGGCGTGGATCGTCATGGGGGTCGCCCTGGGAAATTTCTGGGTCGCGTCGGCATCGATCATGGCGTGGGTGTTCGTCCAGGGCATGGTGCGATGGCATCATCGCAACGACCTTCTGATCCGTTTTCCGGAGGGATGGCCGGAGTATCGCGCTCATGTTCCCGAGTGGCTGCCGCGCTGGCATCCGTGGGTTCAGGAGCGATCGCAGACTGCCTACGATCCGGCGAGCGTCGCGCACCGCTGGATTGTTGCGTGGCTGCAGAGGCGCCAGCCATCAAGCCTCGATTTCGTTGCTACGCCCGGGACGCAGACCTTGTCCTATCGAGAGAATGACATGTCGCCGCCATTCACGGGCGTCGCGGCGGTCGCGAAGGCCTTCAACCGGATCAATTTCCCCTTCGCACTCATGGGCGCGACAATTCTACTGGTCGTTCTACCATCGCGTTGGATCATCAGCCTCGCGAAGACCCGCAAGTCTGCAGCCGTGGCCGGCCATGGCTAGCCTCCAGCGCGGCAAGCCTACGACATTGACGTTCGGCACCGGCCATCTGCTGAGCATCCGGCGCAATCAGCTCGCCTTTTACTTCGAAATGCAGGCTCGTTACGGCGACGCCGTACCTTTGCGGCTCGGCCCCTATCGGTCCTGGCTGCTATTCGCCCCCGATCTTGTCGAGCAGGTGTTGACGCGGCGCTGGCAGTCGTTTGTTCGCTTCGAGAAGCTCATGCGTGTGATTAGCCAGTGGACCGGCGACAACATGCTGGTTTCCGAAGGTCAGGAGTGGCACGAGCGCCGTCGCAAATTGCTGCCGGCCTTCAAACTGGCACGGCTGCCTGGATATGGCGAAAAGGCGGTCGGCAACGCCGTCGCCTTCTGTGACGCCCTGGACAGGAAGGCGGATGCCGATGGATCGGTAGCATTCGACACTGACGCGGCGATGGCCAGGCTCACGCTCGATATCGCGTTGGCAACTTTGTTCGATGCGCCATCACCCGGCAATGGCGAAGAAATCGAGCGGACGATCCAGATTCTCTCGGAGACGGCCTTCCGCGAGTCGACGTCGCCACTCACGCTGCCCGACTGGTTGCCGCTGCCGGCCAAGCGCCGCAAGCGCCACGCCATGGAAGTGATGGACAGGCTGGTGACCGGCCTGGTGCGAGACAGGCTCGCCGATGCCGGCGCTGATCGTGGCGATCTCCTGTCTATTCTCGTGGCGGAGCATCAGCGGCGGGAGCAGGCGATCCGTGACGACGCCATGAGCCTGCTGATCGCCGGGCACGAAACTTCCGGCGCCCTGCTGAGCTGGACGTTCTACTGCCTCGCCGCAAGTCCGGAGTGGTACGGACAGCTGACCCAAGAGATCGAGACGGTGCTCAAGGGGAGATTGCCGACAGCTGGCGCGCTGACGGCAATGCCGATGCTGCGTGCGGTCATCGAGGAAGTATTGCGCCTCTATCCGCCGGCCTATGCCTTGTTTCTTCGTCGCGCGGTCGAAGATGTCGACCTCGGCTCTTTCACCATTGCAAAAGGCGACCTGGTCCAGATCACGCCTTTTGTCATGCATCGGGATGCGCGATGGTTCGCCCATCCCTCCCGGTTCGATCCAAGCCGCTTCCTCACCGAGCGCGCCTGGCCTCGTTACGCCTATCTACCCTTCGGATCGGGGCCTCGCGTGTGCATAGGTCAGAGTTTCGGTTTGATGGAGGCCTGCCTGATCGTCGCGACGATCTTGCAACGCTGGCGGCCGAGCGCAGCGCGGGGGCCCGTGGTTCCCGAGGCAAGATTTTCGCTGCGGCCGCGCGGAGGCTTGCCGATGACGTGGGAAAAGAACGGCTAGGGCAAGGAATTATCGCGCGACCCGCTGCCCTTGCGACGTTAACGTCCGCGCATGAAGATCCTCGTTGTTGGCGCCGGCGCGATCGGCGGCTTTTTCGGCGGTCGCCTGCTGGCGGCCAGGCGCGACGTCACCTTCCTGGTCCGCGAGCGCCGGGCGGCGCAGCTCGCCAAGACAGGCCTTGTCATCAAGAGCAAGCTCGGCGACGTCAGCCTGCCTGCGCCGCCCACCGTTTCGGCCGAGGCGCTGAGGGGGCCGTACGATGCCGTGGTTCTTTCCTGCAAGGCCTTCGACCTTGAGGGTGCGATGCAGTCCTTCGCGCCGGCCGTCGGGCCCGACACGGCGATCCTGCCGCTGCTGAACGGCCTCGCGCATCTCGATGCTCTGGCCAAGCGCTTTTCGAAGAAGAACGTGCTGGGCGGCCAGGCGGCGCTCGCGCTAACCCTCGATGCCGAGGGGCGTGTCCTGCACCTGAACGACATACTGGCGATCAGCTTCGGTGAGCTCGACGGCATGAAGTCCACGCGCGTCGCTGCGCTCGCGGCCGAGTTCGCCGCCGCCGGCATTCAGGCCGGGCAGAGCGAAGCTATCCTTCAGGAGATGTGGGAGAAGTGGGCCTTCATCGCCACGGCGGGCGGCATCACCTCGCTGATGCGTGGCACGGTGGGCGACATCGTGGCGGGCGGCGGCGCTCCCTTCGCGACAGTGCTCTACGACGAGATCGCCCTGATTGCCGCGGCCAACGGTCATGCGCTGCGGACGCCGGCCGTCGAGCGGGCGAAGGCGATGCTCACCACCGCGGGCTCACCCTTCAATTCATCGATGGCGCGCGACGTTGATGGCGGCTTACGCGTCGAAGCCGATCATGTGATCGGCGATCTCCTGAAGCGTGCCAAGGGTGGCGACTATCCCCTGCTCAGGATCGCGCTCGCCCATCTCAAGACCTACGAGGAGCGCCGCAAGCGGGAGACGAAAGCCTAGGAGCCGTGCACCGCCGGATCGCGACCCGAGGCCTTCAGGATGAGGTGATCGAGCGAAACGGGCCCCGGGCCGGCGATCGCGAGCCAGGCGAACATCACGAAGTAGGAGACTTCCTCGAAGCCCAGCAGTGTCTCGATCGAATCGATGTCGCCCGCCTTGGCCGAGACGATGGCGACCACCATCACGACCATCAGCGGCACGGCGGCGAAGCGCGTCAGCAGGCCCAGCAGCAGCAACAGGCCGCCGAAGAACTCCACGCCCGACACGAAGGGCGTGATGACCTCCGGCGCGGGAATGCCGAGGCCGCGGAAATTCTGCACGATCATCGGCAGGTGGGTGAGCTTGGTCCAGCCGGTGCCCATGAACACCCAGCCGACGGTGATGCGTACGGCGAGCGGCGCCAGCCAGGTGAGGTAGCTCGCGAACTGGCGCGACCAGTCGTAGAAGACGGTGACGAAGGCGTTCATCTGTTTCTCCCCGAAGTCGACCCACTATCGCGGAGTCCCGGACGAAGGGACAATCGATAAAATGTGATCAACTTGCCATCCAGCCGCCATCGACCATCAGGTTTTCGCCCGTAATGTAGGTTGCCTCGTCGGAGGCGAGGAAAAGGGCGGCATTGGCGACATCCTCCGACCGGCCGAGCCGCGGCAGGGGCGTCCGGGCATGGCTATAGTCGATCCAGCGCGGCTCGACCGCGCGCCCGCCCTTGCCGGTCAGGATCTTTCCCGGCGCCACGGCATTGCAGATGATGCTGTCCCGGCCGTAGTCGGCGGCGATCTGGCGCGTCATGTAGGCCACGGCCGCCTTGGATGTGCCGTAGGCCAGCGCCTCGGGGGCGGCGATCATGCCGTGCTGAGAGGAGATGTTGACGATGCGGCCGCGCGCCTCGTTCCTGATCTCCTGGGTCAGCATGCGGCGCACGGCGGCGCGGCACATCAGGAACACGCCTGCGACATTGACCGCCATCATGCGGTTCCAGTCCTCGAGGCTGGTCTCTGTGAGCTTGTCGCCGAGCCGGATGACGGCGTCGTTGACCACGATGTCGAGCCGCCCGGTGGGCTGGGCGGCGCGGCGCACGGCCTCCTCGACATCTGATTCGCTCGACACGTCGCCCTTGAACCACGGCACGCCGAGCTGCTTGTGCGTGGGCTCGCCGCCCTCGATGACGGTGTCGGTGACGTCCATCAGCAGCAGGATCGCGCCTTCCTCGTGGAACCTCCTGGCGATGGCGCGACCGATGCCCGAGGCGGCGCCGGTGATCAGGGCTGTCTTTCCGTCCAGTCGCTTCATCGTTGCCTCATCAGTCGGTCGCGCTCCAGTTTCGCCACCCAGCGTGCGAACGGCCAGAGCAGGATGAAGAAGAGGATCGCCGCGGCCGTGAGCGGCGTTGGGTTGTAAGTCTGCTCCTGGGCGACCCTCGCCGAGCGCAACAGCTCGGGGAGCGCTACCAGCGAGGCGACGGAGGTGGCCTTCACCAGCTCCAAGGAGTTGGAGGCGAGCGGGGCGGCCACCCGGCCCAGCGCCTGCGGCAAGATCACCAGGAAGATGATCTGCAGCGGTCCCAGCCCCAGCGCTCTCGCGGCTTCGCGCTGACCATGCGGGATCGATTCGATGCCGGCGCGGAAGATCTCGCCGTAGTAGCCGGAGTTATTGAGCGTCAGTGCCAGCACGCAAGCGGCGAAGGAGGGCAGCTTCAGGCCGAGGAAGGGCAGGCCGTAGAAGATCAGGATCAGCAGCACCAACACCGGGAAGGAGCGGAAGAGGTCGATCCAGATCAGCAAGGCCACGTTCAGCGGCTTGTTGTGGAAGCTGTAGAGGATGGCGATCAGCAGGCCGACCGCTGCTGCGATGGGCAAGGTCACGACGGCGAGCAGGGCAGTGAGCTGCAGGCCCTGCCAGATCAGCGGCCAGATGCGGACGAAGCTGTCCCAGTCGGCGAAATTGTCGAGGAAGAGCTGCAGCGCTTCCATGTCAGGAGCGCCTCGGTCCCAGCCCCTCGAGCCAGCGGCTGGCCACGACCAGCGGCACGAAGAAAAGGAGATAGAAGGCGGCCGCCAGCGTGAGAGGCGAAGGGTTGGCGGCGATCGCCATGCTGCTCTCGGCGCGGCCCAGCAGCTCGGGCAGCGAGACGGCGGTGCCGAGCGCTGTGCCCTTGGTGATGGCGATGGCGCGGTTGGCGAGCAGCGGCACGGCCAACCGGATCGCTTGCGGCAGGATCACCAGGAACAGCACGCGCAGGAAGCCCAGGCCCAGCGAGCGCGCGGCGTCCCACTGCCCGATCGGCACGGCCTGGATGGCCGACCAGAAGATCTCCGTCGCGAAGGCCGCCAGCACGGCGCCGAGCGAGATCACCGTCGCGGCGAAGGGCGAGAGCTGGATGTCGGCATAGGGCAGGCCGAAATAGACGAACACGATGACGACGAGCTGCGGCAAGGTGCGGAAGACGTCGACGAAGCCCACGATCACGACATCCGCTGGCTTCCAGCGAAGCGCCCGCACGATCGCAAGCGCCAATCCGACGCTCACGCCGACCAGGATGGTCAGCAGCGCCACCTCGACAGTGACGCCGAACCCGCCCAGCATGTCAGGTCCGTACTGGGCGAGGATCTTTCCGTTGAAGAAGTTGTCGAGGAGTGGGTTCATGTCTCGGTGTCATCCCGAGCGCAGTGAGGGACCCTTGAATATCAGTAAAGGTCCCTCGCTGCGCTCGGGATGACAGCCTTCACTTACACACGAGCTCGTGCGGCGTGGCGTCGTAGCCCTTGAAGCCCGGCGGGCCCCAGCCCGGAAAGATCGTGCTGATCGAGGAACCTGGATCGACCTTGGAGCCGTACCACTTCTCGTACATTTTTACGAGGGTGCCGTCCTTCTTCATGCACTCGATCGCCATCTCGACCGTGTTGCGATAGGCGATGTCCTCGAGGCGGAACGCATAACCGAAATTGCGGCCGTTGAAGTCCTTGAAGCCGACCTTGATCGCCTTGTTCTGGCTAGCGGCGAACACGGTGGTCGGGATCTCGTTCAGCGCCGTGAAGGCACGGCGCGTGATCACGGCCTGCACCGAATCGGGGAAGGTGTCGTAACGCTGAACCTCGAAGCCGTACTTCTCGGCGTTGGCGGTCGCCCAGGTGTCGGAGATCGTGCCGCGGTTGACCGCGAGCTGCTTGCCCTTCAGGTCCTCGAAGCCGTTCATCGTGTCGGCGGCGCGCACGATGAAGCCGTTGCCAGTGGCGAAGAAGGGCTCGGTGTAGCTCATCTTCTCGGCGCGCTCGGCGGTGATGTTGAGCGGGTTCACCGTGAACTCGATGCGCTTGGAGAAGAGCGCCGCAAACAGGCCGGAGAAGTTGATGTCCACGACCTCGACGCCCGGACGGCCGATGCGGCGGGCGACGTCCTTGATCATGTCGACGCCGAAGCCTTCCGGTCCATTGGCGCCGCGGACCATCCAAGGCGCGACGCCGAAGTCAGAGCCGACCACCAGCGTCTTGTCCTTGGGGTGATCCGCATCCTGCGCCAGCGCCGTACCGCCGAGCGCGAGAACCGCTGCCGTCGCGGCCAGTATCCGTCCAAACATCCTGTCAGCTCCTGTTGTGTCGCCGCCGTCTCGCAAGGATCGTGCCTCAGCCCGACGTATTGACGCTTGCCCCGCCGTCGACCGGCAGGGTGACGCCGGTGATGAAGCCCGCCTCGTCCGAGGCCAGGAACAGCGCGGCATTGGCGACGTCCCAGCCGGTGCCCATCTTGCGGCGCAGCGGCACCTTGGCGTCGCGCTCGGCCTCGACCTGGGCGCGCGTCTTGTTGAAGGTGCGGGCGCGCGTGTCGACCGCCATCGGCGTGTTCATCAGGCCGGGCAGGATCACGTTGGCGCGGATGCCGTACTGCGCGTTCTGGTAGGCGAGCTGCTCGGTGAAGGACACCATCGCGGCCTTGGTCGCCTTGTAGGCCACGTAGGGGTAGGTCGTGAGCACGGCCATCGAGGAGATGTTCACGATGGCGCCGCTCTTCTGCTGGCGCATGATCGGGATCACTTCCTTGCAGGCGAGGATGCAGCTCTTGAGGTTGATCGCCACGCAGCGGTCGAACGCCTCTTCGGTGAGCTTGTCGAGCTCGGCATCGCCGCCCGCCAGCGACACGCCGACATTGTTGTGCAGGATGTCGATGCGGCCCCAGCGGCCGTGCGCGTCGGCGACCATGGCCTTGATGTCGCTGGCGCTGGTGACGTCGGCCTTGAAGGCCATCGCCGTGCCCTGCGCCGTGTTGATCATGTCGGCGGTCTCCTGCGCCGAGTCGAGATGGCGGTCGACGCACAGCACCTTGGCGCCTTCGCGGCCGAAGGTGAGGGCGGTGGCGCGGCCGTTGCCCATGCCTTCGCCGGGGCTCTGGCCCGCGCCGACGACGATGGCGACCTTGTCCTTGAGCCTCATGTCACGACACTCCGGGAATGGGGTAGGTCTTCAGCACTTCCTTGTACTGGGGCTCGTTGTCGATCTTCATGGTCGCCAGAACGCGCACGACGGCGCAGTAGAAGGCGATGGTGAGCACGAGATCGGTCATGTGCTCGTTGCTGAGATGCTGCTTGATCTCGGCGAAGGTCGCGTCCGACATGCCGATGTCGCGCACCATCTCGCGCGCGCCCTTCAGGACGGCCTTGGTGAGCGGATCGAGCTTGGAGGGCTTGCCCTCGGTCTCGGCGAACAGGCCCTGGATATCCTCGTCGGTGACGCCGAACTCCTTGCCGATCTTCACATGATGGGTGAATTCGTATTCCGACTTTTCCATCCAGCCGACCTGCAGGATGGCGAGCTCGCGCAGCCGCGAATCGAGCGAGCTCTTGCTGCGAATGTAGCCGCCGATGCCGAAGAAGGCCTTCGCCATGCCCGGCGAATTGACCAGCAGGCGCGCCAGGTTGATCGGCCGCTTGAGCAGGTCGCGATGCTCGGCCGGCAGCTGCTCGGCGTCGAAATAGGGCAGGCGGGCCATCTGGGTCTGTTCCTCCGTTACTGTGCTTCCGAGTCGCGCGACGGCCCCTGCAGGGTCACGCCGCCGTCGATCACCAGCACCTGGCCAGTGATGTAGCGGGCGTGGTTGCTGAGCAGGAAGCGCACGCCGTGGCCGATGTCCCAGCCCAGGCCCTCGATCTTCAGCACCGAGGCGTTGGCGCGCTGCTGGCGGTTGGCCTCGCTCATGCCGTTGCCGCGATTGACCATCGGCGTGTACATCGGCCCGGGGCAGATGCAGTTGACGCGGATATGGTCCTTGCCGTGATCGACGGCCATCGCCTGGGTGAGGCCGATCACGGCCTGCTTGGAGACGGTGTAGGTGGTGAGCCCGCGCGGACGGAGCGCCGAGATCGACGAGATGTTCACGATAGCGCCGCCCTTGGCGGTCTTGATCATCGCCGGGATCGCGTGCTTGGAGAGCAGGAACATCGTCTCGACGTTGACCTGCATCACGCGGCGATATTCCTCGGGCTTCTCGTCGACCACGCTGCCGCGGCTGCCGATGCCGACATTGTTGTCGAGGAAGTCGAGCCGGCCCCAGCGATCGACCGCGGCGTCCACGAGGCGCTTGCAGTCGGCTTCCTTGGTGGCGTCGCAGGCTTCGGCGACGGCGATACCGCCTTCCGCCTTGATCATCTCGGCAGTGCGCTCGGCGAGCTTCACGTCGAGATCGGAGACCACGACCTTCACGCCGGCGCGGCCCAGCAGGATCGCCGCCGCGCGGCCGTTGCCGATGCCGTCACCCTTGGCGCCGCCGCCGGAGACGATGGCGACCTTGCCGCTAAGACCTGCGTCGTCTTCTGGGCCCTTGGTCATTTCTGGACATCCCATTCGATCTTGAAGGCATTGCCCTCGGGCTTGATGTAACCCGCATTGGCGCCCGGGAAGTGCGCGGGGCAGAGCAGCGCGTTGTCTGCCACGCAGTCTTCCAGCAACCGGCGACGGCTCTTGGCCGAGAGGTCCTGGTCGGTGCAGAACTGGCTCGACCAGTCCGGGTGATAGACCTGGATCGGGTGATGCATGATGTCGCCAGAGAAGGTCGCCTTGCGGCCGCCGTCGGCGAGGTTGATCGCGATCGAGCCCGGCGTGTGGCCGGGATAGTCCTTGATGGTGAGCAGCGGGTCGGGCTGGTGATCGCTGTCGATCATCACGGCCATGCCGGCCTCGACGACGGGCAGCACCGAATCGTCGAACGAGCCGCCGTTGGTCTCCTTGCCTTGCGTCTTGTGCTCGCTCTCCCAGTGCGCGTACTCGCGCTTGCCGAACAGGTACTTGGCGTTCTTGAACGTCGGCACCCAGCGCCCGTTCTCGAGCCTGGTGTTCCAGCCGACATGGTCGACGTGCAGATGCGTGCACATCACGAAGTCGACCGAATCGGGATGGCAGCCGCAGGCGTTCAGGCGGTCGAGGAAGGGCGTGTTGAGCTGGTTCCAGCCAGGATTATGCCGGTCCTTGTGATTGCCGAGGCAGGTGTCGATCAGGATCGTGTGCCTGGGCGTCTTCACGACCCAGGTGTGCACGCTGCCGATCAAGCGATCACTGCCGGCCTCGACATGCTCGGGCACCATCCAGTGCTTCTGCGCGTCGAAGGCTTCCTGGTTGAACCTGGGGAACATGCGCGCCGGCTTGAAGCCCGCGCCGCAGATCTCCTCGACTTTCTGGATGGTGGTGTCGCCGAGCTTGCGCATGGTCTTCCTCAGAAGGTGACGACGCTGCGGATCGACTTGCCCTCGTGCATGAGGTGGAAGGCGTCGTTGATCTTCTCGACCGGCATCACGTGGGTG
>Ga0335083_10007136_pt1 | contig 13814 bp, 9 predicted proteins | sample Lox_Sample_42_FD_206716 | JGI IMG/M metagenome (GOLD analysis project Ga0335083, IMG submission 206716) | Soil microbial communities from Loxahatchee National Wildlife Refuge, Florida, United States - Lox_Sample_4.2 | ecosystem: Environmental > Terrestrial > Soil > Wetlands | place: USA: Florida...
GGCTCAACATCACACCAGTCGAGGCGGTCACGCCGAGGGTCGCGATCGCGGCCGCGACCACGACGAGCTGCTTGTGGGCGTCGGCGAAGGTGAGGACATCGTGCGGACGCGCCAGCACGACGAGCCCCACGAGCACCGCACCGGCGGCGATCACGGCTGCCTGCGGGGCGAGCGCCGCTCGCAGCGACACTCGGTCGACGGTCGTCTCGCTCGGCCAGCGCCGCTCGGCCGCCGACAGCGCTGCGAGGACGACCAGCGTCCATGCCGTCGCCATGAGGTATCCCGCGAAGACGTCGGCCGGGAAGTGCGTGCCGACTGCCACGAGCGAGTAGCCGACCGCGACCGCGAAGGCCGCACCGAGGGCGGCCACGAGCGGTCGCAGCCGCGCGGGCGATGCCAGCACCATGCCCAGCGCGGCGGCCATGGCCGCGGTCGAGTGCCCGCTCGGCCACAACGTGGCCGGAATCGGGAACCACCCATTGATCAGCCCGGCGGGCTGCGGCTCGGGCAGCAGATGCTTCACCAGTTCGGTGGTCACGTTCGCACCGAGCAGGATCACGCCTACCCCGAGCGCGACCCGCGGGCGCCCCCGGAGCAACGCGATCACGACCACCAGCGGCGCCCAGAGGAAGTAGGCGTGTGGGTTGCACAGCCGCACAAACAAGCTCGTCGCGGTCTGGACCGCGCCGTGGCGATGCAACTCCATGAACCCCAGGTAGGTGGACAGATCGGCGCTGCGGAAGACGGCGATGTGGAAAGCGGCGACCCATGTCGCCACGATCAACGCCACGCATCCGGCCGCTCCCGCCAGTGCCCATCTGGCTCTAATCGCCATGCAACCAGGCTAGCGCCCGGACGTGACGGCGACCAGGAATTTCCCCCCGCCTGTGGCCAGGTCGCGAGCCTGGCCCACCAGGTGCTAGCTCGTGTGCTCGAGCTGTGGCTTGGTACCACGCATGATCCGGAGCTCGGGAGAGGTCCCGGTCCGGCGGACGTGGGCGTAATGCTCGATGTCCTCCGGGGAGGCCACGTCGACGGTCAGCCCCGCAGCGAGCTCGAAGCGCCCGGCTTCGTAAAGTAGGTCCTGGTAGCCGGGCGTCTCGCTCGAGCGGCCCTCCACGTCGAGGAAATGGATGCCGGTGCGGAACTGCCAGCGCTGGCCGTGCCCCGCCTGATCGGGGCCGCCCTTGGCACGCGCAGCCTGCGCGCCGTTCTGGCGCGGTCGAGCGTTCGCGGCGTCGAGCGCGCGCGACAGCCGCTCATAGTTCCTGCGGTACGGCGCCGGGACGATCGCGACCGGGCCGGCGGAGCCGGCTCCTCCGCGAACCGCCTCGGCCACCGGCCCGACGAGGACGAATTCGACCTGGTTGGCCTGAAGCCATGTGAGCACGGCGATCGACTCGCCCGCCAGGTGCTCGTAGCCCTGGGCCGGTTGGGCGGGGCGCATGTCGATCTGGGGGTGACGTCGTTTGCGCAGCATGCGGTGCGTTTCGCCGCTCGTGCACGGAGTCCTTCAGGTAACGTGCGCTCAGGGTGAGCCGGGAAGTCTGGTCGGCACGCTCGTCGCCGACCGTGGAGTCCGATGTCGCCCGCCGTCGCAGTGCCGCTGTTTCTGGTCTCACTGGGGGTCACGCTCGGAGCCGCGCGCCTGTTCGCTCAGCGGCTGGATCGGTTAGGCGTGCGGTTCGGCTTCCCCGAAGCGCTCATCGGGCTCCTGACGGCGGTGGCCGCGGACGGGCCCGAAATCGCGAGCGCGCTGTTCGCGCTGGCCAAGGGCGCTCACGATGTCGGCGTCGGGGTGCTCGTCGGCTCGAACGGCTTCAACCTCGCCGCGATGATCGGGCTGAGCGCGTTGCTGACCGGCCGCGTGCGGCTGCCGCGGGAGACGTTGGTGTTCGAGGGCGCGGTCGGCCTGGTCATCACGCTCCTCGCCGCGGCACTGCTGCTGCGCTGGCTCTCGCCCGCCGGCGCCACGGTGCTCAGCGTCCTGATCGTGGCTCCATACCTGGCCGTCGTCGTCGCCGGTCCCAGCTTCCGCGGTCGCCGGCTGAGACGCCTGTCGCGGGCGCTCCATGAGCACGCCGGCAGCGACCGGCCGCCCGACACCTTCTCTGACCCCACTCACCACCTGCTCGCGCTGATCGTGGTCGACGTGATCGTGATCGTCGCCGGCAGCGCGGGCATGGTGCAGTCGGCCCTCAGCCTCGCCGGCGACTGGCACATCTCGAACGCGGTCCTCGGCGTGCTCATCCTGGCTCCGCTCACGAGCATCCCGAATGCGCTCACCGCGGTTCGCCTCGGGCTGGCGGGGCGCGGCGCCGCGCTGGTGGGCGAGACGTTCAACAGCAACACGATCAACCTCGGGTTCGGCGTGATCGTCCCGTCGCTGTTCGTGACGTTCGCGGCGGTCACGACGGTGGGGAAGCTGCAGCTGGTGTGGCTGGTCGTGGCGACGCTCGTCACGCTGGCGGCGCTGGCGCGGCGCGGTGGCATGCGCCGACGCGACGGCGCGCTGCTGGTCGTTCTGTATTTCGCCTTCGTGGTGGGTACGCTCGTTGGCTGATGAACGAGCAGCAGATTCGTGCGCGGCGCCTCGCTCGGGAGCGCGAGCGGCGCGCCCGGGCTCGCCGCCGTCGCCTGGTCGTGCTCGGGTCGCTCGTCGTGGTCATCATCGCCGTGCTGACGATCGGCCTGATCGCCAACGGGGGTGGCGCGACCTCTAGCCAATCGGGCACGAATGCCGCGCGGACGGCGCACCAGAGCGCCGGCACGGCGCCGGCCAAAGCAGGCCACGCCAAGACGCACGCCGCGAGCAAGCTGCCGAGGTCGACCGTGACCGGGGTCGCCACCGGCAAGCCCGGGACCGCGACCGTGCCGGTCCTCATGTACCACGTGATCAATCCGCCGCCGGCGGGCGCCCCGTTCCCGGGCCTGTACGTGCCCTCCGACGAGTTCGCGGCGCAGATGCAGGCGCTGAGGGCCGCCGGCTGGCACGCCGTGACGATGGACCAACTCGAGGCCTACTGGAAGCGCGGCGTTCCGCTCGGGCCGGGCAAGCCGATCGTACTCACGTTCGACAACGGCTACGCGTCCCAATACTCGAACGCGCTTCCCATCCTCGAACACCTGGGCTGGGTCGGCGACGAGAACATTCAGCTGACCGGGCTGCCGCCGTCGCAGGGAGGATTGACCGAGGGCCAGGTACGGGGGCTGATCGCCGCCGGCTGGGAGCTCGACACCCAGGGAATCAGCCACGCCGACCTGATCACGCTGGACGCCTCCCAGCTGAAGTACCAGATCGCCACCGCTCGCCAGACCCTCCGGAAACGCTACAGCGTCCCGGTGAACTGGTTCTGCTACCCGTCCGGTCACTACGACCCGACCGTGATCACCGCGGTGAAGGCGGCGGGGTTCGTCGGCTCGACGACCGTGATCCCGGGCTGGGCCAACTCGAGCGAGGATCCGTACCGGCTGCCGCGGCTGCGCGTCCTCGGCGGCACGAGCCCGTCGGCGCTGCTCGATCAAATCGCTACGGCCGAGTCGGCCGGAGCGCCGCCGGCGTCGTACGGAGGCGCCGGAACGGCGTGAGCGCCACGCCGCGCATGCGCCCTGGCGAGCGGCCCGGGACGTTGCGCGCGTCCAGGCCGAATTTCCTCGTCGGCATCGCGGTCGCGGTCGTGTCGGTGGCGCTCGCCACGGCGGCGATATCGGCGCTCAAGCACCTCGCGCCAGTCGTCTCCCTGAGCGTCGTGTACCTACCCGCAGTGCTGCTCGTGTCAGCCTATTGGGGGCTGCCGCTCGGCCTGGCCACGTCGCTGCTCAGTGCCGCTGCGTTCAACTTCTTCCATCTCCCTCCCACCGGCCGGTTCACGATCGCCGACAGCCGCAACTGGGTCGCGCTCGGAGCGTTCACGGTCGTCGCGGTGACGGTCAGCACCGTCGCCGAGGTCGCGCGCAGCCGCGCTGTGGAAGCCGACCGCCGCCGCGCCGAAGCCGACCTCGCGGCGGCGGTGGCGCGTGACCTGCTCGGCGGCTCGGAGACCGAGAGCGCGCTTGCCGAAGCGGCCCGCAGGGTCGCCCAGGCGCTCGGGATTCCCTCGGCATCGATCGAGCTCGGCGCGGTCGAGGGGGACCGCCGCCGCCGTGCCCTCGAGCTCAGCGGCGCCGACGGCGCGCAGGTCGCGACGCTGCTCGTGCCGCGCCGGCTGCCGGCGGAGACCGAGCAGCGGTTGCAGTCGTCGGTCGTGCCGGCGCTCGGGGCGCTTGTCGCGATCGCGCTCCGGCGTGACGCGCTGCAAGCCGAGGCGGTCGAGACCGCCGCGCTGCGACGCAGCGACGACGTGAAGACCGCGCTGCTCCGTGCGGTCTCGCACGACCTGCGGACGCCGGTGACCGCGATCGTCGCCGCCGGCCACGCGCTCGGCAGCGGCTCTCTCACCCCCGGTGAGCGCACCGAGCTCAGCGGCGCGGTCGTCGAGGAGGGCGAGCGGCTCGCGGCGCTCGTCGACAAGCTGCTCGACCTGTCGCGGCTTCAGGCCGGGCGAGCGGAGCCGCGCCGCGATTGGGTCTCGCTAGAGGATGTCGTGCACGCCGCGCGCGAGGGGCTGTCCGAAGGCGGAGCCGAGGTTCGACTCACGGTCGACCCCGGCGTACCGCCGGTCCGGGCCGACGCCGCCCACCTCGAGCGGGCGTTCGCCAACCTGCTCGAGAACGCCGTGCGCTACTCGGGCGGACTGCCCGTCTCCGTCCACGTTCGCCAGAGCGGCCCGCGGGTCGTCGTCCGCGTGGTCGACCAGGGTCCCGGCATCGCCGCCGCCGAGCGCACCCGCATCTTCGAGCCGTTCTACCGCGGGCCCAGCCCGGGCCGCGGGACGGGGACCGGGTCCGGCCTCGGCCTGGCGATCGCCAAGGGCTTCGTCGAGGCCAACGGCGGCACGATCTCGGTCGAGTCACTCCCGGGGCAGGGCTCGACGTTCGTGGTCTCGCTCCCGACCGAGTCGCCCTGGCAGCCGCAGCCGGAGGCGGAGCCGGTCGTCGATTCCGCGTCATCGACGCCATGACCGCTGAGCCCAGACCCCGCGTGCTCGTCGTGGATGACGAGCAGCAGATCCTGCGGGCGCTCCGGGTGATTCTGCGCGACGCGGGGTACGAGGCGCTCCCCGCGAGCACCGCGGAAGAGGCGCTCGACATCGCCGCGACCCGGCGGCCAGATGCCGCGATCGTCGACTTGCTGCTGCCCGATTTCGACGGCGTGGAGCTGTCCCGGCGGCTGCGCGAGTGGAGCGACATGCCGCTGATCGTGCTCTCGGCGGTCGGCGAGGAGGACGCCAAGGTGCGGGCGCTGGCCGCCGGCGCCGACGACTACGTGACCAAGCCATTCGGTCCGCGGGAGCTGGTGGCACGCCTGCAGGCGAACCTCCGGCGGATCGCGCCCGAGCCCGAGGAGGCGGTGATCCGCGTCGAAGGGCTCGAGGTCGACCTCGCGCGGCGCACGGTTCGCGTCGACGGCGAGGAGGTTCACCTCACGCCCACCGAGTTCGACCTGCTGCGCCTGCTGATCCGCAACCGCGGGAGGCTGATGACCCACCGCGACCTCCTGCTGTCCGTGTGGGGGCCCGGGTACGGCGAGGACACGCAGGTGCTGCGCGCCCACATCGCCAACCTGCGGCGCAAGATCGAGCCCGCCGCGGGCCGGCGCTACATCCGCACCGACCCTGGCGTCGGCTACCGGTTCGCCCTCTGATCCGGGAGGCTCGCACGATGACGCGGGCGGCGCGGCGCGCGGGCGACCGGCTCGGGGGCAGGAGCCGGTCGCCAGTTCGCGCCGCTCGCCCCGCCGCCTGAGGCGGTGGCCGGCGATGTTTCGATCACCACACGGCACGGTCGGTGGGCGAGCAAGTAGCTGGCGGTAGGGCCGAGTGCGCGCTCGGACGGCGGCGCGTGGGCGGTGCCCAGATAGATGATCTCGGCCTTGCGGCGCTCCGCCTCCTCGACGATCGCGGCGCCGGGGCTGCGGGTACGGATCAGCTGCGTCTCTAGCTTGAGCCCGGCTTTCCGCCCGGCGATCTTCGCGCTCTCGAGCACGCTGAGCCCGAGCTTCTCCTCCTCGTGGAGCCCGGCGTCGAGCGAGAGCTGATTGGGAACGCGCAGGATGTAGACGGCCTCGACCGTCGCATGCTCGCCGACCAGCTTGGCGGCGGCGCGCAGCGCCGACGCGTCGACGTCGGTGCCGAAGATCGGGACGATCGCCGAGTGGTACTCGAGCTCGATGAAGCCCACCGGGCGCTCATGGCGCTCGATCTTGTGGTGGCTGGTCAAGTCGAACCCCTGGCGGTGGCGGTAGATGACGTAGCCGATCAGCCCGAACACCATCCATCCGGTGCCGACGTAGCGCGCATCGACGTGCAGCGCGAGGACCGAGACCCAGGCGGCGAATGTTCCGATGCCGCCGATCACCGCGCTGATCGGGATCGCGGCGCCTTTGATGTGGATGTTCACCCCGATCCGGTAGGGGCGCTCGCGGCCGGGATCCTTGATCCGCAGCGCGATCACCGCCGCATGCGCCGTGGTGAACGACAGCATCGCCCCGTACGAATAGAGGTTGCCGAGGAAGTCGGTCTTCCCCGGGATCAGCAGAATCCCGGCGAACAGCGAGAACACGATGATCGTGAACCACGGCGTCCGGTGGCGGGGGTGCAAGCGCGAGAAGATCGCCGGCAGCTGCCTGTGCTCGGCCAGCGACCACGAAAGGCGCGAGATGCCGATCAGGCCCGCGTTCGTGGCGATGAACAGGATCGTCGCCGCCAGCACGCCGACGTAGTATCGGAGCACGTGAGTGGCGCCGGTGGCGAGCCCGAGGTGCGAGATGATCCCCAGCACCGGGTCGTTCTGGTATCCCTGGGGCGGTGCCTCTCCGAGCAGGGTGTAGGCGTGCGCGCCGTGACCGATCACGGGCAACGCCGACAGCGCCACCACGGTCATACCGGCATACACGCCGAGCACCGCGATCAGGATGTAGTTGACGGCTTTCGGCACGTCGCGGCCGGGATCGCGCGCCTCCTCGGCCATGTTCGAGACGGTCTCGATCCCGGTGTAGGCGAGCATCGCGAGCGACAGCGCGAAGATCAGGTGCGAGTAGGTCGGGGTCGAGCCGAGCTCCACCTGGTGGACGAGGAGCGACGGGTTCAGCACCAGCACCGCGCCGATGCAGATGATCAGGACCTGGGTGCACAGGTCGAGGACGGCGAGTATCAGGTTGAGGTTCGCCGACTCGCCGATCCCCCGGATGTTCAGCCAGGCCAACACCGCGATCACGATCAGGCCGCCGATCACGTCGCCGGGCGGGTGCGTCAGCGCCGGCCAGAACGCGCCGAGGTAGTGCGGCACGAAGAACGCCGAGATCGCAATCGTGAGGATGTAGTCGAGACTGAGTGCCCAACCGGCGATGAACGACACGAGCTCGTTGAACGCGTGACGGGCGAAACTCGAGGAGCCGCCGGCCTCCGGGAACATCGCGGCGCCCTCGGCGTACGTCTTGGCGGTGAGCGCGAACAGACCGCCCGCGAGCATGAACACGACCGGCGTCAGCCCCAGCGCATACGCGGCGACCAGGCCGAGCGCGTAGTAGATCGACGAACCCACGTTGCCGTACGCGGTCGCGAACAGGCCGCCCACCCCCACGCTGCGGCGGAGCCCGTGAGTTTCAATCCGAGCCATCGGCCCTCATCGACGGTAGGTGGTACACCGTCAAGAGGACGCTAAGCATCCGTGCTCGGCCGTAGAGATTTCGCTAAGCGGTCGCTTCGGCTACGCGTCGATCGTGCGCCCTGCGCGCATCCTAACGGTGGCCGAGGCGCCACCGGATCGGGCGCGTGCCCGCTCAGGCGGCGGGATCGCGCAGGCGGTACCCCACCCCGGGCTCCGTGATCACGTACTGCGGCCGCGACGGGTCTGGCTCGAGCTTGGCGCGGATGTGGGCGACGTGTACGCGCAGGTAGTGAGTCTCAGCGCCGTACTCGGGACCCCACACCTCCCGCAGCAGCTGGCGGTGGGTGACGAGCCGGCCCTGGTGCTGGGCCAGCACGCGGAGTAAGTCGAACTCGATCGGCGTCAGGTGGACCGGCTTGCCGTCGCGCGTGACCAGCCGGTCCGACAGGTCGATCACGAGCTCGCCAATCTTCAGCTGTGGGCTGCCACCGACGTCGACCGATCGCCGCAGGAGCGCGCGTAGCCGGGCCAGCAGCTCGTCGGTGCCGAACGGCTTGGTCACGTAGTCGTCGGCCCCGGCGTCGAGCGCCCTGACCTTCTCGCGCTCGTCCCCGACTGCCGACAAGACCAGGATCGGGAGGCGGCTCCAGCGCCGCACCTCCTCACAGATCTCGACTCCCCGGCCGTCGGGGAGGACGAGATCGAGGACGAGCGCATCGGGCGGGCGGGACACGAGCTCGACGAGCGCGTCGGCCTTCGTCTCGGCGGCTTCGACCGTGTACCCGGCGCTCCGCAGCAGGATCTTCAGACCCCGGACGATCTGGGGCTCGTCGTCTACTACCAGGACGCGCGGAGCGGTGGCGCTCATGTGACGGCGCTCACCGCGTCCTCGGTGTCCGCCGGCTGGCGCGCCACCGGGAAGCTGACCGTGAACGATGTGCCGGTGTCCCTCCCCGACTGGAGCACGATCGTCCCACCGTTGGCCTCGACGAAGCCCCGGCAGATCGCGAGCCCGAGGCCGGACCCGGCGCCGGCCTCACCGCGGCCCCGGAAGAAGGGTTCGAACACCTGCGAGCGGTAGCGGCGAGGAATCCCGGTGCCGCGGTCGGCAACGCGCACAGCCACGCGCCCCGAGCTCGCGCCACCGCTGATCCGGACCGGCGACCCCGGCGGCGAGAACTTGACCGCGTTCTCGATCAGATTCGAGAACACGCGCTCGAGCTGCGCCGCGTCCGCGCGCACGAAGGGCAGATCCCCGGGCAGCTGAAACTCGACCGGGTGCTCACCGGAAGCGTGAGCCGCCGCCGAGCCGACCACGTCGTGGAGGTCGCACCAATCCGCCTGCGGCGCCACCGCGCCGGATTCGATCCGCGACAGGTCGAGCAGGTCGTCGACCAGCTTGGCCAGCCGCGCGCTCTCGGTCTCGATCACCTCGATCAGCTCGGCCCGCTCGGACTCGGTGACGCCCCCGATCGCGAGCGCCGAGCCCGCGGTCGTGATCGCGGTGAGCGGCGACCTGAGGTCGTGCGAGATCGCGTGGAGGATTGCGGTCTTGGCGACGTCGGCGCGGCGTGAGGCCTCGCTCTCGGCGGCCCGCTCGGAGACCCGCTCTCGCTCCACGGCCACGTCGATCAGGCGCCCGAGCGATTCGGCCACACGCTCGATCGCGCTCTGGTCCCACTCGACGTCGTTCGTCAGGTACAGCCATCCGTTGCCGGCGCGCGTGTGCAACGGCACCGTGATCTCATCCGGCATCCCGGCCGGCACCGGCTCGAGCACGATCCGCGCGCGCCCCGCGGCCGTCGCGAACGCGACGCGGTTGCCGATCGTCTCGAGCTGCGCGCCGATGCTTTCGCCGGCGAGGATCGCCGAGGCGACCTCCGCAACCAGCTTGGCCTCCCGCTCGCGGGCGGCGGCCACGCCCGCCCGGCTCTCGGCCTCGGCGGCGCGCTCGCGGGCGACGGCGGCGAGTCGGCCCACCACGACCGCGGCGATCAGCAGCACGATCAGCTCAATCAGGTCCTGCGAGTGGGCGATCGCCAGCCGGTGGCGGGGGACGATGAAGAAGAAGTTCAGCGCGAGCACGCCCAGTACGGCGGTCACCAGCGCCGCCAGCTGACCCCGCCGGATCGCGATCAGCAGCACGGCCAGGAGGTAGACGCTCCCGAGGCCCGCGTCGTCGGACGTCGTGGACTGAAGGGCGGCCACGGCGAGCGTGGCGAGCCCAACCGCGATCAGGACGTCGGCCCCGGCGGCCGCGCCGGCGCGGAGCGCGGCGCGGTCGAGCGGCCGAGCTTGACGGACGGCGCGTACGCGCCCGGCGTGCAGCCCCAGAGCACCGAGCAGGTCCCGCCAGTCTCTCATCGACGTAAGGCTACGCCGCCACGGGGCGCCGCTTGCGATCAGGGTCCGGAATCGACTCGACGATCACTCGGCACGGCCGCTCGCGGAGGACGGTCGCGAGCGCCCGTCCGAACCCGCTGCCGTCGTGCGGCATCGGCATCACGATCGCCGCGGCGTGCATCGCCTTGGCCTCGTCGACGATCCGACGGCCGGTCTGGCCAGCCCTGACCTTCTCCCAGTGGCCGGACACGCGCCGGCCCTCCTGGACCTTGGCCTCCTCGATGATCGATTGGGCCGCCGCCTCCTGGACCGGCATCGCGGCGTCGATCGGGCTGTTCGACGGCACCGGGATCGTCACCAGCACGTGCATCCCGCGGCGCCGGCGGGCGGCCAGTCGCGCCGCCGTCGCCATCACCTCGGGCACGAATCCATGGTCGTCGAAGGCCACCAGCACCGACTCATACTCGGCCTCCGTCTCGGTCGCGGGTCGCGGGATCGCGACCTTGGTGGTGGTGGTGAGGTCGAGGCCGTGGCGATGGCGGTACACCGGGTAAACGATCATCCCGACCGCGAGCCAGCCGATCCCGGCGAGCGCGACGCTCGTGTGGAGCGCGGTCAGCACGAGCAGCGAGGCGAACGTGCACAGCCCGCCCACGATCGCGAACAGCGGCAGGTCCCGACCCGCGATCCGGATGTTGCCGGGAGGGCGGTAGGGCCGTTTGACGTTCGGCAGCGTGATTCGCATGCGAGTCACCGCAGCGTGCGCGATCGTGAACGACAGCATCGCGCCAAAGGCGTACAGGTTGCCGAGGAATGTGGCCTGGCCGGGGATCAAGGCGATCGCGGCGATCGTGCTGAAGATCACGATCCCGACCCACGGCGTGCCGTATCGCGGATGCAGCCGGCGCAGGCGTTCGGGCACCTGGCGGTGAATCCCCATCGAGTACGTCAGCCGCGACACGCCCAGGATCCCGGCGTTCGTGGCGATGAAGAGGATCGTCGCTGCGAGCAGCCCCACGTAGACCTCGGCCGCGTGTTGCAGCGGTCCGAGATTAAGCGCGCGCACCACGCCGAGCACAGGGTCGCCGGCGTATCCCCCATGCTGATCGTCGACCCCGAGGAGCGTCTGGCAATGGCTACCGACGCAGTGCACGGGCAGCGCCGACAGCGCGATTGCCGGCAGCAGCGCGTAGATCGCGAACACCGCGATCACGACACGATTGATCGCCTGGGGCACTGTCTTGCCGGGGTTCTTCGCCTCCTCGGACATGTTCGAGATCGTCTCGATCCCGGTGTAGGCGAGCATGCAGAGCGGGATCGCGACAAAGAAGTTGGCCCACGTCGGCGCGACGCCGAGATGGACGTTGTCGATCAGGACCTGAGGCGAGAACACCAGCACGAGGCCGACGAGCACGATCAGGACCTGCGTGCAGAAGTCGATCACCGCGAGCACGAGGTTCACGCCGATCGACTCCTGGACGCCTCGGATGTTGATCGCGGCGAGGACGATGATCGCCGCGATCCCGGCGATCACGTCCCCCGGAGGGTGCTGGAGCGCCGGCCAGAACAGGCCCCCGATGTAGTGCGGGACGAAGAACGCCGATGTCGCGATCGTCAGCATGTAGTTGAGCATCTGGCCCCAGGCGGCGAAGAACGACCAGAACTCGTTGAACGCGTGCCGCGCGAACGACGACGAGCCGCCGGCCTCGGGGAACATCGCGGTCGCCTCGGCGTACGTCGACGCGGTCAGGAAGAAGATGAACCCCGAGATGATGAAGACGATCGGGGTGAGCCCGAGGGCCAGCGCCGCCACCAGGCCGAGCGCGTAGTAGATCGACGATCCGACGTTTCCGTACGCGCTCGACGCGAGCGGATACACGCCGAGGACGCGCTGGAGCCCTTCGAGTCGCCGCTCCGCCATCAGCCCTCTGTGCGATCGTCGACACGGGCGTACGTCTCGGTGTCGGCGCGCGACTTGCCGTCCGATGGAGCGGTTTGCTGCTCCTCGTCGGCCGGGACCGGCTCCGGCTGGGCCGCCTTCGGCGTTCGGGCGCGCCAGTCGGCCGGCGGCGCGGTGAGGATCACGCGGCACGGAGCCTTGGCGATCACGTACCGGGAGACGTCGCCGACGTAGTTCTCGAGCGGCCCCCCGCGCCCGCCGAGAAGCGAGCCGCCGCGGACACGCGAGGACTCCTCGGCGGCGAGCACGATCGCCTCGACACCGCGGCGGCGTGCCTCGCGCACGATCGCCTCGCCGGCCCGGCGGGCGCGCACGATCGCCGTCGCGACCTCAACGCCCTCGTACTCCTCCCCTACGAGCTTGGCTCTCCCGAGTGCCTCGCGCGCGCGCTTGACCTGGGCGTCGGGCAATGGGGCGTCCATCGGCAGCGCCAGCGGGATCTCGAACACCCAGATGGCCTCGATCACCGCTCCCTCGGACTCGATGTCGTCCCGCGTCTCGCCCGCTAGTCGGCCGGCGGTCTGGATGATGTCGTCGTCGAGTGGGGTCCCGAGGATCGGGACGAGGATCGAGCCGAACTCGGGCTCGAGCGCCTCGTACCGGAGCGCCCGCTCGGGGATCGTCACTCGCTTGAGCAGCGGCTTCTGCTGCGACTTCCGGTACCCGACGTACAGCGCCACTCCCGAGAGCAGCCAGGCCAGCCCGACGTAGCGGGCGCCGGTGTGGAACACGAGCAACGCGATCCAGCCGAGCCCGGACGCGATCGCGCCGATGACCGCGGGTACCGGAATGCTCCCGCCGGAGACGGCGATCGACCAGGGCACGCTGTACGGGCGTTCGCGGTCGGGCTCACGGAACCGCAGCGCGATGATCGAGACGTGCGCGATCGTGAACGCCAGCAGCGCTCCGAACGCGTAGATGCCGACAAGGAACTCGAGGTTCGTCGGCAGCACGAGCCCGGCGGCAGCGGCCGCGGCCGCGGCGATGATCACGTACGGCGTCCCCCACCGCTCGTGGAGCCGCCCGATCGCGCTCGGTATCTGGCGGTTGGTCGCGAGCGAGTAGCCCACGCGAGAGACTCCGAGCATCGCCGCGCCCGCGGCGGCGAACAGCCCCAGCGCGCCTCCGATCGCGACCATGTACTTGAGCACGTCCGCGAGCCACTTTGGATGGAACGCCTCGGCCACGCCGAGCAGGGGCGCCTTGATGTGCGTCGTGCCGAGCGCCGTCACGCCGTCGTGAACAGGGAGGGCTCCGACGCCCACGAGTGAGATCCCGACGTAGATCAGCACGATCAACGCGGACCCCGGGCCGACCAGCAGCTTGATCTGCGCGCGCGTTGCGCTCACCTCACCGGCGATGCTCGCCGCGGCCTCGACCCCGGTGAACGCGATCACCGCGATCGGCAGAGCGAACGCGAGATCCGACCAGCTGGGCGCTGTTCCGAGGTGGATGCTCGCGGTGAGGTTGTGCGCATCGAACACGAGCGCGAATCCGAGCACGATGATCAGCGCCTGCACGATCAGGTCTCCGATCGTGATCACCAGGCGTGTACGGATGCGGCCGGCGCTGACGCCAGTCAGGTTGTCGACGGCGACGAGCGCGATCACCGCGAGCGCGACCGCAACCTCGAGCGTTCCGCGTCCGATCGGCGCCCAGAACGCGGCGAGATAGGCCGGGACGGTCAACGCGGTGACCGCGATCAGGATCGTGTAGTCGAGGAAGATCGCCCAGCCGGCGACGAAGCTCACGAGCTCGTTGGAGGCGTAGCGGGCGAACACGGCCGAGCCGCCACGCTCCGGAT
>Ga0335083_10007139_pt1 | contig 13811 bp, 10 predicted proteins | sample Lox_Sample_42_FD_206716 | JGI IMG/M metagenome (GOLD analysis project Ga0335083, IMG submission 206716) | Soil microbial communities from Loxahatchee National Wildlife Refuge, Florida, United States - Lox_Sample_4.2 | ecosystem: Environmental > Terrestrial > Soil > Wetlands | place: USA...
CTTTGTTGATATGCAGCAGAGGCTTGGGCCACAAGGTTTTCAGGTCATCGGTATTTCCATGGATGATGGTCCCAAGCCGGTGCAGCAGTTTTACCAGGAGCACAAGCTGAATTACCCAGTGGCAGTTGGCGACACGAAGCTCGCGGAAAGCTTCGGAGGAGTCCTAGGTCTGCCCGTGACGTTGGTCATCAACCGCGATGGACAGATTCGCAAGAAGTTCGTTGGCGCAACCGATCCGGCACAGATCGAAGAGGAAGTGGTGGCGGCCTTGAAGCAATAAGGAAGCAATCAGCTATCAGCGGTCAGCTCTCAGCTGTTAGAACTCGGGATGTGATCGATGGTCGACGCTCCATTAAGAATCTCGGATTCCTTCCAACAGCCTTTGAAAACTGATGGCTGATAGCTGACAGCTACTTCAAGTACGGCAGCAATTCCTTGAACGCGGGCGTGCCCGAGCAGCGCAACAGTTCGTACATCATCATCTCGGCCGAGGAGATCACCGCTCCAGCATCGCGCATGCGGTCAAGTCCGATCTTCCAGTTCCACTCGGCGCGAGAGCCCACCGCATCGGATGCAACATGCACGAGGTAGCCATCATTCAGGGCGCCCAGCGCCGTCTGCATGACGCAGATGTGCGCCTCCATCCCACAGAGTAGGACGGTGTTGCGGTTGCCGGGCAGGCGCTTCAGCGCGTCACGAAACATTGTGCTGCCGAAACAACTGAACTCCATCTTGTCGATTGCGTGCGCCCCATCGAGCAGTCCGCTAATCTCGGGCACGGTCGCGCCCAACCCTTTGCTGTACTGCGTGGTCAGCAAAATCGGTATGGACAGGATATTGGCCAGCCTCACCAGCACCTGAGAGTTCCTGATCAACTGGTCTTTGTTGAAAATGGGCGGCAGCAGCTTCTGCTGAATGTCGACGACAACCAGAGCGCTCTGGTCGGCTTCGAGCGGGCGTCGTGCGATGTCAGACATGTCAGTCGAGAAGGCGGCCGTGGCGAGTGTCGGTGCCATACGTCCCTCGGTTTTCAGTTTCATCGATTCTACCGCTGCAATGCGGCCACCGCGATTAGCATCACGTCCCAGTGTGACGCAGGCCACTGAGCCCAAAGCCTCCGAGCCATGACTCTACTAAGTGCAGGAGGCACACATGCGAGGCGATCCAAGAGTTATCCATCAGTTGAATGAAGCCCTCAGTTCCGAGATGACCGCCGTGGTGCAGTACATGGTGCAGGCCGAGACCTGCGAGAGCTGGGGCTATCCCCGTTTGGCCGGGCGGACCAAGGCGCGTGCCATTGAAGAGATGCTGCACGCCGAGCATCTCATTGAACGCATCATCTTCCTCGAGGGAACGCCTGACGTGGCGGTGCCGCTGACACCGAAGATCGGTAAGAGCGTTCAGGAGCATCTCCAACTCGACTACGACGATGAAGAGGGTGCCGTGAAGCAGTACAACGCAGCGGTACGGATTTGCAGCGAGGCCGGCGATGCCGGGTCGAAGGACCTGTTCGAGAGCATGATTGCGGATGAAGAGCGCCATGCGGACTTCCTCGAAGCACAACTGCATTCGATCAAGGAGATGGGGCTCGGGCCGTATCTGGCACAGCAAATCAAGGCGGAGCCGGCAGAGAAGTAAGACCCAGAGCGATCCTGGCGGCCTAGGGCTCGGCTGCCAAATAAGTCGAACTCAGGTAGCGCGGAGGTTTTATGCTCCGGATCGCGGGCGGAGTGAGTTGACGCTCAATAAACACTGACTCTAGAATCGAGAGAGCGCAGTCAGCCCGTCTTGTGACAGCGGGTTCCAACCGCAATTGCTGCCCCCTCGTTCAACGGCAGGACAGCTGACTCTGGATCAGCATATCGGGGTTCGAATCCCTGGGGGGCAGCCAAAACTTTGAGGCGTTCAGGAAGCCACCTCCGAAATTATTGCACCTTCCGTCCGCGCTGGATCCCAGTTCTCGCTCCTCCCGCTTTAGGGATTGCAGTCCCTGCATATCTTCAATGCTGAACGCTTTGACCCTTCGACGAGCGCCACCAGCTCAGCCCGATTCTCAGAACAGATCTTCCTTCGCCGGGTCAGACTCCCCCAGTCCTCAGCTAGAGAATCTGTACCGCCGGGATGGAGACACGAACAGCGATGAGGCATCCGGACGGCAGATGACTTGCAATTCAAGAAGAATCCTTCGGGATGTTTTCGCCGCCAAGCCTGAAAAAGTTCATGAGCTTGCGAATTGTCTTGATCACAGAGTTCCTGAATCATTGAACAATCTGCTCCTTCCCCAGCTACAGACACCTTTTGGGGTACCGAATCGTCTGACTCGAACGCTGCTGGTATTGAGTAGGAGTGCCGCGTTCAGGCGGCACTCCCAGGCGACTTAGCGGCTCGCCAGAGTCGTCTCTTTCGCCGTTGTGACGGTCGTGTCCTGCGCATCGACAACAGCGATAGTCGTGATGTTGACCACCTCCTCCACCTCTGCGCCGCGTTGCAGCAGGTGTACCGGCTTGGCCATGCCTGAGAGGATGGGACCCAGCAATTCTCCGCCCCCCAACTGGGGAAGCAACCTTGCTGCAATGTTGCACGATTGCAGGTCCGGGAAGACGAGAATGTTGGCCCCTCCCTTGAGGGTGCTGAACGGATAAGTGGCTTCCCGCTTCCTGGCGTTTACGGCCATGTCGCTCTGCATCTCGCCATCGACCATGAGCGTCGGATCGGCGTAGCGCACCATTTCGGTGGCGCGCTGCATCTTCTCGGCAAAAGGATGGCGCGTACTTCCAAAGTTCGAGAATGAAAGCATCGCCACCCGCGGTACGACGTTGAAGCGGCGTGCCTCCTGGGCCGCACACAGAGCGATTTCCACGAGGTCTTCGGCGGTCGGCTCGATGTTGACCGTCGCGTCCGCCAGGAAGTACAGGTCTCCCTTGCGGCTGACGAGCAGCAGGATGCCGCAGACTTTGTGTACGCCTTCGCGAACCCCGATCACCTGCAGCGCCGGACGAATCGTGTCTGGATAGTTTTGGGTCACGCCGGAAACGATGGCATCGGCGTCTCCCATGCGGACCATCATGGAGCCAAAGATGTTGCGGTTTGTAATCAACTCCTGTGCCGCAGCGAGGTTCACGCCCCGCCGCTGCCGCAACCGATACAGCTCTTTCACATATTCGTCGTGCTTAGGAAAACCCGCAGGATCGACGATGGTCGTGCCATTGAGTGCGACACCCAGACTATCCGCCGCCCGCTGAATCTCGTCGCGGTTACCAAGCAAGATCGGGGAGGCAATCTTCTCCTCCACCAGCAGGTGACAGGCGCGAAGGATCTTCTCATGCGAGCCTTCCGGAAAGACAACCCGCTTGGGATTGGCTTGCGCTTTGTGAATCATCAGGCGCATGAGTTCATGTGCCTTACCCAGGCGCTTCTCCAACTGGTCACGGTATGCATCCAGGTCGACCGGATTCTGGGCCACATCGCTTTCCATCGCGGCCTTGGCGACGGCGGTGGCTTCCCACACCAGCACACGGGGATCAAAGGGCTTAGGAATGATGTAATCCACGCCGAACGTCAGGGCCCCACCCCCGTAAGCGCGGCGCACCGAGTCCGGAACGTCTTCCTTGGCCAAGGCGGCCAGCGCGTAGGTGGCGGCCAGCTTCATCTGCTCGTTAATGGTGGTGGCGTGAACATCAAGGGCTCCGCGGAAGATGAATGGGAACCCAAGCACATTGTTCACCTGGTTCGGATAGTCGGAACGCCCGGTCGCCATGATGATGTCATCGCGAACGGCCTTGGCTTGCTCGTAGGTAATTTCAGGATCGGGGTTGGCCATGGCGAAGACGATTGGGCGGGGCGCGAGGGAGGCAACGATCTCAGGGGTGAAGGCTCCTTTGACGGAGAGGCCGAGCAACACATCGGCGCCGCGCGCCGCCTCTGCCAGAGTGCGCTTGGTGGTCTCTTGTGCGAAGCGTTCCTTATAAGGATTCATCCCCTCTTTGCGTCCCTTATAGACAACGCCCTTGGTGTCAACCACGGTGATGTTCTCACGCTTGACGCCAAGATGAATGTAGTGCTCTCCACAAGCGATACCAGAAGCTCCGGCTCCGTTGATGACAACCTTCACCTCGTCAATGCGCTTGCCCGTTAGCTCCAGTGCATTAACCAGAGCGGCTCCCGAGATGATGGCCGTGCCGTGCTGGTCGTCATGGAAGACAGGGATCTTCATCGTTTTCTTGAGCGTTTCTTCGATGTAGAAGCATTCCGGGGCCTTGATGTCCTCGAGATTGATGCCCCCGAATGTGGGCTCAAGCAACTGACAGGTCTCGATGATCTTGTCCGGATCATGGGTGTCCAGCTCAATGTCGAAGACATCGATATCGGCAAATCTCTTGAACAGGACGCCCTTACCCTCCATCACCGGCTTTCCGGCGAGCGCTCCGATATCGCCGAGTCCCAGGACTGCCGTCCCATTGCTGATCACGGCCACAAGATTGCCCTTGCTGGTGTACTTATAAGCATCCAGCGGGTTGTCGGCGATCTCCAGACAAGGCTGGGCTACGCCGGGCGTGTAGGCGAGGCTGAGATCGCGTTGCGTGAAACAGGGTTTAGTGGAGACGACCTCCACCTTTCCCGGGCGGGGTATGGAGTGGTAGTCAAGAGCGTCTTGCTTTGTGATGGCCATGGTGTTCCTCCAAGCAATAGGATTCGAGGACGCGTACGCGATCCATGTGTCCTTAGGCGATGAGAAGTACGGGCCGCTGCGCAGGCAGCGCGCGGATAGCAGGTAAACACAGTCTTCTGCCCGCCTCGACATGGATCCCGTGCCGAGTCATGAGAGCGCAACAAGTCCTAGCATCTACCCCGGTCTCCGGCGGGACTAGTGCAGAAGTCACACGGGGGTGTGAGAGTCGTCGGTCGGAGAGTTCCCAGGCTTCACGTCCTGTGACGATTCGGGGAGCTCAATGCCGGGGAAAGTGACCGAAATCACAGCCAATCAAAATACAAAAGGAATAAAGTAAAGATAATCAAGGCGAGCGGAGCCTGGCGCGCCCGGACCAACCGTCGTCCTACCTCTTGACGCGCCGTGGCCGCCCAGTTGATGGCCCCACCGCGTGGGGAGAACGGTTGCCCTCCATGGCCACTGCTCAACAAATCGCATCCGGAATAAACATTCGCAATGTACTGATTGCTACGGATTTCTCGCGTCAGTCTTCCGGCATTATCGACGCGGGCATGAGCTTCTGCCATGCCTATGGCGCGCATGCGCACATACTTTATGTGCTGCCCAACAGTGAGTTCGCGCTTGCCGGCTTTGAGGCCTATGCCGCTGCTCGTGATGCGGCCCGGCGCGATCTGCAGGCTCTACAGGGGGGCTTGCAGAGCAAATCATATGATCCCGTCAAAGACTACGAAGTACTGATGAGCGAAGGCGATGTGGCCGAGAGCGTCTTCGAATGCGCTCGCGAGAAACACATCGATCTCATCGTGCTGGGTACGCACGGCCGCAGTGGAATAAGCAAGGTACTGCTGGGTTCGGTCGCGGAGACCATCTTTCGCCATGCAGACGTCCCGGTCATGACGGTTGGCCCTTGCGCCCGGCATCTGCCTCCGTCAGGCCCCAAGCGCATGCTGGTTCCCATCGATTTCACCGCCGCATCGCAGCACTCCGCCGCGTACGCCTGCGCCCTGGCATGCAAGCATGAGGCCGAGCTTGTGTTGCTGCATGTGGTCGCTACTGTACCTGCGCACAGCACCATGACCGATATCGAACGCTTGAAGCATGGCGCAGTACAGCACCTGGCTGAGACCATCCAGTGCGAGACCAAGCCTGAGCTGGTAAAGTACGTCGTAGATCTTGGCAGCGTCGTGCCAACAGTTATCCGCAAGGCCTACGAATTGAAGCCCGACCTCATGGTGTTGGGCGCGCATGAATATCCGCATTTGCTTGACCAGTTCCGTCGCAAGCCGGCCTACGAGCTGGTTCGCGAGTCGCCCTGCCCGGTGCTCACGGTACGATGAACGAGCCTGGTGCGCAGCAACGCGAACGGTGCCGAAAGCAGTGCCTGATGTTGGGTTGCGAGGAAATCCTCCACTGCAGGCACAACCAGCCCTCCTTTCGCGCACTCTCTTCAAATGAGGTAAAGTCTTACTGATTTGCGAGGAGGAGAGATGCGTTACGCCTCTGTAGTTGTTCTGTTGTCGACGGTTGTTCTCGCCAGTGCAACCTTGTCAGGAGCAACGCCACCCCCGCAGAATGCTACCCCTACGCAGGCGCCAACGGCGCCGCAAGATCAGTCCTTGTCGGCCAACGAATCGCTCAGTCCCGAGAGCCAGGACAAGCTCATTCGCGAAATACGCCACGAGCTCATCATGCTGCCGTACTACAACGTCTTCGATAACCTGGAATTTTCACTCAACGGTCGCACGGTGACTCTGAGCGGCCAAGTAGTCCAGCCGGTCACCAAGTCGGACGCCGAAAACTCGGTGAAGCACATCGAAGGTGTGGAGAAGGTCGTCAACAACATCGAAGTGCTGCCGCCCAGTAACGGGGACGAGCGCATCCGCCGACAGGTTTACAACGCCATCTATAGTTATGGCCCGCTGTTCAAGTACGGCAACATGTCAGTGCCGCCTATCCACATCATTGTGAAGGGCGGCCGCATCACGCTAACGGGAGTGGTCGACTCGGAGGGCGACAAGAATCTCGCCGGCATGCGCGCCAATCAAGTGCCGCAGACGTTCGGCGTCACCAACAATCTGCGCGTGGTGACCAGCGACAGGAGCAGCAAAGACAAGAAGAAGTAGCCTCGCTTCCGGGAGGGCCTTAGCTTTTTCATCCTGCTCCCAGCCTGGCACGTCTATATCTCAGGACCGCGGGAATTGTCTCGGAGCGCATGGCTTCCATCCACGAAGAAGAGACATTAGGTAAGGCATATGACAGCAGGCTGATGAAGCGCCTGCTCGGCTATCTGCGGCCCTACCGCTGGCAGGTTGGACTGGCGCTTGTCGCCATCGTGCTGAAGGCCGGTGCAGACGTCATCGGTCCCTACCTGACCAAGGTTGCCGTCGACAAGTACCTCGCCAACCGCACCGAAGCGCACTCACTACTCGACCCCATCCTCAGCTCCGATCCCATGCGCGGCATCGCGCAGATTGCGGCGATGTACGTCGGCATTCTGCTGCTCAGCTTCGTGCTGGAGTTCATCCAGACGTACGTGATGCAGTGGACCGGGCAGAAAGTAATGTTCGATCTGCGCAGCCAGATCTTCCGCCACCTGCAAAAGCTGCACATCGCGTTCTACGATCGCAATCCTGTTGGCCGGCTAGTCACGCGCGTTACCACAGACGTGGACGCACTGAATGAGATGTTTACCGCGGGCGTGGTTTCGATCTTTGAGGACATCTTCGTGCTCATTGGGATCCTGGTGATCATGCTCAACATGAGCTGGCGCCTGGCGCTGATTACGTTCGCGGTCTTGCCGCTCATCTTCTATGCGACCTCGCTGTTCCGGAAGGCAGTTCGAGACAGCTACCGGCGCATTCGGGTTGCCATCGCACGCATCAACGCCTACCTGCAGGAGCACGTCACCGGGATCGTTGTGCTTCAGCTATTCAATCGAGAGAAAAAGTCGTACCAGAAATTCAAAGAGATCAACCGCGTACACATGGACGCGTACAAAGACGCGATCATGGCGCACGCTGTCTACTACCCGGTGGTCGAAGTGCTGTCGGCGGTTGCGATTGCGAGTGTCATCTGGTTTGGCGGAGGGCAGGTCATCCGGCGGGCGGTAACGCTGGGCGTGCTGGTGGCCTTCATGCAGTACGCACAGCGATTCTTCCGTCCCATTCAGGACTTGAGCGAGAAGTACAACATCCTGCAGTCGGCGATGGCGTCGAGCGAGCGCATCTTCAAGCTGCTCGATACGCCCGCGGAAATCGTCACGCCAGCCAACCCCAAATCACCAAGCGGGCCAGGGCGCATCGAGTTCGATCACGTCTGGTTCGCCTATCGCACCCTGGCGCAGGCTGCGGAAGAAGCGAAGAGCAAAGGCGAAACGATTCGTACCATCGACACCGGCGCCGACAAAGAATTCGACTGGGTGCTGCGCGACGTCTCGTTCGTTATCGAGCCGGGCGAGACGGTGGCATTCGTTGGTCACACCGGCGCCGGGAAGACGACCATCATCTCGCTGCTGCTGCGCTTCTATGATGTGCAGCGTGGAGCGATTCGAATCGATGGTGTCGACATCCGCGACATGGACCTCGGCCACCTGCGCCGGCGTTTCGGCGTCGTCTTGCAAGATCCTTTTCTCTTTTCAGGTACGTTGGCCGACAACATTCGTCTGGGCTCTCGGTGGATTGAGGAGGAAGCGATTCACGAAGCCGCGGAACAGGTGAACGTTGCCGACTTCATCCGCTCGCTGCCCGGAGGCTTCTCCGAGCCCGTGCAAGAGCGCGGCAGCACGCTCTCGACGGGCCAGAAACAGCTCATCTCGTTCGCCCGCGCGCTGGCGCATGACCCTAAAATCCTGATCCTTGACGAAGCTACCTCCAGCGTTGACACCGAAACTGAGTTCCGGGTACGCGAAGCTCTGACACGGATGGTCGAAGGACGCACCTCGATCGTCATCGCGCATCGCCTGAGCACCATTCAGCGAGCCGATAAGATCATCGTCATGCACAAGGGCAAGGTGCGCGAAATCGGGTCCCACCAGGAGCTACTGGCGGAGCGTGGTATCTATTGGAAGCTCTATCAGTTGCAATACAAAGATCAGGAGGTTCCCGCGGTCACGGTTGCCCGTCACGAGCCATCCCAAGTGGCATTGGGCGACGATTAGTTCACAAATTACGAAATCATCGCGCTACTCCTGTCGCCGGCCGGGGTTTCCTCTCGCGAGGTGATTCGGTATGCGTAACTTCGTTGCAAGGATTAGTGTCGCGTTATTGACCTGCTCCCTGGCTTACGGGCAGGCTGCCAAAACCGCTTCGCCCAAACCTGCCGACACCGTCACGACCACCTCGCGCAATGTGGTTCTCGATGTCATTGTTACCGACAATACCGGGAAACCAATCCATGGCCTGAAGGCGAACGATTTCGTTGTGCTGGAGGACGGCAAGCGCCAGGAGGTAAAGGGCTTTGAAGAACGCCGCCCGGACGCGCAAACTTTTAAATCAGCGGTACCGGTAAGCCTGCCGGCCGATATCTACACCAATTACGTTTCGGGCACCGAGCCGGGAGCGATCAACATTGTCCTCTTTGATTCGCTGAACACCGATCGTCAGAACCTTACATCGGCGCGGCAGCAACTGCTCTCGTACTTAGCGAAGCTTCCCGAGAACGCTCGCGTTGCCCTGTTCACTCTCGACGGCAAGCTGCATCTCATCCACGGCTTTACTGACGACCCCCACGCACTGATCGCGGCAGCACAGCAGCTCTCCACCGTTCCCAGTTCGAATATGCGCAAGGCGCGCGACGTTACTGAGGAACTCGCCGAGGCGAGGCTGTTGCATCTCAAACCGGAAGTGTATGCTGCGCTCTCGGAGACCCTGTGGACGGAGTACGGCTCGAAAGCCGAGTCGCGGACGCTTGTCACGATGGAAGCGCTCAACCAGTTGGCCCGCAGCATGGCGGTTTATTCCGGCCGCAAGAACTTGATCTGGATCTCCGGCGGGATTCCCTTTGACCCCACCGAGACCACTCCACAGATGCAGAAGACGGCTTCGTTAATGGCTGCGACACAGATGGCCGTCTATCCAATCGATGTGCGCGGGCTTCCCTGGTTGGGTGCAGGCGGGGACTCTATGAGCCAAGACGTCTTCGGTCCCGAGGGCGGTGACTACGACCATCGTTCAGGACAGGCGCAGGAACTCTCCCTGGTGCGCGAGACCATGTTGAAGATGGCCACCCTTACCGGCGGGCACGCCTACTTCAACAAGAACGACATTCCCGGAGCGATTCAGGATGTCGTGCGGTCCGATTCAAATTACTACTCCCTGGCATATCGTCCAGAGAACCAGAACTGGAACGGGAAATTCCGCAAGGTCTCGGTCAAAGCGTCGCAGCCAAACATGAAGGTGCAATGTCGGCCCGGGTACTATGCCATGGCCGACCCGTTCGGCACGCCAAATGTTGATCGCACCTTCTCCCTGGCCATGCAGCCCGGCGTGCCGCCGTCGACGGCCCTGGTGATGCAGGCTCGGGTCGTTCCTCCCGATGCCCAAAATGGCGCGACGCAGATCGACTTCCTCGTCGATATCCACGAACTGCAGTTCCTGATGTCGGCCGATGAGCACCGCCAGCCCAATCTGATGTTTGTGGCGGCAGCCTGGGACGAGCGAGGCAAAGCGCAGGGCAGTGTCTCAGGCACCTATCAGGAAATCCTCCAGCCGGCCGACTTGCAGGTGCTGCTCCGTACGGGGCTGCGCCTGCAGCAGCAACTTTCGCTGAAGCCGGGCAACTATAACCTCCGGCTGGGACTGGTCGATCGCCTCTCAGGGCGAATCGGCACTATCGACGTGCCACTCATTGTGAAGGCAAGCTAAGGTAGCGGGGAGCACTCCCCAACCTCGATTGCTGGGGCGCGGTGTTCCGAGCCGCCACCGAGCAAGTGCCGCTCGAGTGGGGCATCTTATCGCTTGAGCGACAGTCATTGCGCTACTTCCGGACCTTGCGCGGGTTATCATCTCCCGAGGTGATTGGGCATGCGTAAACTGGTTGCGCGGATTGGTGTCGGGTTGTTTGCCTGCTCCATTGCTTATGGGCAGGCGACCAAGACCGCTTCGTCAAGGCCCTCCGCCACCTTCACGACGACTTCGCGCAACGTTGTTCTGGACGTCATCGTCACCGACAGCCACGGCAATCCAATTCATGGTCTTAAGCCGCGCGACTTCAGCATTGTGGAAGATGGCAAACGCCAGCAGGTAAAGGGATTTGAGGAACACCGGCCGGACACACAGACCAAGCAACCGGTCTCGCCGGTGCAGCTTCCCGCCGATACCTACACCAACTATGTGACGAGCACCGAGCCGGGCGCAGTCAATATCATCCTGTTCGATTCACTCAATACCGACCGCCAGAACCTAATGTCCGCCCGGAGGCAGCTGCTGGCATATCTGACAAAGCTCCCCAACAATGCTCGCGTAGCGCTATTCACCCTGGATGGTGAACTGCATCTCATCCATGGCTTCACCGACGACAGCAAAGCCCTAATCGAAGCGGCTCAGCAGCTCTCCACCACTCCTAATTCGAGCATGCGTAAGGCGCGCGATGTCACCGAGGAGCTGGCAGAAGCGAGATACACGAAGATAGCGGCCAGCAGTCCGCAGATGTATGCCGCGCTTACCAGATTCTTGTGGAGCGAGTACGACTCGAAAGCCGAGTCGCGCACGCTGATCACCATGGAAGCGTTAAACCAATTGGCGCGCAGCATGGCCGTATATTCTGGCCGCAAGAACCTGATCTGGATTTCCGGCGGGATTCCATTCGACCCCACCGAGACTACTCCACAGATGCAAAAGACGGCGTCACTCCTGGCGGCGACACAGATGGCAGTCTATCCGATCGATGTGCGCGGCCTTCCGTGGCTGGGCGCCGATGGAGGCGCCCCCAGCGCCGACGTCTTTGGTCCTCGCGGCGGCGATTACGAAACGAGATCCGGGCAGGGGCAGGAACTGTCGCTAATACACGAGACCATGCTCAACATCGCGCACCTGACTGGCGGACACGCCTACTTCAACAACAACGATATTTCCGGGCAGATTCAGGACGCCATCGAATCGACCTCGAACTACTACACTGTGGCATACCGGCCCGACAATCAGGACTGGAACGGCAAATTTCGCAAAGTATCCGTGAAGATTTCTCAGCCAAATGCAAAAGTGCAGTGCCGTCCTGGTTATCTCGCAGTAGCCGATCCTTTCGGCTCTCCTGACATCGATCGCACGTTCTCCGTGGCAATGCAGCCCGGTGTCCCTCCTTCCACTGCCCTGATTATCAAGGCCAGAGTCTTGCCGCCCGATGGCCCAGGAAAGGCGACGCAGGTTGACTTCCTGGTGGATGTGCATGACCTGTCTTTCCTGAGTTCGGAGGACCATCGGCAACAACCCAACCTGATGTTTGTATCTGCGGCGTGGGATACCCAGGGCAAGGCGCAGGGGAGCGTTTCCGGCAATTACAGGCAGATCCTGCAACCTGCCGACATGGAGACGCTTAGGCGAACCGGATTGCGCCTGCAACAGCAGCTTCCGCTTAAGCCGGGTAATTATCAGCTCCGTCTCGGAGTCGTCGACCGGCACTCTGGCAGGATCGGCACCATTGATGTGCCGCTCAAAGTCGACCCTAGCTGAGCAAGCGTTTGCTACTATCCCGACATGCCGCTGCTGCAGGCGCGCAACCTCTGCAAAACGTTTCAATCTGGGCAGTCGGACTTCGGCTCTCGGGCACAGGGCGAAGTGCGCGCTGTCGACGATGTCTCGCTTTCCATTGAACCGGGCGAAACGCTAGGACTGGTCGGCGAGTCGGGCTCGGGCAAGACTACGCTTGGCCGTATTCTGGTTCGCCTCATCGAGCCGGACTCAGGCTCAATTTCTTTGAAAGATCATGACGTGCTTGCCGCGCGCGGTTCGGCACTGCGGCACCTTCGACGCAACATGCAGATTATCTTCCAGGACCCGTTTGGCTCGCTTGATCCGCGGATGACAGTGGAACAAATCGTCTGTGAGCCGCTGACTGTTCATGGCGAGGGCGACCGCAGAATGCGTCAGACGCGCGCTTCGGAGATGATGCGCGCCGTAGGCATGGACGCTTCAGCCTTGAACCGATATCCGCACGAGTTCAGCGGCGGGCAGCGACAGCGCATCGGAATTGCCAGGGCCCTCGTACTACGTCCGCAGTTTATCGTGGCAGACGAGCCTGTCTCGGCTCTCGACGTCAGCGTCGGCGCTCAAATCGTCAATCTCATGCGCACGCTTCAGCGGGAATTTCAACTCACCTACCTGTTTATTTCGCACTCCCTGCCGGTGGTGCGATACCTGGCTACACGAATCGCGGTGATGTACCGCGGCAAGCTTGTCGAGGTCGGGACGACCGAGGAGATCACAACGTCACCACGGCACGAATACACAAGGTCCCTACTTGCCTCAACTCCGGAGCTGAGAAGGTAACGATAACCTAGCCTTCAGACTCCCATGTAATACCGGTAAAACTCATCATCGCGCTTCCAGCCGAGAGATTCATACAAACGCTGCGCTGCGTCGTTGCTGACGGCCGTCTCTAACACCAGGCCGTTCGCCTGGGTCTCCTCGGCGAGACGATGCGCGCGCTCGACCAAAGCACGTCCGTAGCCGTGCTTGCGCGCCTCCGGTAGTACGTAAAGATCGTTCAAGATCCATTGCCGCGAGAGATTAGTGGAAGAGAAGGCCGGATACAGCTGCAGAAACGCTGCGGCTCGGCCTTCATGGCGAACATAGAAAACTACGGACTCTCCCTTACTCAGGCGGGCGAAAAGAAAGCGGCGCGCCGCCTCTTCATTCGGAGTCTTGTTGTAGAACTGGCGATACAGGTCAAACAGGGGAGCGATTTCCCCGACGTCCGCAGGAGTGGCTTGGAGCACTTCGTGTGCCGTCGCATGCAGGGTCATGACAGGCAGGGAAACATAGACCAACGCCCACCGTCAAATCCAAATCAGCAATCAGACTCTCACCATGTAAGCCAATTCGCTCCTCAAAAGCAGCGACAATGTCAATCAAAAACACGTCCATAAAAGTTACCGGGGCCCGTTCATTTCTGTGGAAATCACCTGAAAAAGTGATTTATGATTGCGAAA
>Ga0335083_10007141_pt1 | contig 13808 bp, 10 predicted proteins | sample Lox_Sample_42_FD_206716 | JGI IMG/M metagenome (GOLD analysis project Ga0335083, IMG submission 206716) | Soil microbial communities from Loxahatchee National Wildlife Refuge, Florida, United States - Lox_Sample_4.2 | ecosystem: Environmental > Terrestrial > Soil > Wetlands | place: USA...
AGAAGGAGCTCACCGAATACAACAAGCTCTATCGCGAGATAAACGGGTCGGATGCGCCGCAGCCCGTCTCCGCCGGCTGGACCTTCGTCGACGAGAGCGCCGAGCGGGCGCGCGAGATGGCGGTGCAGTATATCGGCGGCTACTACCGCACGGTGCTCGACCACTACCAGTTCGGCGCCGCGCACATGAAGAACCAGCGCGGCTACGAGTACTACGCCAAGATGAACGAGAAGCTCGCGGTCTACGGCGACCAGAAGGCGATCGAGTTCTTCGCCGACCTGCAGGTCTACGGCACGCCCGAGCAGGTCTACGAGAAGATCCTGGCGATCCACAGGCAGACCAACAATTCGAGCTATGTCGGCGTGTTCTCCTATGCCGGCATGCCGCACGAGGAGGCCGCGCGCAACGTGCGCCTCTTCGCGGCCAAGGTGATGCCGGAGCTGAAGAGGTTCGACGCCGGCGCGGCGATCGATCAGGCGGGCCTGCTGACCGACCATAGGCTGGCCGTCGCGGCGGAGTAGCTACCGGCGACGCAAGACGCGCCAGGCCAACCGGAACGGCCGCGTGAGGTAGTAGAGCCGCCACAGCGGCCGCGGCAGCTTCATCGCCTGATAGTCGCCCGGCGTCGGCGTGAGAGCGAAGCTCATGAGCGCCCAGAATCGCCGCCACGCGCCGTCGCAAAGATCGAGATCCTCCAGGTCGCGCCGCGGCAGGAGCGCCGCGTGCCCGCCGCGCAGCCGGGTCTCGATGCGCACCGCGATGCGCTCGGCCCGCGCCCGCCGCGCAACGACGGGCGCCAGCGAGGCGGGGACCGGCACGCCGCAGATCCGCTCGGCCAGCAGCGCGCCGACCAGCACGCTGTCGCCGCTGCCCTGGCGGCGCGCGCGGTCGTGAATGGTCCTCCAGTCGAGACCGGGCTCGCGATCGATGACCATGGCGAAGTCGCAGATCCAGGCGAGCGACTTCCATGCCTCCTTCATGCCGTGGCCGGCGAGCAGCAGCGCCGTCTCCTCGGGCGCGAGCGCCGGCACGTCGACGGTGCCGACGCGCACGGGGATCCGCTTCAGCCAGATCTCCTCGACCTTGAGCGGAAAGGGCAGCGGCCGGGCCGTGAAGCCCCAATGCAGGTCGACGGCCGTATTATTGCCCACCAGCGCGTACTGGCGCTGATAGGCGAGGAAGGCCTCGCGGAAGACGCGATCGCCCTGGCGGCTGGCGAAGCCCAGCCGGCGCGCGAGGTCCTCCGCTTTGGCCCGCTGATCGGGCGGCACGATCACGTCCAGATCGGTGAACTCCCGCCGCGACAGCTCACCATAGAGGCCGACCGCCACGACGGGTCCCTTGAAGACGGCGAAGCGCATGCCGGTATGGTTGTAGAGCTGGACGAGCCTGCCGAGCGCCTCGCTCATCGCCAGCGACCGCACGAGATGCTGGCGTCCGAAAGCCTCCAGCGCCTGACGCAGCGGATCCGGCACGCCCCGCCATTGCACCGCCGCAAGGGCCAACGCCAGCAACGGCCGCACCCCGTGATCGTCGGCCAGCGCTTCCAGTTCCTCGAAATCGACCGCGCCGCCCGCGAGGCAGTCGCGCACGCGCGCGAGATCGGGCGCCGGCCGGACAGCCGCGCTCAAGAGCTCGAACTCGATCCTGTTGCTGCTGGTGTTGCTGGCAGGCGGCGTCATCGACGTCCCGCCCTCGCGCGGCGCTCTTGCCGGGGTCGGACGTTCTTAACCCGTCTTGGTGTTGCGGCCGCGGCCGCCGCGATCGGAATTGCCGGACTGACCGACGGCCATGGTGAGATCCTTGACGCTCCCCCAGGCGTGCAGAACGGGCGCCGCATAGGGTTTGCGGACCGGCGAGGTCTGCTCGTTCTTTTCGACGGTTTCAGTCTTCTCGTTCATTGCCGATGCCCCTTGGAAGATCTCCGCTGGCGAGCAAAAGTCTAACACGGCCCCTTGGCCAATGGTACCCGCAGCAAAGTTGCAGTCGGCCGGAAAAGCCCGCTTCCATACCCCTTCGGCGCGACACTTTTGCACAAGGACGGGCTACTCGACGGCCTCGATCAGCCCCGCTTCCTCGAGGCTCGTGAGGAACGTCATGACGTCGGCACGGCAGGCCTCTGCCGTCACATCGAAGTGGTCGACCACCGACGCGCAGAGCTCGGCCACCGAGCGCGGCTCCTCGAGCGCGCCCCAGATATGGGCGCCCACGCCCTCGAGCCCGAAGTAGACCGACTTGCCGAGATCGAGGATCGCGATCTCCTCGTTCAGGTTGCAGGAAATCTGCTGGGCCGACCGCCGCACCACGGTCGAGGCATCGAAGGCCGCCATCGTCACGTCACTCCTGTGGTGCGCGCGTTATACATCAGCCAGTGATCGAGCGCATGGACGGCGAGCAGCGGCTCGGCGTCGCTGCCTTGGGCCAGCACGGCCGGAACGCGCGAGACATCGACATATCCCCCGAGTCGCCCGGACGATGACAGGGCGCCGAGCTCGCCACGTCCCAGCGGACCCGCGAGCGGCGATCCGGCGAGCGGCGATTTCGGGCGCTGCAGGATCTCCTCGGGCAGGCGCCCCTGCATGGCCTCGCGCATCAGGAGCTTGCCGCGCGCCCAGGGCACGGGCGGCACCGAAAGCAGGAACGCGAGCACGCGCAGGTCGAAGTAGGGATGACGCCAGACGAACGGCGCCCAGCTCTCATCCTGGGCGCGGTCGCGGAGGAACTCCTGCCACATCGCGTGGCCGAAGGCGCCCATGGCCCGCGGGTGCCAGCCGTGGGTGCGATCGACCACGTCGCGGTGCTCGCGCAGGCGTTCCTCGAGACGGAGCCGTGCGGCGAGCGACGGATCGATCCAGGGCGGCAGCAACGGCGGCGGAGCGAGGGCCGGCGACGGCCGAAGATAGCGGCGGGCCGTGGCGCGCCAGTCGGCGGGCTGCATCGCCGCGAGATAAAGCCACGCCGCCTCGGCCATGCGGCTCCATTGGAACCGACGCGCGAGCCAGGAGAAATAGGCGCCGCGCTCGAAGACCAGCGCATTGTCGGGCCCTTCGCCATAGAGCCAGACCGGCGCGAGCCGCGCGAGCTCGGCGGCGAGCCGGCGATCGAACTCGGCCCGGATGACCGCGGTCGACGGCTCGGCGAAGCGAAGCGCGCGCGTGCGCCAGGCCGGATCGAAGACGGTGTTGTCGATCGCCGACAGCCTGAGCTCGATGCCGAGATGGCGCGCGGCGAGCGTGCTGAAATGCGCCTCATGGTCGGGCATCAGCCATTCGAAATGATCGCACTGGGCAACGACGCGGCCCGCCCCCGCGCTCTCGACGGCGAAGGCCGCGAGCGTCGTCGAATCGAGGCCGCCGCTCATCGAGATGCCGATCCGCCCGCGCGGCAGCCGGTCGGCGACGGCCCGTGCCATCAACTCGCGGAATCGTTCGCCATAGAGCCGCCGCTCGCGGAGATGGAGCGGCTCCTCGACCGTGAGCCGCCAGTAGCGGCGGCGGTCTTCCTCCACGCCGGAGAGCCGCAGGAGATGGGCCGGCGGCAGACGCGCGATATCGCGCCGGATGGTGCGATGCAGATCGAGGTTGCGGTCGCGGCAAAGAAAGTCGGCGACCCAGAGATCGTCCAGCGCAGGATCGAGGCCCGGCCGGGTCGCCAGCCAATCGAGCGAATCGGACACCACGCGGCAGGGGCCGAGCGTGGCGTGAAAGAGCGCCCGCACGCCGAGCTGATCGCGCGCGGCAAGCAAGATGCCCTGCGCGTCGTCCCACAAAGCGAAGCAGAAATCGCCGCTGAGGAAATCGAGGAAGCGCTCGCCCCATTTGGCATAGGCCTGCAGGCAAAGCGCGCCGTCCGATACAGTCGCGTCCACGCCCTCCAGCCGCCCGCGCAGCTCGTCGCGGGCATCGAGGCGGAGGCGGCCCACGAGGAAGAACCGCTCGCCCAGCCGCTCGATCGAACGGAATTCGCCGTCGATCGCCGCGTCGGCGGTCGAGGCGATCAGCGCGACACGGCGGCGCTCGCCCACGATATCGATCCGCAGCGCCGGTCCCGGCGGCCCCGCGAGCGCGCGCGTGTCGACCGGCCGGCCGTCGGTGCTGAGGATCGCCGCGAACATGTCAGACCTGGCCGGCAGACCCGTCGGTGCGGCCCTCGACCCGCCAGGCCAGCAGGCGCGCATATTCGTCCTCGACCTCGCCGATCAGGGTCCGGCCCTCGACCTCGACCCAGGCGTGGGCCGCGAACGCCTGCCCGTGCCGGGCGACGCCGATGTGCAGCGCCGAGGGATGCCCCTCGCGCGACAGGAGGCGCTGCAGGGCGAGCGCGGAGACCAGGCACGTGGCGCCCGGCAGGCGGCGCGAGACGGCGGACACTGCCCAGGCGACGCGCTCGATCGGTTGCGGCGCTCCGGGCGTCTGCGTGCGCGCCGCCCAGAGCCGCAGCCTCTCGACCGATACAAGAGAGAGCGCCACACGCACGATCAACAGTGCGGCCAGGGCGCGCAGCAGCAGGCGGCGATCGGCGCCGGACAGAGCGAGGAAGCGGGCCAGTGTCCTCACGCCCCGGCTGCCGGCAAACCGATCGCCCGCCAGATCTCGTCCGCGACCCGCGGCAACAGCGCATAGCGGCGCTCGTAGCCGAGCGCGTGAACAGGCAGCGCCTGGGCCAACCGCTCGACGAAGGCCATCTGGCGCGCGAGCCGCTCGGGCGCCACGTAGCGGATGTTCATCGCCGACGCGAGCAGCACCTTCGCCTTTTCCATGCCGGCGAGCGCACGGACCTCGACGGGCGGCTCCCCCGATGGCGCGGGAGCGCCCAGCCAGAACAATGCCGCCAGCGCCACCGGTCCGGCGGGAACGGCAAGGCCGGCCGACCGGAACATCAGCTTGCCGCTGAAGCGGTTGAAGCTGAAGCCGCCGTCGCTCGTGGCGTCGGGCAGGAGCGTGTGCGCGGTGTCCTCGAACAGCTTCAGCCGGCCGGGACCGGGATAGGCCCGCACGGCGCCGGGGGCGAAGGCGAGCCGCAGCATGTCGTCGGTGACCAGATGGGCGCCCCGGGCGATGAGGAAGGCCGCGAGCGTGGACTTGCCCGCGCCGCTCGGCCCGATCAGGCCGACGGTCCTTCCCTGTCGTCCGACCACGGTCGCGTGCAGGCATTCCTCGCCCTGAAGCGTCAGCGCGGCGGACAGCGCGAAGGTGACGAGATGCGCCTCGACCGCGCGATCGTCATCGTCGCCGAGCGGGGCGCAGGCCACGCTCGATCCGTCCGGCGCCACGATCGCCTCGAAGACCTCGTGCACGCGGATATAGACGCTGCCGTCGCCGAGCACGACATGGCGGATCCAGTCGTCGGAATCCTGCGGCACGTCGGGCGTGCGCCGGCGAAACCAGTCGGTCGGCGCGAGATGCAGGACGAGGCCCACGGGCGCGGCAGCGTCGCCGCACGGCTCGACGGAGGTGAGCGGTATCTCGCTTTCGACGACCAGGCCGTAGATCAGGTACCTCTGTCGCGTCCGGCTCATCGGCAGGTCCGGCATCGCAGGTCCGCTCACAAGACGCGGGCGAACAGCCGGCGGTTCGGCCGGGGCACGGTCTCGAGGAAGGCGTCGTCGTACCAGAGCCGGCGCTGCGTGCGCTTCTTGAAGTTGGCGGCGTCGCGATACCAGGAGCGGGCATAGCTGCCGTAGATCATCGGCCGCGCCCGCGGCGAGACGTTCGGCGTGCCGTTGTGAAAGAGCCGGTAATCCCACATGAAGGCGGACCCCACCGGAATGGTGGGCGCGAGCGGCTGCACTTTCTCGTCGCGATGGTTCTCGCTCTTCCAGCGATGGCTGCCCGGCCAGATGGCGGTCGTGCCGTGCTCCTCGTTCATGTCGACCAGCGGCAACGCGACCGTGAGCGCATGCGCGGGCAGCATGGCCGCGATCGCGGAATCGAAGAGCGGGCTGGCGTCGCGATGGAAATGCTGCTTCTCGGCGCCCGCGTGCGAAACGATGGCACCGAAATTGTCGAGCACGGCGTCGGTGTCGAGCGCCTGATGCACCATCGCCATGATGAACGGGTTGGCATAGAGCTCGGGGTCGGCGAAGGGGCCGCTCAGCGCGACCGGCACCAGGAAGCGGCCCGTGCCGACTTCGAGGGTCTCGTCGTATTCGCGGTTCTCGAGATACCTGGCGTGGCGCGCCTCGAACTCGGCCTTGAGCGCGCCCATCTTCTCCCCAGGCAGGACATGGTCGAGGATGGCGTAGCCGTGCCGCGTGAGGCAGTCGTACGCGCGCTGGATCTGTTCGGACTTGGCGGGCTCGCCCGAGATCTCGCGGCAGTCGATGCGCAGTAGGTCCACGCGTCGATTTTAGCGGACCCTTTCCCCATAGCGAAAGGGTCCCACGGTCGCGGTCAGGAGAGATGCCAGGCGTAGCTCGAGGCCCAGTCGCGGTCGAACACCGCCTGCGCCGTGCGGATCAGCCCGGCATGGTCGGTGTTGAAGCTGCTGCCGGCGGTCGAGGCGAAATAGTCCCAGGTCATGTTCGACGTGCCGATGTTGAGGCGCCGGTCGGTGACGATGTATTTGGTGTGGTTGACCCGCGTATGGCCGGGATAGTGCCGTCCGGCACCCACGGTGCTGTCCCAGCCCGGCACGATGAACTGCTTGATCTCGAGCTGGCCCGTGCTCATCGACGGCTCGGAACGGCCGGCATCGGCCGCCTGTTGCAGGGCCTTCAGGAAGGGCGCGATCAGGGGCGAGGTGTGCCCCCACTTGCTGACCAGCAGACGGACATGGACCTTCCGCGTCAGCACCGCGCGCAAGAGCGCATCGACCAGGCTCGGCCACCAGACGGGCGTGTCATTGGGAGCGGGTCCCCGGCCATAAAGCCCGACCGGCGCGAAATCCATCACGCTGATCGAGATCGACTTCAGCGCATCGTCGATGGTGCGGACCAGCCCCTCCTCGTCCCAGGTGCGGCCGGGACCGGTCACCTCGCGCGGACAACCCGTGACGAGCACGCCGCAGCGCTCACCGCCCAGCTCCAGCGCAAGCGGCGAGTCCCATCCGTGCGTCGTCGCATAGTCGTCGCCCGCGAACGGCGACGGCGCGCGCTCGGCGGCGGGCACCAGCTCCGACCAGGGCGGCACCTTGCGATCGATACGCGTTGCCGGATCGAAGGCCGTGCGGTTCGCGGGCGTGAGTGCCGCGAACCGCCACCAGGTCTCGAAGTACTTGCCGACATCGGCCGCGAGCTCGGGGCAATCCTCGACGGCCACGCCCATTTCCTTGACCTGGGCGATCGACTTCCAATCCATGTTGGCCGAGCCGAGATAGAGGTGGCGCGCGTCGAAGACCCAGATCTTCTGATGCATGATGCCGCCGCCGTACCAATCGCCCATCTGCACGGAATGGATCGAGACCTGGGCGGGAAACGCCTGGCGAAGCGTCTCGGATTCCTGCGGGCCGCCCGAAAAGCCCGGGCTCTCTAAAATGCGGATGCGCACGCCGCGACGGGCGGCATCGCTCAGCGCCTGGTAGAGCGCATGCCCCATGCCGGCGCCCATCGCATCGAGCTGGGCCGCCGTGAAGCCCTGCTCGTCGCCCGTGTCGGGGACGGCGAGCAGTGCCCAGTACATCGCCGTCAGGTCGATGCTGGCGGTGGCGGAAGCGGTCAGGCGGACCAGCACGTCCTCGGTATAGGCGACACCCGGCGTGCCGCGCAGATCCTCGAGCCCCTTGGGAATCGATTCGACGAGGGTGGCGCGAGGAGAACCGGTCATGGTTGCCCATCTCCCGGCAGCTCGAAGGGCCGCCGCTGGTGCTGCGCCTGATGCGCGGGGAACATGGTGACGAAGAACTCCGTCCAGCCGCCCATGCGGGCCCGCAGGAGATCGTATTTCTCGGGATCCTGCGTCGCGGCCTCATAGGTCTCGGGATCGGCGCAGGTGATGGTCATGATCGACGAGCCGCGGCCCTTGGCGAAGGCCATCAGCGCCTGCTCCAGTGCCTCGACGGGGAAGCTCTCGCGGATGTTGAAGTCGTTGGGCGCGCCGTCCCACATCGCCTCGACGCCCTTGCCCGAGAAGCCGGCCATGGTCTTCAGGATCGGCGCCTCGTTGTGGTCGATCGGCAGGTCGCCGAAACTCGGGGCCGGGCTCAGGTCCGAAGCGAGCGGATCGCCGCTCAGCCGCCCATCGGCCGAGGCGCCGGTCATGTTGCCCCAGTCGAGATAGTTCTCGAAGGTGCCGACGCCGGGCTGGATCTGGAAGCCGCCGAACGGATGCTCCTTGGTGCCGAGCTTGCGGGCGAGATCGAGCATCTTCGCCGCCGTGCGCTCGACGGGATCGGTGAAGACCTCGACCGCCGTGCGCGCCACGCGGCCGATGATCTGGTCGCCGAACGCGTCGATATCGGCATGGCCGCGGCCGAAGCGCGGTTGCTCCATTGCCGCGGCCCGCAGGCGCTTGTAGCGCTCGGAGCGGGCACCGATGCGCGCCGGCCCCTCGAGCACGTTGAAGAAGGGCTCGACCATGTTCTCGCCCCAGTCGCACATCAGCGCCTCGACCAGCTCGGGCAGCGAGGTGACGGCCGTCGTGCGGTCGAACACCATGGCCTTGATCGCCCACAGCGAGTCGATGAGGGTAGAGAGGCCGGTGAAACACGGCGCGATCACGTTGTAGCGCGGCCCGCCTTCGTAGTAGTCCAGCCCCTTCTTCAGGCAGTCGTTGATGAAGACCGAGAGCAGCGGTGCAGGGCACACCTGGTTCATGCGGCCGAAGATGCTGATCTGCCCGTCCGCCTGCTTGGCGTACATCCAGCGCAGGTGCTTGAAGAAGAGCTCGATCACGTGCTCGAAGGACTGGATCTCGCGCGGCGGCTCCGAGGTGAAGGACTGGCGCTGGCCGCGGAACCAGACCGGCCCCGCGCTCTGCCAGGTCTTGCCCTGGTTGAGCGCCGCCTCCAGCACCTGCGGCAAGGTGAGGCCGCCGAGCGTGAACCAGCTCGTACCGCTGAGCTGCGGCTCGTAGCAGCCGTCGCAGGCATAGTCGCGCGCATCGCGGAGCGACACGCTGGTCTGCCACAGGCCGTCCGCCTTGGCCGCGACCGGCGTCGATCCGCCCGCGCCATTGCCTTCGCCGATCTTGTCGCCGCTCTGCTGCAGGCCGGGCGTAACCTTCTCGTCGGAGAGCAGGATCGGATGGGCGCCGCCGGACAGGATGGCGAGTGCCGCCTCATGCACCAGCTCCGCAGGAATGTCCGGCCGCATGCGCAGCGACAGGCAGGGTGCGTTGAGCGGCAGGCGCCGCGCGGCGCGCAGGCAGAACATGGTCACGTCGTTGTAGGCAGGCTTGCCCATGCCCGGCGAATCGTCGGCGACGGTGCCGCCCACGGTGACCTGCTGGATCCACTGGTTGAGCGAGGAGCCCTGCGGATAGTTGCCGGACGAGCCGCCCATCGCGAGATTGCCGAAGGGCTGGTGATCCTCGACGAACTGGCGGTTGAGCTGCAGCTTCTCGCCGACCTTGATCCAGAAGCAGTCGACGATCTCCTGCGCGTGCGCGGCGTCGAGCTTTCCGGCCTTCCTGTCGGCCTCGAAGTAAGGCTGCAGGAGCTGGTCGAGACGTCCCACGGCGGTGGGCTCGCCCACGTGATGCACACACGAATGAAGCGTGAAGATGAGCTGCGCCGCCTCGACCATCGAGCGCGGCGGATGCTCGGCAAGATGGTTCATGCGCTGGCTGACATGGGTGAGATTGTAGTGCGCCGCGTCCTGGCCCGGCGTCAGCGCCTTCGCCATCTTCACCGCCCGCCGGGCGAAGGCGCGGCAATGCTCCTGCACGCCCTCCAGCGCCAGCACGGCGCCGGCATAGAAGCGGCGATGCTTGGCGTCCCTGGCGCCATCGCGCTGCGCCGCCACTTGCTTGGTGAGCGCACCGAGGCCGAGCCGCAGCGCCTCGGAATAGTCGGGCACGATGTGGCCCACGCCCGAGGCATAGCTGAGATTGTCGAAGAAGTTCGGCAGCTGCTCGTCCTCGCGCGCGAAGTCGACCAGGTACTTGCCCTGGCCGAGGCCGAGATTGGGCAAGGCGCCGACGATCAGCTCGTAGGGATCGATGTGACAGGTATCGGCGCCGTTGTAGACGTTGCCCTTGGCGTCCTTGCGCCGGCCACGGAAGCCGTACTCGTCGCTGACCAGGAGATGGCCCAGCAGCACCTTGGCCGTCCAGCCCGAGCGCTCCTCGATCGACAGCGCCATCACCTCGCGCGCCTTCTCGGCGCCGAAATAGCGCTCGAGGTAGACGCTGAGATGCGCCATCTCCTGCTGCGCGCGATCGAAGTACCAATTGTCCTGCCAGCGCGAGAAGGCGGCGGCGAGCAGCATCAGCACGCGCGGCGAAGGCGGATCGACTTTCGCCCTGTCGGCGCCGCTCACCGTCGCCATGCGGTAGAGATATTCCTTGTGATTATAGTGCATGTAGCCGTTGGCCGACTTCTGGTCGAAGTGGCGGTCGAGCCGCGACCAGTCGACGCCGGGAAAGCGGTCGAGGGAGGTGCTTTCGGCGACGGCATCGCGCGCGGCGAGGCCGAGATCGGGCAGGCTCGGGATATAGAAGAAGCCGCCGAGATTGGCCTTCACGTGCCCGAGCAAACGGTCGCTCATGAAGCCCGGGGTCTCGCCGATCTGGCGGTCCATGATCGTCTGGAGCACCAGGGCGCTCTTGGCGTAGCCCGCGAAGTAGATGCCTTCCTCGTCGCGCCGGCTGGCCCCCTGGTCGAGCAGGTCGGTCTGCTCGATCGCCCTGGAATGACCGAACGGCAGGCCGAGCCGCAGCACCGACATGGTGTTGCCGTTTCCGTCCTGGGCGCGGGCGCGCTTGATGTGGCTGCGATCCTCCCGCGAAGGGATCAGCGTGTCGTCGGTCTTGCGGCCGACCATGTCCTCGATCTGCTCGGGCGCCATCGACAGGATCTGCTCCCAGTTGATGACGAAGCGCTGCGCCAGCACGAAGGACGCACCGGCATGGGGCAGGTCCTCGCGCCCCACGATCGTCTGCTGCTGGATGGTGAGCGGATCGGTCGCGTTGTTGAGGTTCTCCGAGAAGCGCGCGCCCAGCACCTTGCCGCCACGCTTGTCGGGCCGGTTCGACTTGGTCGCCGCGGCCTGGAAAACGGTGCGTACGCCGTCGGCCCATTCCTCTTTTCGCTCGAGCCGCTCGCGCAGCCAGGCCATCACACCCTCGCAATGCTGCTCGTTGTCGCTCTTGATGTGGAACCAGAGATCGGCCGCCGAATTGTGGAACGCCGTGCCCGGCCGCTCGAAGACCTTGAACTCCTCGACCATGCCGACCGGCAGGGAGCTGCCGTCGGACGCCGACATTTCCCGCCACAAGGCGAAGCCCACGCCCAGGATCGCGGTCGTATGGGCGCTCGGGAAGCGCTCGTGAATCTCCTGGCGGAGACTGGTCAGGATCTGGCCGAGCCGCGCCTTGGTCATCGCCGCCGCCGGCTGCTTCAGCCGAAAGAAGGTGACGAAGACGGCGTAGGGCGAAGGATAGACGAGGCCGCGCTGCACGGAGCGCCAGACATCGTCGTGCAAGCCGCGCGGCAGGTTGTTCTGCGGTGTGTCCATGGTCCTACCCTCCTGCTGACGATGCCGCCGGCGTTCAGCCGGTCTTTTGTCCGTATTGTCCTTCGATCAACCAGACGGGCGACGTGGCACCGACGCGGTAGAGCAGCAGCACCTGCCGCCCGGCGCGGCCCATGGCCAGCGCGCCGCCCGGCCCGCATTGCGCCTCGAAGATCGGCGCCTGGCGCGTCCAGCCCGCCTCGGCCAGGGTGCCGAAGCCGTTGTTCACGTCCTTGTCGGCGTTCTTGTAGGAGACGGGCTTGGCGGGCGTCATGAGGCCCGAGATCGAGAAGGTTTCGCTGAGCAGCAGCGGATTGCCCGGCCCCGGATGGACGAGATGCATCACGCCGTCGAGCGTGGCGAGCGCCATGGGCCCCGACGTCTCGTAGGGCCGTGCCGCGGGCTGGCGCTTGCCGCCGACATCGGGCCGCGACAGGAAGTGCGCGACGGGAAAGGCACAGGGTGCCCAGGCATCGACGGTGGTGTTGTCCTGGGGCCCGCCATACTTGTTGGGCTCGACGGTCACCACGTTGAACGGCGCGCTGTTGTAGGAGACGACGTTCATCGACTGCGCGCCCGGCGCCTTCACGATGAGGTAGAGCGAGGCGCCCAGCGCGCCCAGCACCATCCCGCCATCGGTCTTCGCCGCCGGCACGGGCACGGCGGCAGCCCACGGCGACGGCGCCCCGGGGGCGTTGCGGATGAACGAAGCGACGTCGCCGGCCCCATCGCGCACGACCAGCATGATCCGGCTCTCATGGGCGAAGGAAGCGAGCGCCAGATCCGCCGCCTCGGCGACCGGCGCGGGTTCGGACGACCAGCCATGCTGCAGGTCGTAACGCAGGCATTTCACCTTGCCCGTCGCGCTGCGGGCGGCGAGTACCAACTCGGTGAAAGTCGAGGCCAGGGCGATGCCGCCGGCACCGTCGGCGGCCAGCGGCTCCTCCTCCGACCAGCGGCCGTTCACCGCCGAGCGCGTGCGCAGGCGGATCGTGCCGTCGGCCGCCGCCGCCGCGACGAAAAGCGCGCCCGCGAAGCCCGCCGCCGCGATCGGCCCGCCGAAGCCGGTGAAAGGCGTAGCCTGCGGCGCGCTCCAGCCGAAGCGGCGCTCCCAGAGGAACTGAAACCAGTTGGCGCCGGCATCGTTCTTGCCGAGATGATCGAGACCGAAGTTCATCTCGATCGTGCGCAGCAGGCTGTAGTGGTTGTAGCCCTCCTCCTCGAAGCCGGGAGCCAGGCCGTCGCCCAGCAGGACGGTGTAGATCTGGTTCGGTCCGTCATAGGTCGAGGCGAGATCGGGCTCGTAGTCCGCCTCGAAATCCGACTCATCGAAGGTGACCACGACCAGGGTGCGTGGCGGCAGGTGAGATCGCGGTCCGGGAAAGCGCAGGCGATTGAAGAAGCCCTCGAGCCAGCGGGCGAGCTGGTCGACCAGCACGGGCGCGCGCGGCTTGGGATCGATGTCGGTGCCCTCGATCCAATGGCCATCGCTCCAGATGTTGGGCGTGAACCAGGCATATTCCGGGAACTCGCCATTCAACAGGTCGGCGAACAGCGCTGCCTCATTGTCGATCCGCGTCCAGCGTTCGTGGTTGCGCACGATATTGGCGAAGGACGAGAAGGGATTGTGCTTCACGAAATAGGGCGGCAGCTCGCCCGGCGTGAAGGTCGGCGTCCACGGCGTCGTGCCCGCGACGTAGCTTTCCATGTAGCCCTTCCAGCGCAGCCGGCCGGGCGCCTCCTCGAGCACATCGACGATCGTGCGCTGGGGCAGCAGCGGCGGGCGGTTGTCGCTGGTGACGTTGCACAGCTCGCCGGCGATCGAGGCGATGTAGTTGGTCTGCGAGGGATGCATCACGCCGAAATAGTTGCCGAGCTGGACGCCCCGCCGCGCCAGGCGGCGCATGTAGGGATTGCCGAGCACGTAGCCGCGATACTGGTTCTCGAACATGAGCACGAGAACATGGTCGAAGGCGCGTCCCACCTCCGGACTCGGCGCCGCCGTCCGCACGCCCGGCAGGATCTGTGCCGGGATCGAGAAATTGTCGCCCATCCGAACGCCCCCGGTCGTTTGGCCATCCGGGCGTCAGCATACACTCGCATGTGTTGTGGGTTGCAATAATTATAATCGCAAAAATTTAAATAAAAGCGCCATCGAGAGGCTCGCGATCTGCCTAACGGAAGCGCCTTCCCTCCC
>Ga0335083_10007142_pt1 | contig 13807 bp, 10 predicted proteins | sample Lox_Sample_42_FD_206716 | JGI IMG/M metagenome (GOLD analysis project Ga0335083, IMG submission 206716) | Soil microbial communities from Loxahatchee National Wildlife Refuge, Florida, United States - Lox_Sample_4.2 | ecosystem: Environmental > Terrestrial > Soil > Wetlands | place: USA...
CCCGCAGCCGCCCGATCCCGGCGTCGTGCCCTCGTGCGCCGAGGCCGGCGTGCTCGGAGTGCTGCCCGGCGTGATCGGCGCGATCCAGGCGACCGAGGCGATCAAGCTGCTGCTGGGGGCGCCCGAGACGCTGATCGGCCGGCTCGTGCTCTACGACGCGTGGACGCTCACGTTCCGCGAGCTGCGGCTGCGCAAGGATCCGGCCTGCCCGCTGTGCGGCGCGCACCCGACGATCCGCGAGCTCATCGATTACGAGGACTTCTGCGGCCTCAAGGCCGATCCCGTCGCCGCGGAGCCGCCGGGCGAGACGATGAGCGTGCGCGAGTACGCCGAGCGGCGCGCGCGCGGCGAGGACTTCGTGCTGCTCGACGTGCGCGAGGCGGGCGAGCTCGCGATCGCGCGCCTGGGCGGCGAAGTGCACATCCCGCTCGCGATGGTGCCGCTGCGCGCGAACGAGCTCGACCGCTCGCGCGCGATCGTGGTCGTCTGCCACGTGGGCGCGCGCGGCGCACGCGCGGCGCACTGGCTGCGCGAGCACGGCTTCACGCGCGTTCACAACCTCGCGGGCGGCATCGAGGCGTACGCGCGCGAGGTCGATCCGTCGATTCCGCGCTACTGATCGCCGCGCGCGGTTGCCGCTCGCAGCCGCGGGTGCGCCAACGGGTTGACACGTCGAGAAAGTTGCCATTAGGGTGCGCGCGATCATGCATCGGCTCGTCGCCATTGCACTCGTCCTGTCGGCGCTCGTGGTCACCAGCGCCGCATTCGCGCAGTCGTTCGGCGTGCAGCTCGGGGCCACCAAGGGCCCGGTTCAGCCGATCCCCTTCAGCCATCGCGTCCACGCCGGCAAGCTCAACATGGCCTGCCGCTACTGCCACTACGGCGCGTGGAAGTCGCCGTGGGCGAACATTCCGGCGATGAGCACCTGCATGGGATGCCACAAGATGGTGGCGACCGACCGGCCCAACATCCAGAAGCTCGCCGACTTCTACAACCGCGGCGAGCCCATTCCCTGGGTGAAGGTCCACTACCTGCCCGATCACGTGAAGTTCAACCACAAGCGCCACGTGCTCGCGGGCTTCGCCTGCCAGGAGTGCCACGGCCCCGTGCAGACGATGGACGTCGTCTATCAGTACAACTCGCTCAAGATGGGCTGGTGCATCTCGTGTCACCGGAAGAACCTCGACAACAAGGATCATCCGGCGACCATGGATTGCGTGGCCTGTCACCACTAGACCCTCGAGACCCTCGAGCTCCATGTCCGACTCCGAGTCCCTGGTCTTTTCGCGCCGCGACTTCCTGAAGCTCGTGGGCGTCGGCGTCGCCGGCGCGGCCGCCGGCTGCGGCAAGCCGCCGGCCGAGAAGCTGGTGCCCTACCTGGTCGCGCCCGAGGACATCCTGCCGGGCGTGCCCTACTACTACGCCAGCACCTGCCGTGAATGCCCCGCGGGGTGCGGCCTGATCGCGAAGGCGCGCGAGGGCCGCGTCGTCAAGCTCGAGGGCAATCCCGCACACCCGATCGGCGCGGGCGGACTGTGCGCGCGCGGCCAGGCGGGGCTGCAGGGACTCTACAATCCGGATCGCATCGCGACGCCGCTTGCGCGCAGCGGCGGCCGGCTCGCGCCCGCCGCCTGGGGCGCGACGCTCGCGACGGCCGGCGCGAAGCTGGCGGCCGCGCGCGGCAAGGTGCTCGTGCTGACGGGCGCGGAATCCGGCTCGATGCGCGCGCTCGCGGCCGATCTCGCCTCCGCGCTCGGGGGCCGGCACGTCATGTACGAACCGTTCGCCTACGAGGCCGTGCGCACCGCGAACCGCGCGAACTTCGGCATCGCCGCGGTGCCGCGCTACGACATCGCCGCCGCGCGCGGCGTGATCTCGTTCGGCGCCGATTTCCTCGAGACGTTCGGCTCGCCGGTCTCGCAGGCGCGCGGCATGACCGCGATGAAGGCCAGGCGCGAGGACGGCGGCGGCTGGTTCGTCGCGGTCGGCCCGCGGCTCTCGCTCACCGCCGCGAACGCCGACGAGTGGGTCGCGGTGCCGGCGGGCGGCGAGATGGCGTTCGCGCTCGGCCTCGCGCACGTGATCCTCGCCGAGAACCTGGGGCCGGCCGTCGGCGAGCGCGGCGCCCTCGCGTCGGCCGTCGCCGCGTGGTCGCCCGAGGCCGTCGAGCGCGCGACCGGGGTCAAGGCGGCGGACGTCCAGCGGATCGCGCGTCTCTTCAGCAGGCACGCGCCCGGCCTTGCGATCGCGGGCGGCATCGCGACGCAGGGCACGCAGGCGGCCGCCCTCGTCGCCGCGGTCAACCTGCTCAACTACGTGAGCGGCGCGATCGGCCGCACGGTGCTGTTCGATCGCACCATGGACTTCGACGGCGTCGCGAGCTTCGCCGAGATGCAGCAGGTGATCGCGGCGATGGCCTCGGGCGCCTACCAGGCCGTGATCGTCCACGGTGCCAATCCCGCGTACGCGCTGCCGGCCTGGACGGGGTTCGCCGAGGCGTTCGCCAAGGTGCCGTTCAAGCTCTCGCTCACCGGCTCGCTCGACGAGACGACGTCGCTCTGCGACGCCGTGCTGCCCTCGACGCACACGCTCGAAGCTTGGGGCGATGCGGAGAACGTGCGCGGTGTGCACTCGCTGCTCCAGCCCACGATGAAGCCGCTGCCGATGTTCGATGCGCGGCCCGCGGGCGAGACGCTGCTCGCCCTCGGGCGCGTGGCGGGCGTCGGCGGGAAGTGGCCCGCGACCTGGCGGGACTACGTGCGCGCGCGCTGGCAGCCACTCCACCAGCGTCTTGGCAACGGACGCGACTTCGAGAACTTCTGGGACGACGCGGTGAAAGCGGGCGGCGTGTTCGAGCCGCCGGTCTCGCCGAGCGTGCGCTGGCTCGCGACGCCGGCGTTCTCCGCCGAGACGCGGACGGGCGATGGCGGCTTCGCGCTCGTGGTCACGCCTTCGAACAACTTCTACGACGGTCGCGGCGCGGACCGTCCGTGGCTGCAGGAGCTGCCCGACATGACCAGCAAGACGGTCTGGGGCTCCTGGGCGGAGATCCATCCCGACACGGCGAAGTCGCTCGGGCTCTCGGCCGGCGATCCGATCCGCATCGAGACCGCCGCCGGTCATGTCGAGGTGCCGGCCTATCCGTACGCCGGCGTGCGAAAGGACGTCGTCGCGATCGCGCTCGGGCAGGGCCACACGCAGCTCGGACGCTACGCGGCCGGGCGCGGCGTGAACGCGGTCGCGCTCGTGCCGCAGGCGACCGACAAGGCGTCCGGCGCGCTCGCCTACCAGGGAGCGAACGCGAAGCTCTCGCGCGCGTCGCAGGCGATGCGGCTCTACCTGCAGCAGGAGGAGAAGAACCAGCACGACCGCGGCATCGCCCAGATCATCTCGGTCGCGGCGCTGCTCGCCGGCGGCAAGGCGGAATCGGGCGGGGGCAAGTCCAGCGGACCCTCGCTCGGCCACTACCCGGCGGGCGAAGGCTCGGCGACGCAGACGCCGGCGATGACGCGTCCTGGTCAGCACACGGAGCCCCGGGCGCGCCCCGAGGGCTGGCAGACGCCCGCGCACGCGATCACGGCGTTCGTACCCGAGCTGAACGTGCGCCACCCGAGCGCGACCCCGGTCGACGTCGGCAGCTACAAACTCCCGAAGCACCGCTGGGCGATGGCGATCGATCTCGACTCGTGCACGGGCTGCGCGGCTTGCATCGTCGCGTGCAACGCCGAGAACAACATCCCGACCGTCGGCCCCGAGCTCATCAAACGTGGCCGCGAGATGATGTGGCTGCGGGTCGACCGCTTCGAGGAGAACCTCGCGCCGGGCGCGACCGACGTGCGCTTCGTGCCGATGATGTGCCAGCACTGCGGCGACGCGCCGTGCGAGATGGTGTGCCCCGTCTATGCGACGTACCACAATCCCGAAGGCCTGAACGCACAGGTCTACAACCGCTGCGTCGGCACGCGCTACTGCTCGAACAACTGCCCGTACAAGGTGCGCGCCTTCAACTTCTTCGATTACTCCGCGCCCGAGAAGACGACGTTCGCGTTCCCCGAGCCGCTCAACTGGCAGCTCAATCCCGACGTCACCGTGCGCTCGAAGGGCGTGATGGAGAAGTGCACGATGTGCGTGCAGCGCATCCTCGAGGGCAAGGGCAACGCCAAGGACGAGAAGCGCGAGGTGCGCGACGGTGAGATCCAGACCGCGTGCGCCCAGTCGTGCCCCGCGAACGCGATCACGTTCGGCGACCTCGCCGATCCGGACAGTGCCGTGCACCGGAAGAGCTTCGGCGAGCGCAAGTACTGGGTGCTCGAGGAGCTCAACACCAAGCCGGGCGTCACGTATCTCCAGAAGGTGAAGCGCGACACCGGGGGCGAGGCGAAGGCATGAGCACGGCCGACCTGCGCGACCTCACGCGCGACGGGGTGAACGACGTGCCGGAGCGTGCCGTCACCGCACGATCGCTCAACGACGACGTGTTGAGCATGATCTCGATCCCCGGCAAGGTGTGGTGGGCGCTGTTCATCTTCGACCTGCTCGTGCTCAGCACCGCCCTCGCCGCGGTCCGCAACCTCATCGTGCACGGCTGGGGCGTGTCGGGGTTCGTGCGGCCGGTCATGTGGGCGGTCGACATCACGAACTTCGTGTTCTGGGTCGGCATCGCGCACTGCGGCACGCTGGTGTCGGCGGTGCTGTTCCTGTTCCGCTCGCACTTCCGGCGCGCGGTCTACCGCATCGCCGAGGCGATGACGGTCTTCGGGGTGCTCACCGCGGCGATGTTCCCCGCGATCCACACCGGCCGGCCGTGGTTCGACTACTGGCTCTTTCCGTATCCCAACCAGCGCCAGATCTGGACCAACATCCGCTCGCCGCTCGAATGGGACGTGTTCGCGGTCAACACCTACCTCACCATCTCGAGCATCTTCTTCCTCGTCGGCCTCATTCCGGATATCGCCGCGGCGCGCGATCGAGCGCGGCACCCGGTGATGAAGCTCATTTACACGCTGATGTCGTTCGGCTGGACCGGCGCGAACTACCAGTGGAAGCACTTCTACGGCGCCTACCTGTTCTTCGCCGCGCTCGCGACGCCGCTCGTCTTCTCGGTGCACAGCGTCGTGTCGTGGGACTTCGCGATGGCGCAGCTTCCCGGCTGGCACTCGACGCTGTTCGCGCCCTACTTCGTGGCGGGCGCGATCTTCTCCGGCGTCGCGATGGTGATCTTCCTGCTCATCATCATCCGCAAGGGCTTCCACCTGCAGCACCTCGTCACGATCGACCACATGGAGAAGCTCGCGAAGCTCGTGCTGCTCACCTCGACGATGGTGGGCTACTCGTACCTCACCGAGTTCTTCATGGCGTGGTTCGGACCGAGCAAGTTCGTGCGCGACCTGTTCTGGTTCCGCGCCACGGGCCACTACTGGTGGGCGTTCTGGATCATGTTCAGCTGCAACGTCGTCTTCCCGCTCTCGCTGTGGTTCAAGGCGGTGCGCCGGAACATGACCGCGCTGTTCGTACTCTCGATCCTGGTCAACATCGGCATGTGGTTCGAGCGGTTCGTGATCATCGTCACCTCGCTCGCGCGCGCGTTCAACCCGTCGAACTGGTTCTTCTGGCGCATCTCGCTCACCGAGGCCGAGCTCATCGTGGGCTCGTTCGCGTGGTTCTTCATGTTCTTCCTCGTGTTCGTGCGCGTGCTGCCCGCGTTCTCGATCGCCGAGATCAAGGAGACGCTGGCCGTGCCACGCCGGAGGGCGCACGAATGATCCAGGAGATGCTCGACAGCATCCTGAATCCCGTGCCGCCGAAGTTCCACGGCGTCATGGGAATCTTCTACTACGTCGACGACGCGGCCGACGCCGTGCGCACGCTGCGCCAGGCGGGGCACCGGCACCTGAACGTGTTCTCACCGGTGCCGCACCACGAGATCGAGGCCGCGCTCGAGCAGGGGCCGTCGCTCGTCCGCTGGGTGACGGCGGTGGGTGGCGTGCTGGGCGCGAGCGCGGGCTTCGGACTGTGCTTCTACACCATCTACGCATGGCCGCTCGTGATCGGAGGCAAGGAGCTGTTCGACGTGCCGCCCATGACGGTGATCGCCTACGAGTCGATGATCCTCATCGCCGGGCTGTCGAACCTGCTCGGCATGCTCGCGCTGGCCCGCCTGCCGCAGACCAGGCCCGTCGCGCCGTACGACCAGCGCTTCCAGGAGGACCGCATCGGGATCTGGATCCCGTGCGATGCCGCCGGCGCGCCGGGGATCCAGCAGATGCTCCAGCGCCACGCGGCCGAGGAGGTGCACGTCCATGCTTAGGACGAAGCTCCTGCTCGGCGTGATCGCGCTCTGGTCGGTGTCGGCGCACCAGGGCTGCGAGGACGTGAAGAGGTCGATCACGCACCTTCGCTACTACCCGATCCGCGACATGCGCCAGACCGTCGTGATCGATCCGCAGCGCCGCGACCCCACGCACCCGCAGTGGCTGTCGTTCACCGGGCCCGACTCGCAGGCCGTGCCGACGATGGACGTCGACCGCTGGCAGGGCGATCCGCCCTACGACGCCGCCTCGAAGAACGTCGCGTCCCCGAACGTCGCGATGGATGCCTCCGTCGTGCGCGGCGACACGCTGTTCCACAACTTCTGCTGGACCTGCCACGGCATGGCGATGGCGGGCGACGGGCCCGTCGCGCCGATGTTCATGCCGCCGCCCGACCTGCTCGCTGCGCCGACGCGCGCGCGCACCGACGGCTACATCTTCATGTACATGCGCCACGGCGGCGTCGTGATGCCGTCGTACGGCAACGCGATCTCGGCGAAGGACGCGTGGGACATCGTCCACTACATCCGCGCCATGCAGAAGGCGAACCCGCGATGAGCGCGAACGACACCGTCCTGCGCGATCTCGCCGGCAAACTGCCCGCGCGCCCGAACGCCCGGCTGCGCATGCTGTGGATCGTCTGCGTCGTGATCGGCGCGGCCTCGTTCGCGTTCCTGCTCTTCCGCGATCCGGTGCGCGCCTGGGGCTCGTGGGCGATCAACCTGTTCTACTTCGTCGGGATCGCGGAAGGCGGCGTCGTGCTCGCGTCCGCGATCCGGCTCTCGAACGGGCGCTGGGGCGGGCCGGTCCTGCGCATCGGCGAGTCGTTCTCCTCGTTCATGCCGTTCGGCATGGGCGCGGCCGTCGTACTGCTTGCCGCGGGCGGCTCGACCTACCTGCCGTGGATGAAGCACGTCGAGCCGCGCCAGGCGCCGTTCCTCAACGTGCCGTTCCTCTGGATCCGGACGATCGGCGGTCTGGCGCTCTTCTGGTGGCTCTCGCGCAAGCTCGCACGCACCTCGCTGCGCGCGGACCTGCACCTGCTCAAGGACCACGTGAGCCCCGAGCGCAAGGCCGAGTACGAGAAGCTGTGCGCGAACTGGAAGGGCGACGAAGCCGAAAAGGCGTGGTACCGGCACGAGGTGGCGCATCTCTCGCCGCAGCTCGTGCTCACGTTCGCCGTCTTCTTCTCGGTGCTGTCGTGGGACCTGATCATGGCGCTCACGCCCAACTGGGTGAGCGATCTCTTCGGCTGGTTCTGCTACGGCGGGGCGTTCATCACCGGCATCGCGATGACGACGCTGATCGCCGTCCAGGCGCGGCGGCGGATGGCGCTCGAGGCCTACATCACGACGAACATGTTCTGGGACCTCGGCAAGATCCTGTTCGCGTGGAGCATCTTCTGGGGCTACCTGTTCTGGTCTCAGTACCTGCCGATCTGGTACGCGAACATGCCCGAGGAGACGTGGTGGGTGTTCCTGCGATTCGAGGACCCGTGGCGCCCGCTGGCGTTCACCGTGTTCACGATGGTGTTCGTGATCCCGCTGATCTTCCTGCTCAACAAGACCTCGAAGACCAATCCCGTGCTGCTGACCGGCTTCTGCCTGGTCTCGCTTACCGGCATCTGGCTCGAGCGGCACGTGCTCGTGATGCCGTCGCTCAACCCCGACCAGGTGTGGCTCGGCCTGCCCGAGGTCGGCGTCATGCTCGGCTTCCTCGGGCTCTTCGGCTGGTCGGTGCAGGGATTCCTCTCGCGCTATCCGATCGTGCGCGTCGCCGATGTCTTAGAGGGCGCGGGCGGCCACGGGCACTAGCGCTCTCGATCGCGCGAACGCCCGGGCCAGGACGGAAGCTGGCCCGGGCGTTTTCATATGCGGCGGCGCCGGGGATGGCGCCGGACGATGCAGTGCCGGGATGGCGAAACGGGCAGACGCTGCGGACTTAAAATCCGCTGACCGCGAGGTCGTGCAGGTTCGATCCCTGCTCCCGGCACCATTGATTTGCAGAGTGTTACGCTCCTCCGCGCACCTCGCCTTCTTTGTCCGCAGGGGCGGCCCCTGTGGATTGTGCGGGTCTTGTGCGTATCTTCGACTCCGCGCCCTCCAGATCGAGCTTGGCGAGGGCGTCCGACACGTCGGCGGGAGACGTCACGGCGTACCGCTTGTAGATCGCCTCTGTTCGGTGTCCGGTGATCTGCATCGCAACGCTTCTGGGGATGCCGCGCTGTTCGAATCGGCGGACTGCCGATCGGCGAAGGTCATGGCAGAGCCTGCCCGGCACCCCGGCCTCCCGGCACGCGGTCGACCATGAGTCCCGAAAGTCTCTGATAGGTCTTCCAGCCTTGTGGAAGACGTGCGAGACGATTGCCCCGGACTCGCGCTGGAGCGCCTGCGTGGCCTCCCACTGGCTGCTCAGGACGTCGGCGAGGGTGGGAGAGGCGCTGAACGGAAACACCCGGGGACGACCGTTCTTGAGCCTCGCTCCCGCCAGCCGGATCGCTCCCTCGTTCCAGTCAACGTCGGCCCACGTGAGCCCTCGTGCTTCTGACGTTCGCCAGCCCGAGACGGCGAGGAACAGGACGAGCGGCTTGAGATGATCGGGGAGGTGTTCGATCACGCGCTTGATCTCGGCGTCTTCAAGGAACCCCGTCCGAACGTTGTCGAACTCGATTGTCGGGATCGACGGACGCGAGGCAATACGACCCGCCTTCACTGCCAGCGTAAACATCCGACCGAGGATGGCGAGCTCCTGTCGAATCGTCGCCGGTGCCGCACCCTCACTCGACCGGCTGTTGAAGTACGCGCTCATGCGTTCGTAAGTGATGTCGGTGGCGAGGTCGTTCTTGAAGGCCTTGTGAAGGTGCGCGATGCACTGTTCGGCGCGCTTCAGGCTCTTGCGCTGCTTTTGCTCGTAGTCCGCGCGCAGGAGTTCTGCGAGGTCGCCAAAGGAGGACGGCTTGAGGTTTTGCCGGTTGCCCCGCGCCTTGATCTCAGCGCGTCGCTGGTTGAGGAGGTTGAATGCGTCTGCGTGGACCCCGGATCGCGAGGACTCACGAATCTCCTTGCCCCGCACGTAGTACGCGATCCAGTAGTAACGGCCGCGCTTGTAAATCGATCCGGTGCCGTAACTCCTCTTTCGTTTCTTCTTGTGCCCTTCCATCGTGTCCCCCGCATTGCGGAGAACGGTCACACGCGCTTCGCCAGAAATGAAAAACCACCGCCGAACATCTCGGAGGTGGCATCGTCGCGTTTGTCCGATCAGCGCCGGACCCCATCCGCGTGATTCCGCGAGAGCACCGTGTTCCCGTTCATCTCGGGAATCGGTTGCCGGAGATTCTCCAAGGAGAACCCCGCTCCTGATGTGCTGCTGTAATCCTGAGATGCGAGATCGGGGCCATTGTCAGTGCGAAGTGCGGTCTTGCGAGGCAACAGCTTGTGCGTCCGCGTTGTCTTCCCTCGCGGCTCTTCGATGCCCTTTGCCACGGCCCTCTGGGCAAGTCGCACGACGGCGAGAGCCCGTTCACGCTCCAGTGCCGAGATTCTCGGGAATACGCAACACCCCGCGTGCTTTGGTGTGGTCTCGATCTTGCGTCAGTCCCAAGTGGGCGGGGAGAGAAATCTCTGTCCGATTGAAGCTGCATCAGGAGCCCGAGCAATCGGGCGGCAACCGGCGAGGAGTCGCACGGTGCCTTGTCTGCGCGAGCAGACGATGCGGACCGGGGTTCGAGAAAACCACCGGCCAAACCAGACTCCAGCTTGGTGACCCGCGTCCTGATGTTTGGGATCGCGGGTTTCGTGCTTTCAAAGGCGAAGCCCTCGGCCACGAGCCTGTGTGCGGCATCTCCCCCTGCCCGCTGTGCTCGATGAACTGAGAGGGGAGGACGAACGGGCAAGGCCCGCAGTGGAGGAAGCATGAGCACGAGCAACTCGACGAACGCCACCCCAGCCCCGGGAAAAGGCCCCGGCAAGCTGGTTGCGGCGAAAGGAAGCGCCTCCGACCGCAAACCGCGCACAAGGAAGCGCGTGGAAGCGAAGCAACTCACCGATCAGCGCGAAGAGTACATCTATGACGAGATCGGCAACGGCGAACGCCTCGCGGTGCAGTGCAAGGACGTGCTTCGCTACGTTCCGGCGCTCAAGAAATGGTTCGTCTGGTGGAAGGAGGGTGTGTGGTCCGAGCAGCATCCCGACGAGGTGGATCGCCTCGCGAAGCGGTGTGCACGGAGCATCCTCGACGATCCGCACGACGGCGACCACGACTTGGCCAAGAAGATCGCCAATTGGGCGAAGTTCTCGGCCTCGGTGCGCGGGCGTTCGTCGATGACAGCCACCGCCTCGTCCGACACTCGCCTTGTTGCTCAGGTCGAGGAGTTCGACAGCAACCCGTGGCTCCTGAATGTGCAGAATGGGACGATCGACCTTCAAACAGGAAGACTGCGTCCGCACGAGGCAGGAGACCTCATCACCAAGCAGATTCCTGTCGCCTACAAGCCGGACGCCAAGTTCAGGGCTTGGGAGAAGTTCCTTGCCGAGAAGGTGCCCAATGAGGGCTTGCGGGACTACCTGCAACGCGCGCTCGGGTATACTCTCAGCGGCGATGTAAGCGAAGAAAAGATGTTCTTCATCTATGGCGACACCTCGTCCGGCAAGAGCACACTGCTCGAGGCTGTCCAAGCAGTGCTCGGCCCATATGCAACCACTTCGACGTTCAAGATGCTCTTGGAGAACAAGAACGAAGGCGTGATTCAGCCGGACTTGTCGCGCCACGTCGCGAGCCGAATGGTGATCGCTCAGGAGGTGAAGGACGATGTCGCGTTCGACAAGGCCTCCATTAAGTGCATGGTGTCGTGCAACTCGATGGTCGCGAAGCGTCTTTACTCCGATCCCTTCGAGTTTGTTCCCCGCTGGAAGCTCTGGGTCGCGGCCAACACGCGCCCGAGAGTTGACGCAGGCGACAGCGCGATGTGGAGGCGCATTCGCGTTCTTCCGTTCACGCAGTCGATTACTGAGGATCAGCAGAACCCGAAGCTGCGAACACTTCTCGCATCCGACGAACGCGCACAGCAGGCCATCCTCGCGTGGATGGTGAAGGGCTGTCTCATGTGGCAGGGGGGCCGGGGACTTTCGGAGCCACCCATCGTGAGGGAAGCCAGCCGGTCGTATCGCGAGGCAAACGATTCGGCGAACGACTCGTTCGAAGACTTTTTCGAGTCGACCTACGTTTTCAATCCCGACGGGTTCGTTCCCACGGCTGACATTCATCAGGCATACGCGACGTACTGCCTGAACGGATTCGTCGGGAGCAAGCTGGATCGAGGCGAACTTCTCTCGAAGCTCCGTCTGAAGGGGCTGAAGGACAAACAGCGCGGAACGAAGCGCGTTCGTGGACTGCGGGGGATCACACCCCGCAAGGCATGAGCGCGGCGCGACGGCCCCGAACACCCGAACATCATGAACAGTCATCTCCAAGAAGTTGCCATACGCAGTTTCTGGAGGGACTTTCCAGCGAACCGTGTTCGGAGTGTTCGGTCGCTCGCCCTTCTCTCAGCGCTTCGCGCGAGCCGTGAGAGTACGGAGTGCCGCCGTCGGCCGCCTTGGCAGGGAGCATGGGGGCGCGGCGCGGTTGAAGAGCCAGCCGAGGGAGCCCCGGGCGACTTGCAGAGACGTCTGTGGCCGCCGGGAGTGGCCCGTGCAGCCCTTCCCGCAACTTGGGTGGGCAAATGGGGGCGGGAATGACGCGTGTACAGCAGGGTACCCGGGGTGCGGTTCGGTGCGCCGCATGAGAGCCCCACGGGCGAGAAGCCCGCGATTGGCGGGGCTTCCACCGAGCGCGGCGCGCTTCTTCGAGTTGGCCCTCTAAGTCTCACTTTCCCTCGTGTGGCTGCCTCGATCAATCCCTGCGCGTGAGTACCGCGCTCCGTGGATGGACCACGAATACGCCGGGCGATACGATCACTCAGATTGCGCGTACCGATCACGCCGCGCTTTCGGCTGAGGCCGCAATCCTCTGGAGGCCGCCATGCGCCCTGCTACTCTGGCCCCTCTTTCGATGTTGGTGTTTTGCGCCGCCCTCTTGCTTCCTCAGCTGGCGAGGGCACAAGCCCCCGTGTACCTGTCTCAGTGGGGCGGGCCCGGTAGCGGTCCGGGCCAGTTCAACGATCCGTGGGGTGTTGCCCTCGATCCCACAGGCAACTTCGTCTACGTGACCGATCACGGCAACCACCGGGTCGAGAAGTTCAAGAGCGATGGCACGTTCGTCACGCAGTGGGGTTCATTCGGAAGCGGAGGCGGGTTGTTCGCCGGACCGGAGGCAGTGGCCGTCGATGCGACGGGAGACGTGTACGTTACTGACCACGACAACTCGCTCATCCAGAAGTTCGACAGCAACGGAGCCTTCATCACGCAGTGGGGAGCAGTCACGCGCTGCGTGGCCGCCGACGACTCGCACGTGTATTGCGGCGACGCCTATGCGGGCGTGCTCAGAGTCTATGACCCGAACGGCACGTTTCTCGTGGACTATCCGCTGGCAGCGCCGGGCGACAATCAGTGGGCTGGGGCCTACGGCGTCGCGCTCAAGAAGGGCAGCGGGCTGATCTACGTGGGCGACTATGGCAACACGAAGGTCAAGGTGCTCAAGCTTGGGATGGGCTTGATTGACAACTTCACGATTGCGGAGAACTCCGACTTCGAGTGGCTCGCGTGCGACCCGCTCGGCCAGCTTTACACCTGCATCCTGAACACCGGCAGTGGGGGCTATCTCGTCTTCGACGGTAGCGGGCACGACATCTTCGGCTTCTACGGGAGCGGCTCCGGCAACGGGCAGTTCAACCGGACACGCGGCGTGGCAATCGATGCGAACGGCCTCGTATACATCGTGGACAGCGGGAACAGCCGGATTCAGAAGTTCGGTCCCGCCGCAACTCCCGTATCCACGGAATCGTGGGGCTCACTCAAGGCGAAGTACAGGTAGCATCCTGTCAACTGCGATGGGCGATCAGCCGCTCACGAAGTAGGGGAGAGATTTGCGGTAAAGTCGAGCGAACTTCGCTAGGTCGATCACGTCCACTCGGCGCTCCCCCGATTCGCACTTCGACACGTAGGACTGCCGGACCTTGAGCCTGACAGCGACCGCCTCCTGCGTCATGCCTGCGGCCTCACGAGCAGCCCTGAGGCGGGCGAGAAACCGCCGATACTCGGGCTTACGGGTCGCGGAGCTTCGCCGAGGGTCGCGTGCGGACCTGCGCATTCCGCAACGCTATGGCCCGACGCCCGGTATTCCATCTTGGGTTTAGCGTGTTCAGCGTCGCACGCGGGCAGCCGATAACTCCTGAGCCAGAGCACCTCGCGACAGCACCCACTCGCTCGCCCCACGCCAAGAGGAGGAGTGACGATGCTCCGCTCGCTCATCACGAGGGCGTTGTTCGCCGCCCGTGATCTCGCGGTCAGATCAAAGACTTCGGGTGGGAGCATCCACCGCACGTACACGGGCAACGACTATCG
>Ga0335083_10007143_pt1 | contig 13805 bp, 11 predicted proteins | sample Lox_Sample_42_FD_206716 | JGI IMG/M metagenome (GOLD analysis project Ga0335083, IMG submission 206716) | Soil microbial communities from Loxahatchee National Wildlife Refuge, Florida, United States - Lox_Sample_4.2 | ecosystem: Environmental > Terrestrial > Soil > Wetlands | place: USA...
CGCTCTCCATTTATTTCTCCGGCGGTGGCCATCCGCGCGGCTGTTTCGCGATGGGCACGGCGACGGCCGAAATCGTGGAAGACCCGCAAATTCGCGCCGCATTTACGCGTGGGATGCGCGCGCTCGACGAATGCCTGGAGGAGCGCTTTCGTCTGGCACGAGCCAGCGGGGAGCTGCCCGCGGATGCCGACGCCGAGACGATGGCAGGCCTGGCCGCTGGGATACTGAGCAAACTCGCCATCCGCGCACGGTCCGGCACCCCGCGCGCCGAACTTTCAGAATTCGCCCGCAAGGCCGTCGACCAGCTCTGCTCAGTGCGACGAGGGCCAGACGGGTAGCTGTTGATCTGGCGACGAGCGTTGGCGGGGATTTCATGGGCCAACCGTTCCAATGTGCCACACAAGCCGTTGCGGTCGTCTGCATCGGACTCGGCGCTGCCGGTTGTGGCGGTGGAGGATCGGCATCGACCTCGGTCGGGCAGGCCCCCGTGATAGCGAGCTTCACGGTGGGTCCTTCCTGGGTGACGACCGGGCAGACAGCCACCCTCAAATGGTCCGTGACGGACGCGACGAGTCTCACCATCGACCCCATCGGCGCGGTGACCGGGACCAGCACCCAGGTCACCCCTGTTGCCGATACCGACTACGTTCTGACCGCGACCAATCAGTACGGCTCGACGCAGGCGCAGGCGACACTCGCCGTATACGCGCCGCCGACTACCTGGTTCGCGCCATTCCCTCCAAATCTGTGGCCGAACTACGGCTCGGTCGACTACGTGGATTTGTTCAGTCCCTCCGCAGCGTGGTCAACGGCCGCCAGCCATATCCAGGTATTTAAGCTCTACCCCTACACGTTGAGTCTTCCCGACTCCGACCTCAAGAACCTGTTTGCTGACCTCAGACGCCGGCACATCGCCGTCGGGCTGGAGCAGGGTGGGCTCATGCCGAGCGGGAACAGCACCTGTCCAGGGGACTTTGACGGCGTGAATGCGCTCGGCTACGTGCAGCACATTCGCGATCTGGGCGGGACTCTGCAGTACGTGATGCTCGACGAGCCGTTCTATTCGGCGGTGGTCGACGATCACAGCGGTGCCTGTCATTGGACGGTGCAGCAAACCGTCGACAACGTGTCACGCACAGTGGCAGCGATGCGTTCTGTTTTCCCGGACCTCGTGGTTGGCGACATCGAGGTGGTTGCGAGCGGCGCCTCGAAGGACACCGTTCTCAGTCTCTATCAGCAGTGGGTAGATGCCTGGAAGACCACGACGGGCACGCCGTTTGCGTACTTCCATTACGACCTCGCATGGACCGGCCATTGGCAACCCTCAGTCGCCGCACTGTCGCGCGCGCTCCGCTATCGGCATATCCCGGTAGGTCAGATCTATATCGGCGATGGGACAACCGACGCCGGCTGGGTTGCGCAGGCGGAGCAGCGGATGACGGACTACGAGATCCACGGGAGTCCCATGCCCGACCAGGTGATCTTTCAGTCCTGGGAAGCGCTCCCGGATCACGTACTGCCCGAGTCCGACCCGGCGAGCTTCACGTATCTGATCGATCGGTACTTCCGCAATCGCACGCAACTGACGCTTGCGGTGAACGGTAGTGCGGTCACTGGAACGCTGACCGCACCCTCGGGTGCGCTCGCGAATGTACCGATCGTGTTCACCGCCGCACCTCTCAGCGGCACGGGTCAGACCAGTGCCTTCAAGTACACGGGTACCGTGCCGACCGGCACCCAATACATCGTCTTTGGCGCACGTGTCGCGCTGGAGGATTGCAGCGCAGATCCCCTTCCAGCAGAGTTTTACCTTACAGATTTCACACTCGATGCCGGTGCCGCCGGCGTATTGCATGATGACTTCACGAATGGGCTTACGAGCTGGGGCACCTGGGGCAACGCGGCTATTGCACAAGTCGAGCAGAACAACCTGCACGTTCAGGTCCTATCCGGCCAGACTTTTGGCCTCAACAGTGTGTCGTTGCCGTTCGCGGCCGCGGGCGCCGCGTACACCCTGACGGTAAACGCGACCGTTCCAATCGGCTCGCGCGGCGAAGGCTGCGCGATTACCGTATTCCAGGACGCGAAATTTACCGAACTCGATCGGGCATCACTGCAAATCGTGCCGCAGCGGGTCAGCCTCGGCACCGTGCAGACGGACGCGGGCGGGACGTACGTATTCAACCTGACGCCACAGTCGACCGCGTATGAACTGTGGGCGGATTACGCGGGTGACGCGGCCCTATGGCCGGCCTCAGGATGGAAGTTGATCGGGCAGGCGCCGGCACTCGCGATCACGACCGCGTCGCTACCGGATGGTGCGGTGGGCAGCGCCTATGCGCAACCGCTGATGGCAACCGGCGGCCTGACCCCGTATCTGTGGGTCGGAGGCGAACTGCCACCGGGTCTCGTGCTCAATCAAGACGGCACGCTCAGCGGAACCCCGACTGCTGCCGGGACTTACACCGTTGCGGTTTCGGTCGTTGACGACTCGGCGCCGACGCAGGTCGTGGATGGGTCTTTCCCAGTGGTGATTCACTGAGCTTGAAAGTGAAGTCAGCGTCCTCTTGTTTCCAATTCGCCGGTAACAGCGCATCTCAGTCGAGGCATAAGCCCGGTCGGGTCCGTGTCGAAGCGGGTTGTACCTGGGGCGAGGTTAGCCGTCGCAAGTTCAGCCACGGAGAGATCAAGCGACATGCGAATGATTCTGTCGCCGGATCGCTCGACGCGTCCGTGCAGCACCTCGGGACGACGATACCGGAGGTCGGTGGCGGCGCCATCATGATGCCCGGCACAACTTCATCAGCGGCCCATAGTCACCCTTGTCTGCCGCCTGCAGACTCTCCAGATAGCTTTGCCTGTTAGGATCGCTGCCTCCTAGCTCAGCATTACCGCCCCAGGTGAGCGGCTCTCGCCCGAAATGCTTTGCCAGCAAGACGTCTGCGAGCAGCCGCGCATGCCGGCCGTTCCCATTCCGGAATGGGTGTACCTTGACCACACGGTGATGGACCCTCACCGCGAACTCGTCCGGACTCATGTGCACGTCATTGAGCCAGTGCTCCACGGCATCTCTGTACAGTACGGCTAGCTGCGATCGAATGTCATGCACGGGCGAGGCGAATGCGTTTTGTAATTCAGTCGATCGGATCTGCCCTGCCCATTGCCATACCTCGCCAAGCATTTGCCGATGCAGTTCTTGCAGGTAATCGATGGAAAGCATGCCCGGGATTCGCGACCTCGTGGATCGTAGCGCCCATTGCTTGCCGCTCACGATGTTTGGACCCTCGACGGCGCTAAGCTGTGCTCGGGTCTTCACCAGTGGAAGACGAATCTCCTGCAGGTCCTGTTCGGTGAGCGGTGTCTCGCCGACAACGGTTTCGCCGATCAGCGCCACAACATCTCCGGCTTTCTCTCGAGCTCGCGCGCTAGCTCGTCAACTTGTCGGTCAATCTGTACTTTCGTGAGCGCTTGTTCCTCCAGCGCCATTGACTTGGCTACCGGTGCAATGCGCTGTCGCGCTAATTCGTGCGCGCGCGCTGCTACCGTGTCACGCAGGTTCTTGCGAGGGATAAGCGCGTAAACTAGGTCTGCATCGAGTGCTTCTGCGGCGCGCTTGAGGGTGTCGAGCGTGATGCTGCCCCGACGCTCATTACGCTCGAGCTCCTTGACGCTGGCGGGTTCCTTGAACCCGATACGTCGTGAGAAGGCGCGCATCGACATGCCCAGGGACTTGCGGATGCTGCGCACCCACCCTTCCCGAGGTAGGTGCTCGCTCAAGATTTTGGCTGCTTGCCGCAATTGGGGCAGGTCCTGGTCGAAAAGCTCAAGGGCAAGAAGCTTGATTGGGGTACGCATGGACGCTCTTACAGGTGGCTATAACCACCTGGATTATAGTCTGCTTGAGTGGCCATAGCCACATAAAATGGCGCTAAACATGTGACTAGAACCACCCGTATGGCGCCCATCAACAAGGCGCGGGTCGGAGGCATCGACAAGGACTCGACTAAGACCGAGCTCGCTCTGTCCGCGAGCACTGGCAGATCCTGAAGCGTCAATTCGCCTTGCGCGATGCGCTGGTACGCGCGGGCACGATTCAGCATGACCACCTGTTTTTCAAGGCAACCGGCGAGCCGCTCCGCAATCTTCAATACGCCACTCACGATGGCGCTGGAAATTGCTGCGATTGCCAGGGATCCGTTGCCGCAAGCCGTATTGCGCCCGGTATTCGTCAGTCAGCTGGAATCTGATGATCGGCCAGAGCGGGCTGTGGGTCGCCAAGCAACATGCGCCCACTGGCCAGCATGCATAGCCCGCTAAGTATCGGGGCGCGAAGGAGTCATCTGGCGGAGAGAGAGGGATTCGAACCCTCGAAGGGCTTTTGACCCTTACACCCTTAGCAGGGGTGCGCCTTCGACCACTCGGCCATCTCTCCGCTTGCGCAGGAAACGCTGCGTTTTCAGTTAGTTGCAGCGGTCCACCGGCCTTTGGCACCGGTGAGCGGGCGGCAATCATACAGCAAAGGCCTCAAGCGGCGGCACAGCCGCGCAGCCCGAAACTCAGGCGCTCAGGCGCGCACGCACGAATTCCTCCACGGAGCCAAGCGCCGCATCCAGCGCCTCGGGCTTGCTGCCGCCGGCCTGCGCAAAATCCGGCCGGCCCCCGCCGCGGCCGCCGACCTGGGCGGCGATCGCGCCGGCGAGTTCACCCGCCTTGATGCGCCCGGTCTGGTCGGAGGTAACGCCGGCCACCAGCAGCACCTTCTCGGGATTCTCGACGCTCGCGAGCACTACTACCGCGGACTTCAGGCGCTCCTTGAGCTGATCGACCGCCGCCCGCAGAGCACCCGCATCCGCGCCGGGCACCTTGGTGGCGACCACCTTCACGCCCTGCACGTCCACGGCGCCGGCGGCGAGATCGACGCCCGATCCCGAGGCGAGCCGGTCCTTGAGCGAGCGCACCTCGCGCTCGAGGGTGCGCGTGCGCTCGAGCTGCTCGCGAACCTTGTCCCTGACGTCGTCCCGCGAGCCGCGCAGCAGCTGCGACAGATCGCGCAGCAGCGCATCGTTGTGCTCCACGTAGTCGAGGGCCCCCTGGCCGGTCAGCGCCTCGATGCGCCGCACGCCCGAGGCCACGCCGCTCTCGCTCACGATCTTGAACAGTCCGATGTCGCCGGCGCGCTGTACGTGCGTGCCGCCGCACAGCTCCATGGAGAAGTCCCCGATGCGCAGCACGCGTACGTCCTTGTCGTATTTCTCGCCGAACAGCGCGATCGCACCGGCCGCCACCGCCCCGTCGTAGTCCATGACGCGCGTCTCGGCGGGTGTGTTGGCGCGGATCTGCGCGTTCACCAGGCGCTCGATCTGCGTGAGCTCCTCGGGCGTAAGCGGCTGGGTGTGCGAGAAGTCAAAGCGCAGCCTATCGGGCGCCACGAGCGAGCCCTTCTGCTGCACGTGCGTACCGAGCACCTTGCGCAGCGCCGCGTGCAGCAGGTGCGTGGCGCTGTGATTGAGGGCGGTCGCCTGGCGGCGCGCGCCATCCACCTGCGCCTCGAGCTCCTCGCCGACGCGGATCGTGCCGCTGCGGAGCACGCCGATGTGCGAGTGCGCCGCGCCGCGCTTCTGCGTGTCGGTCACCTCGAACAGCGTGCCCACGGCGGTGAGCTGGCCGCTATCTCCGACCTGCCCGCCGGCCTCGGCGTAGAACGGCGTGCGATCGAGCACCACCTCGCCCTGCTCGCCGGCCTTGAGCTGCTCGACCGCGGCGCCGTCCTTGAGCAGCGTCAGCACCCGGCCGCCGGCCTTGAGCCGCTCGTAGCCCTGAAACAGCGTGCGCACGGCGACCTTGGTCTCGCCGCGGTCGACGGCGCCGAACTTGCTCGCCTCCTGCGAGCGGCGCCGCTGCTCTTCCATGGCCGCATCGAAGCGTGCCTGGTCGATGCTGAGGCCGCGCTCGCGGGCGATGTCGGCCGTAAGGTCCATCGGGAAGCCGTAGGTGTCGTAGAGCTTGAAGACGGTATCGCCGTCGATCACCTTCTCGCCACGCAGTTTGCGGATGGCACCTTCGAGCAGCACCATGCCGTTGGCGAGTGTCTCGGCGAAGCGCTCCTCTTCGTGCTTCAGCACGCGCTCGGCGTGGCCCTTGCCGCGCGACAGCTCCGGATAGGCCTCGCCCATCTCGGCCTCGAGCACCGGCACCAGCTTGTAGAAGAAGGGCTGCTGGATGCCGAGCTTGTAGCCGTGGCGGATGGCGCGGCGGATGATGCGCCTCAGCACGTAGCCGCGCCCCTCGTTGGAGGGCGTCACACCGTCAACGATCAGGAACGTGCTGGCGCGGATGTGATCGGCGATCACCCGCAGCGAGTTCGAGGTGAACACCGAGGTGCCGGCGAGCTTGCCGGCGGCGCGGATCAGGTTCTTGAACAGGTCGATGTCGTAGTTCGAGTGCACGCCCTGCATGACGGCCGAGATGCGCTCGAGCCCCATGCCGGTGTCCACCGAGGGGCGCGGCAGCGGCGTCAGGGTGCCATCCGCCGCGCGCTCGTACTGCATGAACACCAGGTTCCAGATCTCGACGAAACGATCGCCGTCCTCATCGGCAGAACCCGGCGGCCCGCCCGCCACCTCCGGACCGTGGTCGTAGAAGATCTCGGTGCTCGGCCCGCAGGGGCCGGTGTCGCCCATCGCCCAGAAGTTCGAGGCCTCGCCGAGGCGCCCGAAGCGCAGCGGGCTGATGCCGATGTCCTTCAGCCAGATGTCCGCCGCCTCCTCGTCGTCCTTGTAGACCGTACACCACAGGCGCGCGGGGTCGAGCCCGAGGGTGAATATCAGAAAGTCCCAGGCGAAGTGGATGGCCTCGCGCTTGAAGTAATCGCCGAAGGAGAAGTTGCCGAGCATCTCGAAGAAGGTGTGGTGGCGCGCGGTGTAGCCGACGTTCTCCAGATCGTTGTGCTTGCCGCCCGCGCGCACGCAGCGCTGCGCGGAAGCCGCGCGCAGGTAGTCGCGCTGCTCTTTGCCGGTGAACACGTCCTTGAACTGCACCATGCCGGCGTTCGTGAACAGCAGCGTCGGATCATTGCCAGGCACCAGCGAGCTCGAAGGCACGATCATGTGGCTGTGGGCGCGGAAGAACTCCAGGAAGGTGGTGCGCACGTCCGCCGCGCTCATGTAGGTCGGTTTGCTCAAGGCTCGGGGGGTCCTGTATCGGGATCGGGATCGGCGCCGGTGGCCGCGCGGATATGATCCGCTGAAAAGCCCCGGTACTGCAAAAAGCGGGCTTGCCGTGCCCGCTCCGGCCAGCTCGAGGGCTCAGCCGCACCGAAACGCCCCCGGCGCACCTGGCGCGCCAGCGCCCGCCAGTCCGGCCCGTCGGCGAGTGCGGCCTCGATCGCCGCCTCGGTGAGCCCGGCCTCGCGCAGCTCCCGGGCGATGCGCACCGGGCCCTGGCCGCGGCCGGCGTGGTAGGCGATGAAGTTCTGCGCGTAGCGTGCCTCGTTCAGGACTCCCGAGGCGCTGAGCTCGCGGATGATTTCGGCCACTGCGGCAGCCTCGAAGCCGCGTCCGCGCAGGCGCACCGCGAGCAGATGCGGTGTCAGATCGCGCCGGGCGAGCAGCGACACGGCCGCCTTGCGGGGAGCCGACAGCGGATCCGTATCCAAAGAAACCTCGGGGGTCAGACGGCGCGGGGGCATCGTGGAGTATAGTGATCCGGGAGGGCCCGGAAACGGCCCAGAGACAGGGCCCGCCCCAGGATAGGCAGTGCGGTGCGGCTGACCCCGCTCATACTGGCGGCTCTGCTGAGCACACCCGGGATTTCCCGGGCGGATAGCCCCGTGCCCGGCGCTGCTGCGAGCGCGACGACCCCCACTCTGAACCCTGCGGCCGCAGCGCCCGCCACGCCCGCTTCCAGGGCCGCCGAGGCCGATGCGGCGCTCGAGAAGCGCCTGGTGAACCAGGGCTACAAGGTCGAGTTCCACCGCGGGGAGAAGATGTTCTGCAAGCGTCACCCCGAGAGTGGCTCGCGGGTCGAGATCACCTGGCTGTGCGCCACCGCGCAGCAGATCCGCATGCAGCTGCAGGATGCCCGCGATCAGGTCGACAAGGCGCAGCGCATCCAGGTCAACCCCTATAACGAGCCGGTGAGCGGCCACGGCATGGGCGTGCGTTGAGGCGCCGCGCGGGCTGCGCCCGAGGCGCCGTTACCCTATAGTTCGCATCCCGGCGCCCGTGGGCGCCCTGTAACCGGAGTCCTCGATGCGTATCTCTGTTGCCGCACTGGCGTTGATCGGTTTGGGCGCAACCGCGTGGGTTGCCGCCGACGCGCCCGCCGCGCCGGCTGCCAGTGCCACCGAAGCCGCGAAGCCCGCAGTCAGCCCGGATGAACAGCGGCTGCTCTCGCAGGGATACAAGCCCGAGATGCGCAACGGCCAGAAGATCTACTGCCGGCGCGAGCACGTCATGGGGTCGCGCACCGACATGGCCGAGCACTGCGGCACCGTCGATCAGCTCAAGCGCAGCTCGCAAGACGCGCGCGACCAGACCGACAGGGCCCAGCGCAACCTGGGCAACCCGGGCGGCCACTAGCTCTGCGGCGCCGCCTCAGGCGCTATTGGCGGCAGCCTCGAGGCGGCGCTCCGGGCGCGGCGGCAGCAGCCGCGCGCGTACCTGCTCTTCGATCTCGCGGGCGACGTCCTTGTTGGCCTGCAGGTAGGCGCGCGCGTTGTCCTTGCCCTGCCCGATGCGGTTGCCCTTGTAGGCGTACCAGGCGCCGGACTTCTCGATGATGCCCTGGGCGCTGGCGAGCTCGATGATCTCACCCTCGCGCGAGATGCCCTGGCCGTACATGATCTCGAACTCCGCCTCGCGGAACGGCGGTGCCACCTTGTTCTTCACCACCTTCACGCGCGTCATGTTGCCGGTGACCTCCTCGCCATTCTTGATCGCGCCGATGCGGCGGATGTCCAGGCGCACCGAGGCGTAGAACTTCAGGGCGTTGCCGCCGGTGGTGGTCTCGGGGTTGCCGAACATCACCCCGATCTTCATGCGGATCTGGTTGATGAACCCCACGATGGTGTTCGAGCGCTTGATGTTGCCGGTGAGCTTGCGCAGCGCCTGTGACATCAGGCGCGCCTGCAGCCCGACCTGCATCTCGCCCATCTCACCCTCGATCTCCGCCTTCGGCGTGAGGGCCGCGACCGAGTCGACCACCACGATGTCGACGGCGTTCGAGCGCACCAGCATGTCGGTGATCTCGAGCGCCTGCTCGCCGGTGTCCGGCTGCGATACCAGCAGGTCGTTGATGTTGACGCCGAGCTTCTCGGCGTAGGACGGATCGAGCGCATGCTCGGCGTCGACGAACGCGGCCGTGCCACCCGCGCGCTGCACTTCCGCGATCACCTGCAGTGTCAGGGTCGTCTTGCCCGAGGCCTCCGGCCCGAAGACCTCCACCACGCGGCCGCGCGGCAGGCCGCCGATGCCGAGCGCGATGTCGAGCCCGAGTGAGCCGGTCGAGACGGCCTCGACGTCGTAGCTGGAGACGGCATCGCCCAAGCGCATGACCGAGCCCTTGCCGAACTGCTTTTCGATCTGGCCGAGCGCGGCGGCGAGTGCCTTCTTGCGGTTGTCTTCCATCGGCGAGTTTCCCCGGGTAAGTGATGTGGAAGAAGAATTTCTTCGCGCGCGATTATCACATAAGAAGCCGCGCGCAGCGCACGTCCGCCGCGGGCTTTTTCAGCCCTGTTTGCTCACTTTCTCCGTCCTACCCAGTGGCTGCGCATCGAGGACACTGTATAAAGCCTGCCCGCCACGGCTCTCCACCAGCGCCAGCGTGTCGCAGCGCCAGCGCACGCGCACGAGGAGCGCGGCCAGCGGCGCGCGCACGACTTTGCGCGCCACCGTGACATGTACGCGGAAGGGCTTGAGATCCGGAGAGAAACCGCGCGCGAGCGTCGCATCACGCAGCACCGCGGCGAGCTCCCCCGCCGCCGCCGCCCCTGCGCCGGTGCCCGGTGCGCACAGCACCCGAGCACGCCGCCAGCGCTCGAGCGCCTCGAAATCGAGCGTGAGGGCCGAGGCCCTTGCCGCCACGGCGCGGCCGAGTGCGGCGAGCTCCTCGATGCGCGCCGCCTCCACCGCACCGAGGAACGCGAGGGTCAGGTGCAGGTTCGCCTCGGGCACCGCGCGTCCGCCGCTCGCGGCCACGGCGGCGGCCGCGGCGCTGGCGAGCGCGCGCCGCGCGCGCGCCTCGGGCCAGAGGGCGAAGAACAGCCGCCGCGAGTTCCCCGGCGGCGGCGCTCTCACGGAACGGCGGGCCGCGGATTCGCCTCGAGCCGCACCGGCAGGTCGAGGCGCAGGATCAGTCGCAGCGCGTGCTCGACGGCGCGGCCGCGCACGAGCGCGCGATCGCCGCTGAACAGCTGCTGCTCGGCGATGATGTCGGTCGCGCTGCCCTCGCGCGCGGCCGCGCAGAACCACACCGTGCCCACGGGCTTATCGGCCGTGCCGCCGTCGGGACCGGCGATGCCGCTGACGGCGAGCGCCACGTTGCCACCGAGCCGCAGGGAGCCTTCCGCCATCTCGCGCACCACCTGCTCGCTCACCGCGCCGAAGCGCTCGAGCGTGCCGCCCGCGACGCCGAGGTCGCGCATCTTGGCGGCGTTCGAGTAGGTCACGTAGCCGCACTCGAACCACTGCGAGCTGCCGGGCACGTCGGTGAGCGCCTTCGCCACCCAGCCTCCGGTACAGGACTCGGCGGTCACCAGACGCCGCTCCGCCGCGCGCAGCTTGTGGGCCACGCGCGCCGCGAGCTCGTAGAGTTGCGGGTCGCTCACCATTGGGCGCAGGCTACCGCAGCAGCACGGCCGCCCGGTAGCCACCCTTGCGGGACTCCCCGTCCCGCCGGCGGCCGTCTTGGGGTAGCCTTCGCCACCCATGAACGATGCCGGGCACCTCAAGCACACGCCGATGATGCAGCAGTACCTGCGCATCAAGGCCGAGTACCCGCAGACCCTGCTGTTCTATCGCATGGGCGACTTCTACGAGCTCTTCTACGAGGACGCGCGCCGCGCGGCTGCGCTCCTCGACATCACCCTCACGGCGCGCGGCCAGTCGGCCGGCGAGCCGATCCCCATGGCCGGGGTCCCCTTTCACGCCGTGGACAGCTACCTTGCCAAGCTCGTGCGCCGCGGCGAGAGCGTCGCGATCTGCGAGCAGCTCAGCGAGCCGGGCAGCGGCAAGGGGCCGCTGGAGCGGCAGGTGGTGCGCGTCGTCACCCCCGGCACGGTCACGGACGCGGCGCTGCTCAATGAGCGCCAGGACACCCTGGTGGCCGCCCTGGTCCGCGACGCGGAGCGCTTCGGGCTCGCGTGGCTGGATCTTGCCGCCGGGCGCTTCACGGTGCTCGAGGGCCGCGGGCACGGGGCGCTGGCCGGGGAGCTCGAGCGCCTGAAGCCGGCCGAGCTGCTGCTCCCCGAGGGCAGTGCCCACGATGAGCTCGAGCGCTCCGGCACCGCGCTCAAGCAGCGCGCGCCCTGGCACTTCGAACTGGCCAGCGCCTCGCGCCTGCTGACCGATCAGCTCGGCACGCTCGATCTGAAGGGCTTCGGCGCCGACGAGCTGCCGCTCGCCATCCGCGCCGCCGGTGCGCTGCTGCAGTACGTGCGCGACACGCAGAAGTCCGCCCTGCCGCACATCCGCGCGCTGCAGGTGGAGGAGCGCAGCGAGGCGCTGCTCCTCGACGCGGCCAGCCGCCGCAACCTCGAGCTCGATGCGAGCTTGAGCGGCAACGAGGAGGCGACGCTGCTCGCCGTGATCGACAGCTCGGTGACCGCCATGGGCTCGCGGCAGCTGCGCCGCTGGCTGAACCGCCCGCTCACCTCGCATGCGCTGCTGCGCCAGCGCTACCACGCCCTGGGCACCCTCATCGACCAGCGCCGCCACGCGCTGCTGCGGGCCCAGCTCGAGGGCATCGGCGACATCGAGCGGATCCTCGCGCGCGTGGCGCTGCGCTCGGCGCGACCGCGCGACCTGACGCAGCTGCGCAGCTCGCTCGCGGCGCTCCCGGGGCTGCGCGCGGCGCTCGCGAGCCTCGACTCCCCGCTCCTGGCGGCGCTGGCGGGGCGCGTGCACGAGCACGGCGGGGTGGTGGGGCTGCTGCGTGCCGCGATCGCGCCGGAGCCTGCCACGCTGGTGCGTGACGGGGACGTCATCGCCTCAGGCTACGACCCGGAGCTCGATGAGCTGCGCCGCATCTCGACCCACACCGACGAGTTCCTGCTGCAACTCGAGCAGCGCGAGCGCGAGCGCTCGGGCCTGGCGGCACTGAAGCTCGGCTACAACCGCGTGCAGGGCTTCTTCATCGAGGTGTCGCGGCGCGACGCCGAGCGCGTGCCGAAGGACTACATCCGGCGCCAGACCGTGAAGTCGGCCGAGCGTTTCATCACTTCCGAGCTCAAGGCCTTCGAGGACCGCGTGCTGGGAGCGCGCGAGAAGGCCCTCGCGCGCGAGCGCGAACTCTACGAGGCGCTGCTCACGCAGCTGACGGGAGAGCTCGCGAGCCTGCAGGAGAGCGCCGCGGCGCTCGCCGAGCTCGATGCGCTGGCGGCGCTCGCCGAGCGCGCCGCGGCGCTTACCTGGTCGGCGCCGCAGCTGACCGAGGAAGCGCGCCTGTCGATCGTCGGCGGCCGCCACCCGGTGGTCGAGCGCTTCAGCGCCGCCCCCTTCGTACCCAATGACCTCAGGCTCGATGGCGCGCGGCGCATGCTGATCGTCACTGGCCCCAACATGGGCGGCAAGTCGACCTACATGCGCCAGGCGGCGCTCATCGTGCTGCTCGCCCACATCGGCAGCTACGTGCCCGCCGAGCAGGCGGTGCTCGGCCCGCTCGACCGCATCTTCACGCGCATCGGCGCGGGCGATGACCTCGCGGGCGGGCGCTCGACCTTCATGGTGGAGATGACCGAGGCCGCCAACATCCTGCACAACGCCAGCGCCCGCAGCTTCATCCTGCTCGATGAGATCGGGCGCGGCACCAGCACCTTCGACGGGCTGTCGCTGGCCTGGGCGATGGCGCGCGACATCGCCACCCGCGTGCGCGCCTTCACACTCTTCGCCACGCACTACTTCGAGCTCACCGCGCTCGCCGCCGAGGTCGAGGGCTGCGCCAACGTGCACCTGGATGCGACCGAGCACGGCGACGGGGTGGTGTTCCTGCACGCCGTCAAGGAGGGACCCGCGAACCGCAGCTACGGTCTGCAGGTCGCGCAGCTCGCCGGCGTGCCGCGCGCGGTGATCGGCGAGGCGCGCCGCTTCCTCGAGAGCCTCGAGGCGCAGCGCGAGTCACACGCCGCGGCCGGCACGGCCGCGCAGCCACAACTGCCGCTGTTCAACGGCCGGGGGCCGCCGGCAGCGGATGCGGTGCGCGCCGCGCTCGAGCAGCTCGATCCCGATGCCCTCACCCCGAAGGCGGCGCTGGAGGCGCTCTACCGCCTCAAGGGCCTGCTCGGGGAGTGAGGCGCCTCAGGCTTAAGCGAGCGAGAAGCGTCCCCGGGTGAGGAAGCGGCCGGTCTCGTGCGCCACGCGCGCCGAAACCAGCATGCCGAGGTGGCTCACCGGCAGGGTGATGTGATCCGTAGCCCCGGGCATGCGCGTCTCGCTCACCGCCACGGTGCCGTCGTTCTCCTCGGTAAAGTGGGCGAGGAACTGGCCGACGCCGAGCGGCTGCGTGCCCGCCACGATGCCGAGCTCGCGCGCGGCGGACCAGCGCCGCGCATGCGGGGTGAGCAGCTCCTCGGCGGCCGACTGCCCCATGAG
>Ga0335083_10007144_pt1 | contig 13805 bp, 11 predicted proteins | sample Lox_Sample_42_FD_206716 | JGI IMG/M metagenome (GOLD analysis project Ga0335083, IMG submission 206716) | Soil microbial communities from Loxahatchee National Wildlife Refuge, Florida, United States - Lox_Sample_4.2 | ecosystem: Environmental > Terrestrial > Soil > Wetlands | place: USA...
CCCCTTCACCATCCCGGGTCGCGCTTCCGCATCCTGCCCGCGGCTCCGGGCGGTGGTGGGCAGACCCAGCAGCGCGAGGCCGGCCGCGAGCACGCGGCGGCGCGAGGTCACGGGCTCCGTCGGTTTCCTGTGCGGCACGGCCCGGATTGTCTCATCGCGCGCCGACCTCCAGCGCCCGCGATTGCGACCCGCCGAGTGGGCTCGGGTCGTTGCGCGCCGTGGAGCTGAGGTAGTGCGGCTCGTGACGCTGGGGGTCGGCGCACAGAACTCTCCTCGGCATCGGCCGGCGGGACTTCTCATCGCCGCCGGCGGGGTCCGGGTCATGATCGACGGAGGCCCCGGCGCGGTGCCGCGCGGCCGCCTCGACGCCTGGCTCGTGACCGACGAGCGAGCCGAGCTGATCGGGCCGATCCGGAAGCTGGCGAAGGCGAGAGGGCTTCGGCCGTACGCCGGCAGCTTCCGGAAGAGCGGAGTACGGCTCGAGTGTCGGCGCGTGGCTCACACGAGCCACCCGACCTACGGATACCGCATCCGGGCGCCGGGGCACGCCGTCGTCTGGGCTCCGGAGTTCAGTCGATTCCCACGATGGGCGCGGGGCGCCAGCCTCATGTTCGCGGAGGCGGCAGCCTGGAACCGTCCGATCCGGTTCGCAGGCGGAGTCGGCGGCCACCTGGGCGTCATCGCGGTGGCGCGCCAGGCGCGACGACTCGGCGTGAAGCGCCTGGTGTTCGCGCACATCGGGCGTCCCACGCTCCGGGCCCTGTCGAAGGGAGCCAGACCGCCCTTCGGGGAGCTGGCCGACGATGGCCAGGTCTTCCTGCTCGGGCGCGGCCCGAAGCGGCACGGCGCGCGACTGGCCGGTCCCCGACGGTGAAGAAGCCCCCGGTGCGGGTCGAGGGCGCTGCGGTTCCGCTGTCTCAGTCGGGGAGCCGGTGCCCCACCTTGGCGGCCCCGGAGCCCTCTGTCCTGCGACCAGGGCCGGGTTTCTCCCGCCCGAGGCTGGCACCACGCTTGCGTATCGGATCGAGACGAAAGGAGCACGCCGATGATTGCCCGTGACCTGATGACTCCGGACGTGGCAACCGTGACGCCCAAGACGAGCATCGCGGAGGTATGGGACCTGATGCGCGAGGCGGATATCCGACATGTCCCGGTCGTCGAGGGCGCCAGCCTGGTGGGCATGCTGAGCGACCGCGACCTGGCCCGGCTCGATCTCGTCCGGGTGCTCAACGTCCAGGGCGTGGATGCGCTGCAGCAGGCACTGGCCACCCCGGTGCTCAGCGTCATGCAGCCGGACGTGATCTTCGTCGAGCCGGACGCGGAAGCGATCGAGGTGATCGACCTCCTCATCGATCACAAGATCGGCGCCCTCCCGGTGGTCGAGACGGGGACCCGAAGCGTGATCGGGATCATCAGCTACGTGGACGTGCTGCGGGCGCTGCAGAGCCGGCTCGAGGAAGACTGAGCGGGACGGCCCTTCGCCCGGGGAGGTGGTGCGGTCTTGCAAGGCCGATTCAAGATACTGGAGATCTGGGGTATCCCGATCCACGTTCACCTGAGCTGGCTCCTCATCTTCGGCCTCGTGACCTGGTCGCTGGCGGCCGGCTACTTCCCGCACGAGTACCCCGGCTGGGCCGCCCGGACCTACTGGCTGGTGGGAGCGGTCACCGCGCTGGCGTTCTTCGCGTCCGTCCTGATCCACGAGCTCGGGCACTCCTGGGTGGCGCTTCGCAACGGGATCCCCATCCGGGGGATCACGCTCTTCATCTTCGGGGGGCTGGCCCAGATTGCCCGTGAGCCGGGCACACCGGGCGTGGAGTTCAGGGTGGCCAGCGCCGGGCCACTGACGAGCCTCGTCCTGGCGGGTCTGTTCGCGGGCGCGTGGCGGCTGGTCCATGACATCCCGATCCTGGCCGCCCCCGCGATCTGGCTGGCCCGGATCAACTTCATGGTGGCCGCCTTCAACGTGATACCGGGCTTTCCGCTGGACGGAGGCCGCCTGTTCCGCGCGCTCGTGTGGCGCGTGACGGGTAGCTTCCAGCGCGCCAGCCGGGCCGCGTCCCTGGCCGGCCAGGCCCTCGCCTTCGGCCTGATGGGCTGGGGGGTCCTGACCGTTCTCGGGGGCAACGTGATCGGGGGCATGTGGATCATCTTCATCGGCTGGTTCCTCCAGAACGCCGCCGCGGCCAGCTACGCCGAGACCAACCTGCGCGAGCTGCTGCGTGATGTGACGGTGGCCCAGGCGATGACACCGGATTGCCGGCGCGTGGAGCGCGCCGAGAGCCTCGATCGCGTCGTCCACGAGGAAGTCCTCGGGGCGGGGCGGCGGTGCTTCGTCGTGACCGAGGCCGGCCAGATGGTCGGACTCCTCACGCTGCACGAGATCAAGGCCGTCCCGAAGGAGCGGTGGGCCACGGTGACCGCGGGCGAGGTCATGACGCCGGCGGAGAAGCTGACCGCGGTCGGACCGAAGACGGACCTGCTCGCTGCGCTCGAGAAGATGGACGACGCCAACGTGGCGCAGATGCCCGTGATGGAGGCCGGCGGGCTGGTCGGGATGATCGCCCGCGAGCAGGTCCTGCACTACGTGCGGCTGCGCGCCGAGCTCGGGATGTGAGAAGCGGGCCCACCTGTCGCAAAGGAGGACCGGGACCATGAAGACGGATAGCGAGCTGCAGAAGGACGTCATGCGGGAGCTCGAGTGGGAGCCTCGCGTCGACCACGCCCACATCGGCGTCGCCGTGAAGGACGGCGTCGTGACCCTGAGTGGACAGGTCCCGTCGTACGGCGAGAAGTACGAGGCCGCCAAGGCGGCCAAGCGAGTCTACGGCGTCAAGGCCGTTGCGGACGAGCTCGACGTGAAGCTCGCGGGCTCCAAGGAGCGCACGGACACCGACCTCGCCGAGGCGGCGGTTCAGGCCCTGAAGGCCAACTACTCGGTGCCCGACGACCAGATCAAGGTGACCGTGCGCCACGGGTACATCACGCTCGAGGGAACGGTCGAATGGCAGTATCAGGGAGCGGCGGCCGAGAGCTCCGTCCGATACCTGGCGGGCGTGAAGGCCGTCAGCAACCTCATCACGGTCAAGCCGCGCGTGACGCCGGAGGACGTCAAGGCCAAGATCGAAGACGCCTTGAAGCGGAGCGCGGAGATGGACGCCCGCCGCATTGCGGTGGAGGTGCACGGGGGCCGGGTGATTCTCCGCGGCAGCGTGCGCTCCTGGGTCGAGCGCAAGGAGGCCGAGCGGGCGGCCTGGGCGGCACCCGGGGTCTCCCACGTGGAGGACCTGATCCTCATCGCTCCGTAGGTCGACGGGCCTACTCGCGATCCGGAATGAGGTCGAGCTGGCGGAGCCAGACCGCCGCCTCGCTGTCGCTCGGAGCCCGATAGTCGCTGCGCGGCGACAGCGAACCGCCCGATCCGACCTTCGGCGCGTTGGGTATCGCGCTCCGCTTGAACTGGCTCAGCCGGAAGAAGCGATCGAGGAAGAGGCCGAGGTGCGCCTTGATCGACTCGATCCCGTACTGACGGCGCTCGCCTGGAGGGACGTCGGGCCACAGACCCTGGCTCCGGTCACGCCAGGCGCAGTACGCCAGGAAGGCCACCTTCGGCGGCGGGTACCCGAAGCGCAGGGTGTAGTACAGGTTGAAGTCCTGCAGCTCGAAGGGGCCGACCACGGCTTCCGTCTGCTGCGCCGGGTGCGCCGGATCCGCATCCGCATCGCCGGGGATCAGCTCGGGGCTGATCTCGGTACCGAGGATCTCGAGCAAGGTCTCGCTGGCCTCGGCGCCTAGGCGATCCGCCTGGGCGAGCCAGCGGATCACGTGCTGGATCAGCGTCTTCGGCACGCTGGCGTTGACGGCGTAGTGCGACATGTGGTCGCCTACGCCGTAGGTGCACCAGCCGAGGGCCAGCTCGCTGAGATCGCCCGTTCCGACGACCAGGGCCCCGTGGAGATTCGCCAGGCGGAAGAGGTGGCTCGTGCGCTCGCCCGCCTGGACGTTCTCGAACGTGACGTCGTAGACCGGCTCGCCCCGACCGGATGGATGACCGATATCGGTGAGCATCTGCGCCGCGCTCGGCCTGATGTCGAGCTCGTGGGCGGTGGCGCCGACGGCGCGCATGAGCCGGTGCGCCTGGTCGAGGGTGCGGCGGCTCGTGGCGAAGCCCGGCATCGTGTAGGCGAGGATGTGGCCGCGCGGATGGCCCAGGACGTCCATGGCCTGGGCGCAGACGAGCAGGGCGTGGGTCGAGTCGAGCCCGCCCGAGACGCCGATCACCACGTGCTGGAGGCCCGTGAACTGCAGCCGCTTGACGAGCCCCTGCACCTGGATCTCGAACACCTCGGCGCACCGCGCGTCACGCCGCTCCGGGTCCGACGGCACGTACGGGAAGCGCTCGTAGCGGCGCTCCGGCAGCAGCCGTGCGCGCCGCGGCAGGGGAAGGCGCAGCCGAACCCGGCGGAACCGACGTAGCCGATCCCGGTACCGCTCCGCCGCCTGGCCGAAGCTGGACTGCCGCATGCGCTCCTGGGCCAATCGCTCGAGGTCGATCTCGGCGCAGACGAGCTGCGGGTCGTAGCTGAATCGACGGGACTCGGCCAGGAGATCTCCGTTCTCGTAGATCACCGCGTGACCGTCCCAGGCCAGGTCGGTGGTGGACTCCCCGTAGCCCGCGCCCGAATAGAGGTAGGCGGCGAGGCAGCGGGCGGACTGGCTCGCCACGAGCAGGCGCCGGTAATCGGCCTTGGCCACCGTGACGTTGGAGGCCGACAGATTCAGCAGGACCGTCGCTCCCGCCAGCGCCGCATCGGAGGACGGCGGTACCGGCACCCACAGGTCCTCGCAGATCTCCACGTGAAACGTCGCGAGCGGCTGCTGCTCGAGCTGGAAGAGCAGATCGGTGCCGAACGGCACGTCGTGCTGACCGCAGCAATCGATCGTGTCGCGCACGGTGGCATCGCCGGATGTGAACTGCCGCCGCTCGTAGAACTCCCGGTAGTTGGGCAGGTAGGTCTTGGGCACCACTCCGAGCACCTGCCCCCGGCCCAGCACGACCGCGCAGTTGTACAGCAGGTGGTCGACGACCAGCGGTACCCCGACCACGGCCATGACCGGGTGGGCTCGCGTCGCGTCGAGGATCTCCCCCAGCGCGGTCTGGCACTCCTGGAGGAGGGCTGCCTGGTGGAACAGATCCTCGCAGGAGTAGGCGGAGAGGCAGAGCTCGGGAAAGAGGACCGCGACCGCCCGACGCTCGGTCGCCTCGGCGATCAACCCGGCGACCTGCCGCGCATTGAAGGCCGGGTCGGCGACGCGCACCGCGGGCACGGCCACCGCGACGCGCACGAGATCGTGATTGTAGAGATTGAAGAAGTCGTCGTCCGCTCGCACACGGTCCTCCGGCACTTCACCAGCAGGATGTTGAACCGCGCCTCCTCGGTCACGTTCCCGCGTGACCGGGCCTTCCCGTGCAACCCGGTTGCCAGACGATGGCCTCCATCATGCCGGCCACTTGGAGCCGGCCCGCCGAGGCGTCGCCGCCCCATCCGGGGCACGAACTCCTCCACTCCACGGAGGCCCTGGCGCCGCAGCGGGCTGGTCCTGGCCGACTTTGCCACTACTTGAGCGCGGGCACAAAGCTTGCGTGCATGTGCAGAAAGGGAAGACCGGGGGATGATCAAGCGAATCAACGGGAAGTACGTGGTGCTGTCGGAGACGACCGGACGGAGATTCGGGACCTACGACACCCTAGCCGAGGCCGAGCGCAGGCTGCGCCAGATCGAGTTCTTCAAGCATCTGAGAGCGCGGTCCGGGCCTCGGCGCGACACGGCGACGCGACGGAGCGCCTAGCGCGCGGCGGGAGTCTGGCGGCCGCCGGGGCGACAGGAGTAGTGTAGGATTTCATGCTGGACGCGACGCACTTCCTGACGCACCTCGGCCTCAGCTGGATCCTCGCCAACCTCTGGGACGTCTCCCGGAAGGACCGCTGTCTCATCGTGCTCGCCGGCATCCTGCCGGACTTCGAGGGAATCACGCTGCTGTGGAGCAAGGAGACCTTCCTCTCGATCCACCGGGTGGTCGGTCACAGCCTGCTCTCCGGTGTGGCCTTGAGCCTCGTCCTCGCGCTCCGCGCCGACGCCCGGTGGGTCACGGGCGCGCTCGCGCTGGTCAGCTTCCACCTCCACCTGGTGCTGGACCTCGTCGGCACCGGGGGACTGCCGATCCAGTACTTCTGGCCGATCTCGCGCCAGGGCTGGACCTACCCCGACCACTGGGTGCTGGCATCGTGGCAGAACGGGCTCGTCATGATCGTGACGCTCCTCGGCGTGCTCGCGATCGCCTGGCGGCGAGGGCGGACGCCGGTCGAGTGCGTGTGGCCGCGGGCCGATCGGCGGCTGGTCGAGGGCGCCCGGCTCCGCGCCCCGACCCGCAGCTAGCCGTGGCGCGCCCGCGTGGGCGCGGTCGCCCGCGGCGAGGCGCGCAGGAACGCCAGGACGACGAGCCCGGCCGTGCTCCACAGCACCATCCGGAGGCGGCGGATCAGGGTGAACGAGAGGCCGAGGTCGCTCCCGAGACCGAGCGCGCTGAAGGCGACCATGTACCCGCCCTCGAGAACGCCGAGGGCGCCCGGGATGGCGAAGGCGAGGAACTTGACCCCGGTGCCGAAGGCGTCGATGACGAGGGCGGTGGTGAACGACGAGCTCGCCCCGAGCCATTTCAGGACGAGATAGACCTCCAGGCTGCCGACGATCCAGCCCAGCAGGTGGACGAGAATGCAGGCCAGGACCCGGCCCGGCCGCTCCCGGTACAGCGTGGTGAGCGCCTGGTCGAAGCCGAGCAGGCCCCGAACACCCTGGGTGTCGCGCACGCCGAGGCGGGTCAGGAGCCCGAGGGTCCAGCCGAACATCCCGATCCGCTGCACGAGCACGAAGGCGATCACCACGACGAGCTGGAGCCCGAGCAGCGCGACCATCGCCCACCGGAAGTCGTCCGGCAGCCGGAAGACCGGGAGCGCCACCGCGAGCCCCAGCGCCAGGAACAGCACCTGGCCGATCGTGACGCCGGTCTTGTCGAGCACCTGGGCGGCCGACGCTGCGGCCAGCGGCACCGACGGCCGCAACAGGTAGGCCTTCACCGGCTCGCCGCCGACGGACGCCGCGGCGAAGTTCAGAGCCTCCCCGGCCAGCCGCACCGAGAAGAGGCGTCCGAGAGACACCGGAGCGCCGACGAAGGCGAATCGCCAGGCCACCGTGCGCAGCAGCGCGACGACCGCGTACGGGAAGACGACGAACACCGCGAGCCGCCACGAGAGCGTGCGTATCGGCGCCAGCAGCGCGTCGACGCCGGTCATGGCGATCAAGTAGCCGACGGCGGCCAGCCCACCGAGCACCAGGAGGATCCGTACCGTCTTCATCGCGTCCCCGCCCAGGCACCGCTCTCGGTCTGGGCTATACTCAACGTGATGGCTCGTGGCAGGTCGCAGGCGTCTCGTTTTTCAGTCCCGTACCGGGCCCTCGGAGCCCTCGGCGTCATCGCCCTGTTCCTGGTCGTCGCCTCCGCGATCGATACGCACGTGGCCGCCCAGGTCGCGCAGTGGAGGGGGCCGGTCCTGGACGGCCTGGTCGACCTCCTCAATCCCATCGGAAGCGGCGTGACGCTTCTCCTGATGTGCGCGGCCCTGGGGCTGGTGTGCCATCGCCTACGCCGATCGCGGCTGCATGACGCGGCTTGGCTAGCCTCGCTGGCGTTCGCGGGCGCCGGGCTCATCGAGTTCGGACTGAAGCATCTCGTGGGTCGGCCGAGACCGGACAGTGCGCTGCCCGCCCTCTTGCTCCTCGGCCCTTCGTTTGTTCCGGACATCGATTCCTTTCCCTCCGGCCACGCCACCTCGGTATTCACGGTCGCTACCGTCTTCGCTTCGTTCTATCCTCGCCTGGCGTGGCCGCTCTACCTGCTGGCCGCCGCGGTGGCCCTGGGCCGCGTCTACCTCGGACGCCACTACGTCTCGGATGTCCTCGCCGGCGCCCTCATCGGCATCCTCGTGGCGCGGTGGCTACTCGGGCACCGTCGGCGGATCGTCTCCTGGATGCGGATCGACGCGGTCGGCCGCTTCCCACGCTGACGGGCCGCTCGGGCGTCAGGTCGCCCGCCCGAGCAAGCGAATCCGGCCGGTCGTCCCGTTCAGCTCCACGCGATCGCCGTCGTGCAGCCGCCGCGTCGCGCCCTGGACTCCGACCACCGCCGGCAGGCCGTACTCTCGTGCGAGGATCGCCGCGTGTGAGAGCAGCCCACCCATCTCCGTGATCAGACCACCGACCAGGGGGAAGATCGGCGTCAGGGTCGGCTCCATGGTCGGGAGCACCACGATCTCGCCGAGGAGGGGACGGACGTCGTCGCCGGATCGAAGCACGCGGATCGTCCCGCTCACCACGCCGGCGCTGACCCCGAGCCCGGCCAGCTCACCATCCGGGCTGGCGCCGGCGCCGTCGTCGCTCGTCCCGCCCCCGAGCAGGTCCGGCGCCTCGAGCGTCCGGTTCCGCTCCCGCTCCCGGCGACGTCCCGCCACGATGGCCCGCCAGTTGTGGTCGCGCTCGGCGAGCACGCGGGGCAGCTCCTCCCACGAGAGGAAGAACACGTCCTCACGGCTCGCCAGCAAGCCGTTCCTGGTCGCCCGTCGCCCGATCTCCAGGGCGACGCGACGCAGGTGGGCCACCAGCATGGTCGTGACGTGCCGGCATTCATCGCGGAGGGCGAGGAGGCGCTGCAGCGCGTCGCGAACGATCGAGAACGCGGTCCACCGCACCGCGAATGCCAGACGGCCCCGTCCGCGACGGAGCGCCTGGCGGACCTCGTCGGTCGCAGCCTCGCGGACGCGACGGCGTTCCGCGACGTGCCGTGCTGCGTCCTGGCCCGCGCCCGCCCGCACGTAGAGCTGGATCAGCCGGAACAGGGGTGCGGGATCGTCCGCGAACCGGGGCGACATGACGTCGGACTCGTACGGACCTCGATGGCCGAACTCGCGGAGAAAATCTCGGTACTCCTCGAGGAAGCGCGTTCCCGCCAGCGCCTTGTCGTGGTCTCGGATCGCGTCCGCGTCGAGCTGGCCGGCAAAGAAGGACCGGGTCCTGGGCTCCCGGATCGCCTCGGCCCCGAGAGCCATGAGCCGGTAGGTCATGCGCACGTTGGGGAGCGTTCCGAGGCCCGTCATCAGGCGCTTGACCAGGGCGTCGGCGTCCGAGGGGATCCACGCCGCCAGCAGCTCATCGAGCGCCATGTAAGCGCGTGACTGCGCCGAGACGACCTCGTGGAGGCGCCGCGCGGTGGTCTCGTGGAGCAGGTTCTCTCTGAAGTGCCCGAGGTGCGCCACCAGCTCGCGATCGTCGAGCTGCTCGAGCCGCACCGATCGCAGGGCCGCGGCTTCGCGCCGCAGCGCCCGGAACAGGCGTCGCCCGCGTGCGGGTGTCCGGAAGAAGGTGGCGAGCATCTCGCGGACCAGGCGCAGGCGATCCCGGATTCCCGGGCGCGGCGGCGCACTCGCCGGCCGCCCCGGGCGCGGAGCGGCGCCGGCGCCGCCGAAGAGTCGCGCGACGATGCTGGGATCGCCGCCCCGCTCGATCGCCAGCCGCTGCATCAGCGACAGATTGAGGTACGGCCGGCCCCGGAACACCGACACGAGCGCGGCGTCGACGGGAAGCCGGTAGCCGAGGCCCGCATGGTAGCTCTTGAACATCAAGTTGAGAGAGATCGACAGGTACGACAGCGCCAGCGGGCTCGGCAGCTCGGGAAATACCTCCTTCAGGTTGGCCCGGGTCCACATCGTCTCCGGCTCGGCGGGCTCGTGCCTGGCGGTGCCGAGCCCGGTGATCGGCCGCGCCTGCACGGCCCAGAACATCCGGCCATCGAACGTCCACTCGACGTCCACCGGCATCCGCAGGCTGTGCTCGACGGCCTTCACGAGGCGGGCCAGCTCGAGCCGCTCCGTGTCGCTCAGCACCGGTCGGCCACGCCATGCGTCGGGGACGGACCGCTCCACCGCCCGCCCATCACGCCAGGACGTCATCGTCTCCTGGCGCCCCGGCCGGTAGGGAGGACCGGCCGGCGTCTCGCCGTCCAGCGCCACCCGGTACTCGTCGGGCACCAGCTTCCCGGACACGAGGGCGGCCCCCATGCCCCAGCCCGCGTCGATCACGACCGTCGCGGGATCGTCGGTCAGGGGATCGGCGGAGAAGGCGACCCCGGAGCGGTCCCCGTCGACCAGACGCTGCACGACGACCGCCATCGCGGCGCTGGCATGCGCGATGCCGATTCGCTCGCGGTAGGCCCAGGCCGCGTCCGTCCAGAGCGACGCCCAGCAGGTCTTGACCGCCGCGATGACGGTCCAGGGCTCGTGGTCACCGACGACGGTGCTGCTGTGGATACCCGCGTGCGACGCGTCGCCGTCGTCCTCGTAGGGGGCCGACGAGCGGACCACGAGCGCCTCGGGGGAGTGGCCCGCCAGTCGGGCGAGGCCGAGCACAAGCTCCGCCATCAACTCGTCGGGCATGGACGCCAGCTCGATCCGATCGCGAATCTTGGCCAGCGCCCCGGGACGACCCTCTGGCTCGACGGCCGCGGAGTTTTCGACCAGGTTTTGGAGCTCGCGGCCGACGCCGGAGGCGTCGAGCCAGTACTGGTAGAACTCCGTCGTGAGACAGATCGCGGCGGGGACGGCGAAGCCGGCACGCTCCAGGCGGGCCAGCCCGACCGCCTTGCCCCCGCAGAGGGGCACGTCGGTCGCATCACCCACATCCACGCACCATCGGTCGCCGTCGCGCCCGGCGCCCGCACGGTGCGGCCCCGTCGGGATCGTCACTTCCCCATGTCCCGGAGCTTGCTCACCAGCGCCTCGTACGAGGAGCGTGTGATGAACGTATCGAATTGCGTCCGGTAGTTGCCGACCAAGCTCACCCGCTCGACCCGGACGTCCTCTACGCGCCACCGACCTTCCCGGTCTCGACGCGTCAGGTACTCCACGCCGATGGAGCTGCCCTTGCGCGTGACCACGATCGTCTTCACGGTCGCCCGGTCGCCGTCGTTCACATCGCCCAGGTACTGGAACTTCGAGGCATCGACGAGGTGGATCCGCGACAGGTAGGCCCCTCGAAATACCCGTCCGAACAACCGGGCGAACTCGGCCCGCTCCGCCGCGGTCCGCGGCGCCCAGTGCTTCCCCAGCGCGGCCTCCGACATGCGGGTCCAGTCGAACATCCGGTCCAGGATCTCGGCCCCTTCGCGGTCGCCGGCCTGACCCGCGCCGGGTGCCTGGACCGTCCGGGAGACGCGCTCGATGTCGGCGCGAATCTGGTCAGTCGGCTCTCCCGCCGCGGCGGCCGTCGGAGTCGCGACGCCGAGGCCGAGCAGGATGGTGAGCAGCGCCGCGCGCGGTAGCGTCAACACGAGGCCCCTTCACGGTTCGTCGCCCGCGATGGGTCGGTTGCGCCTTGCCGCACCGCCACCTTCGGCTCGAGCATCCGGAGGAGAGCCGGCAACACGACCAGCGCCGAGCTCAGGCCGGTGGCGGCTCCGACGGTCAGCAGGCAGCCCAGGCCGAAGATGCCCTGGTGGTGGGCCACCATCAGGCTTCCGAACCCCGAGACCGTGGTGAGCCCGCTCAGCAGGACGGCCATCACCGTGGTCGCCGGGAGGACGGTCCCTCCGGCCGCGGCGACTTCCCGCAGCCGGAGCATCACGTTCAGCCCGTACTCGGCGGCGGCGCCCACGATCAGAGGCAGCGCCCACACGTTCGCGAGATTGAACGACAGGCCGAACACGTGCATGAGGCCGACCGTCCACAGGGTGGCCAGCCCGAGGGGCACCATCGAGAGCAGCGGGGCGCGCACGGCCCGAAACATGAGGAAGGCGAGCGCGGCGACGAGGACGAGCGCGTAAAGCGTTCCGTGGAAATAGGCCTCCTCCATCAGACGGCTCGCCTCGTAGCTGACCACCGGCGAGCCCGTGACCGCCTCGTCGACCGACCGGATCTGCTCCACGAACCGCTGCGCTCCGTCGCGCTCCCAGGTATCGATCGATGGATAGATGGTCATGAGAAAGCGCCCGGTCCGGCCGATGAACTTCCGCGATAGCTCCACCGGCAGCTGGTCGATCGTGATCGGAGTGGGCGTGGCGTTCTCCTGCAGGCGGTGGAGCTTCGCCGCGAAGTCATCGCGCAGGCTCGCCTGGAGCGGGGCGAGCCGGCGCGTCACCTCGTCGATCCGGGCCACCGCGAGGCGGCCGCGCAGCTTCCCCACGCGATCGTGGGCCGACCGCAGGGTGTCGAGGGTCGGACCCGGATCCGCCTCGCGCACGGCGAGGGCGAGACGGCCCTCGAGCCGCTCGAGCGCGCCACGGATGGCGCCGGGGTCGCTCGGCGGCACCTCGCGGAATCGCACGCGGGACACCACCGGCGCCAGATCCCGGATGACCGCGATCTTCTCGTCCTGCTGGCTCGGGATCAGGGTCAGCACACTCCGGACCTCCGACACCGCCGGGAGGCGCTCGAACGCATCCCGCTTGCTCCGCAGCTCGGGCAGCGACTCGGCGGTGGCGAGGGCGGGGAATCCGGATTGCCGGGACTCCATGATCTTCCTTTCCCAGAAGACCGATTCGTTGCCCTTCGCCTGCAAGCTGAGGCGGTTGTAGTCGAGGCGCACGCTGGGGACCGCCAGGAGGGAATACAGGCTCACCGTTCCGGCCACCGCCAGGATGGCCACCGGATGGCGCAGGGCCCGTTGCAGCGCCGGGGCCCCCTCGGCGCCGATCCCTCCGGGTCGCGGCGACGACCGGAGACGCCGCAGGGCGCGCCCCTGCATCACCATCAGCGCCGCGGGAAGCAGGGTCATCATCGCGAGGAACGACATGAGGATGCTCACGCCCGCGACGAACCCGAACTCCTGGACTCCGCGGAACTCGGTCAGGGTCAAGACGCCGAACGTGGCCGCCGCGGCGAGCGCTCCGAACAGGATGCCGGGACCGGTCCGGCTCGCGGTGGCCTCGAGCGCCTCCCGGGGCGCCCGCCCCTGGCCGATCTCCTCCTCGTAGCGGTAGAAGAGATAGATGCCGTAGTCGATCCCGACTCCCACCAGGAGCGAGATGAACATGACGGAGAACACGGTCAGGTGGCCGATCGTGGCACTGATGATCGCGAGGGACCAGGCGAGGCTGACCACGAGGACCCCGACCATCACGAGAGGCTCCACCGCGCGCCGGAAGACGACGACGAGCAGGAGCAGCGTGAGGGCGAAGGCGATCGCGGTGGCCACCGTGCTGTCGTGGAACGCGGTCACCATCTCATCGTTGGAGAGCGCGGGCGTGCCGGTGACCCCGGCCGCGACGTCCGGGTAGTCTCCGTGCAGCGCACCGATCGCGCCGCGGATTCCCGCGAGAAACTCCAGATTGTCGGTGAAGTTCGCCGCCTCCCGGCGTGGCTCGACCAGGACGTACAGCAGCTTCTTGTCCGCGGACATGAAGTAGCCGGAATGCTCCTCGTCGGCCTCCGAGAAGACGCGCGCCCACGGTGAGCCGACGAGCCTCCCGTCGAGGCCGTCGCCGATGACGCCCAGCAGCGTGTCGACGAAGCCGGCGTCGAAGCGCTCGGGGCCCGCCGCGTCGAGCCCCAGGTCGATGAAGCCCTGGGCAAAGCGCCGTGAGATCTCATCGCTGATCCCGTCGAGCAGCCCGGCCAGCGTCGGGCGGGCCGCGTAGTCCACGATGAACTGGCGATGGAGCAGGACCTTGTCCCGCAGATCCTTGAGGCGATCCAGCGAGAG
>Ga0335083_10007146_pt1 | contig 13803 bp, 5 predicted proteins | sample Lox_Sample_42_FD_206716 | JGI IMG/M metagenome (GOLD analysis project Ga0335083, IMG submission 206716) | Soil microbial communities from Loxahatchee National Wildlife Refuge, Florida, United States - Lox_Sample_4.2 | ecosystem: Environmental > Terrestrial > Soil > Wetlands | place: USA: Florida...
ATTGAGGCGCACCGTCGCGCTCATCGGCCCGACCTCCTCGATCGCGTAGTCGCCGCGCATCCATGCCTGCGGGAACACCTCGACGAGATAGGCGCGCAACTCGTCCAGCGTAAACGGCCGGTGCTTGGGGCGGGTCATCGGGGCTCACGTTACGCGCAGGGCGTTTCCGCCGGAAGCGCTTGCGGAAGCGCGAGCGCTGCGATCCGTCCCCAGTCTTGCCGCCGACGCCGTTTTTGAGCCGCTTTCGGGGGGCTCAAATGATTTTGTGAGATCGTCACAATCTGGTCCGCGACTCGCTGAGCCTTGCCTTCATGAGTTCCGAGGAATCCGCTCCTTTTCCGCCCGAAGCCAGGCCGTCGCAGAAAGACGGGAGCCGGCCTTCGGGCGCGCCCTCTGCTCGCTCGGAGATCGACCAGATCCTGGACGGGATCGGCGAGGGCTTCTTCGCGCTTGACGCCGACTGGCGGTTCACGGCCTTCAACCGCGCCGCCGAAGAGGCGTTCGAGCTTAAGCGCGCGGACGTGCTTGGCGAGCCGCTTTGGAAAGTCTTTCCGGCCGTCGTCGGCTCGGAATTCGAGCACCGCTATCGCATCGCGATGGCGGAGCGGGTTCCCCAGCTTTTCGAGGCGCGCTCCACCCGATATCCCGGCCTCTTTCGCGAAGTCCGGGCCTTTCCGCTCGGCGCCGGGATTGGAGTGGCCTTTCGCGACGCCAGCGAGCGAAGGTCGATGGTCTCCCGCCTCCAGGAGCGCGAGCTCGAACTCAAGCGCGTGCAGGAGGTCGGCGGAATCGGCGGCATGCGCATTGATATACGCGGCGGCCTCTCGGGAGAGAAATCTCCGGAATACCGGCGTCTTCACGGGTTGCCGCCGGACGCCGCCGTGGAATCGCATGAGGACTGGGAGCGGCGGCTTCATCCAGACGATCGGCCGGAAGCGGTCCGGTGCTTGTTGGAGGCCATTCGCGGCGGCGAGACCACATACGCGTCCGAGTATCGCATCGTCCGGCCGAGCGACGGCGCCGTCCGCTGGGTTCGCGCCGTCGGCGAAATCGAGCGCGACGCGAACGGCGTCGCTGTCGCCCTCGTCGGCGCGCATACGGACATCACCGCGCGCAAGCTCGCCGAGCAGGAGGCGCATGACAGCGAGGAGCGGCTGCTCGCCATCGCCGACGCGCTGCCGGTGCTGATCTCCTACGTCGACAAGGACCAGGTCTTCCGCTTCGTCAACAAGACCTACGAGGAATGGTTCGAGCGGCCGCGCAGCGAGATCGTCGGCCGCACGGTCGCCGAAGTCATGACGCCCGCCATGTACGAGGCGCGACGTCCCTATCTCGAACGCGCGCTCTCCGGCGAGCCGATTGCTTTCGAAATCGAGTTCCAGCGCTCCTCAGGGAACATCGTGACCGAAGTTACGCTTGTCCCGCGCCGGGACGCGTCCGGCGCGGCGCTCGGCGTCTACGTCGTCGTCGCCGACATCACCCGCCGCGTTCTGGCGGAACGGAACGTCGCCGAGAGCGAGGCGAGGTTCCGCGCCATCGCCAACAGCGCCCCGGTGCTCATCTGGGTCACCGGTGCGGACGGAAAGCGCGAATTCGTCAACGAGGCCTATCTGAACTTGTTCGGCCTTTCTTATGAAGAGGCGCTGAAGCTCGACTGGCGGACTGAGCTGCTGCACCCTGAGGATCTGCCCCGAATCCTGCGGGAGGAGCCAGCCATCGAGCCTTCGCTGAAGAGCGTGACAGTCGAGGCGCGGTTCCGGCGGGCCGATGGGGAATGGCGGTGGCTGCGGGCCGAATCACGGCCGAGGTGGGGGTCCGAAGGGGCGCATCAGGGCTTTATCGGCGTCGCCCATGACGTGACCGAGGCCAAGGAGGCCGAAGCGGCGCTCACGCGCATGAACGAGACGCTGGAAAGGCGGGTTGCCGAGCGCACCGCAGAACTCGCCGCCAGCGAGGCTCTGGTCGCGACCATCCTCAACCACTCCCCGGAGAAGCATGCGCTTCTCGTCGAGGACGGCGGCGTATTCCGCTACCAGGAGGCCAATCCCTCGGCCCTCGAGCTCTTCGGCCTGTCCAGGGAAAAGGTGATCGGACGCACGGTCGAGGAGGTGCTCGGGGCGGAGGGCGGCGCGGTGGTCGTCGGGCACCTGCGGGCCTGCCTCGAGGAAGGAAGGCCGCGCCGATACGAGCGCATGCACAACGGCGCGCTGATCGAGGCCACGGTGACCGCGGTCCCCGGAAGGGAGGGGGAGCCCCGCCGCTTCGTCATCAGCGCGCGGGACACGACCGAACGCCGCCGCCTAGAGGAGCAATTGCGTCATGCCCAGAAGATGGAGGCGCTCGGCCAGCTGACCGGCGGGGTCGCTCACGATTTCAACAACATGCTCACCCTCATGTTGGGTGGCCTCGACACGATCGACCGGCAACTGGCCGAGCTGCCTGCGTCGAAGTCGAAGGCGCGCATCGAGCGGGCCAAGGACATGGCGCTGCAGGGCGTTCAGCGCGCCCGCGCGTTGACCGGCCGGCTCCTCGCCTTCTCCCGCCGGCAGGCGCTGGCGCCGCAGTCGGTCGACGCCAACGCCCTCGTCGGCGGCATTTGCGATCTCCTGCAGCGCACGCTCGGAGAGCGGATCGCCCTCAGGACCATTCTGGCGGACGGGATTTGGAACGCCTTTGTGGATCCAAATCAGCTGGAGAGCGCGCTCATCAACCTCGCCCTCAACGCGCGCGACGCCATGCCGGAAGGCGGCCGGCTCGTTATCGAGACCGCGAACCGGAGGCTCGGCTCGGCCGACGTTGCGAGCCTGCCGGAGCGCGTGGAGCCGGGCGAATTCGTTATGATCGCGGTCATGGACACGGGCGCCGGCATGGACGAGGCCACGGGCGCGCGCGCCTTCGATCCCTTCTTCACCACCAAGGAGATCGGCAAGGGCACCGGCCTCGGCTTGAGCCAAGTCTACGGTTTCACGCGCCAGTCGGGCGGCTGCGTGCAGATCGAAAGCGCACCCGGCCGGGGCGCCACGGTGCGGCTCTATCTTCCGCGCCAGGCGCATTCCTCAGACATGAAGGATCCGACGCCGGCCGACCTCGCCCGCCCGGGCGGGCGGGAGAGCATCCTCGTCGTCGAGGACGACGACGGCGTCCGCGCCTACGCGACCGAGGCGCTGCGCGAGCTCGGTTACCGTGTGGCGGAAGCGCCGAGCGGAATGGCGGCGCTCGGCGTGCTGGACAGCGTCCCGCGCCTCGATCTGCTCCTGACCGACGTCATTATGCCGGGGGACTACAACGGACGCGAGCTTGCCGACGAGGCGGTGAAGCGCCGCCCGGGCCTGAGAGTGCTTTTCATGACCGGCTACAGCCGCGACGCCATCTTAAGAAACGGCCGGCTCGCGCCGGGCGTCCACGTGATCGGCAAGCCGTTCTCGCTCGAGGAATTGGCCGGCAAGGTGCGCGGCCGGCTCGACGCGGCCGAGTAGCGGGAGCGCTTCGGCTTCACCTGGGTTGGAAACGGACCTAAGAGGGAATGAAAGGGCAGGCGCTTGCCCACCTTCGCTGTCCGAGGTCCCGCGATGCTGTCAGAGCCCCTTGCTGGTTCGCCAGGCCTGCGCCTCATGCTCGACACGGCGGACCGGGCGGAGTGGGCGAAGTGGCTGCCGGTGGGCTGCTTCTACGGCATCACGACGAACCCGCTTCTGCTCCAGGCGGCCGGCGTGCCGTGCGCGCTGCCGGCGCTCGCCGAACTCATCGGAGAAGCGCTGAAGCTCGGGGCGCGCGAAGCGCACGCGCAGACATGGGGCCGGACGCGCGCGCTCTATTACGACCGCGGTCGCGAGCTCGCGGCGATCGACCCGCGTGTCGTGGTGAAGGTCCCGACGACCGTCGAGGGCGCCGCGGCGGCGGCGATGCTAAGGCAAGAAGGGGTGCGGTTGACGATGACCGCCGTCTATAGCGCGGCACAAGCGCTGGCGGCGGACGCGCTCGGCGCGGACTACGCGGCGCCCTATCTCGGTCGGATGAACGACCTCGGCCGCGACGGTTTCACCGAAATCGCCGGCATGGCGCGCGCGGTGCGCGCTCACGGCGGCACGATGCGGATTCTCGTCGCCTCGCTGAGAGACCCGAGCGATGTCGTCCGGCTGGCCGGCGAAGGCGTGGATGCGTTCACGTTCAATCCGAAAGTCGCGGCGGGCTTCTTCGACGATGAGAAGGCCGTAGAGGCGGTCGAAGCCTTCGAGGCGGCGGCGGAGGCGGCGACCGCGGTGTGACGGGCTCGGGAAAAGAGCACCGGACGACGTGTCGCGCCACTGTCAGAGACCTGTGAAAGATGCGGCGTTTCCGCTTCTTAGCGGAACTCCCTCAGTATCGTAATACGCCAGGATATTTCCATGTTCGCCTTAAGCCGCAAGGCTGTCATCGTCTCAGCGCTTGTCGTCGTCTGCCTTCCCGCCTGGGCCGACTCTTTGTCCGAGCGGCGCGCCGGCAAGGAGAAGGCGGGCGTGACGGAAGTCGAGGTCGCGTGCGGCAAGCTGGACAAGGAAAACTGCGCCGTCGTCGTCCCCGAGATCACCACCAAGACCGTCCCCCAGAACGTCCATCTGAAGCCGCTCGAATCGAAGGGCAGCGTCGAATCGGTGGACGGGCTTTGCGACGGCGACGTGCAGATGGCGGTCGTGCAGGCGGACGTGCTCGCTCTTCGCTCGATGAAGCCGGACTGCGCCGGAAAAGTCGTCGTGCTCGGCAGGCCCCTCTACCCTTACGAGGGCTTCATGGTGGTGCGCGACGAGACGCGCGAGGGCAAGTTCGCCGACATGATTGACCGGCTGAAGCCCGGTTCGGTGCTGCGCGTCGCGGCGGGCGGCTCGGGCTCGGGAGGCGAGCTTACACTGCGCAATATGCTTGCGAACACGCCCGAGTGGAAGCAGGTGGTCGACATCACGCCGGACGCGTCCGAGACCGCGCTCAACAAGCTGCGCGACCGTCAGATCGACGCGTTTTTCGTCATGGACGGGCCGCAATCCCCGCTGCTTCAGGAGGTGCGCGAGACGGCTGACCCCAAGACCAAGCGGCGGATCTTCAAGTTCGTCGACATTCGGCCGAGCGACAAACTCACCGGCGTCACTTTCAACGGCCGCCGGCTCTACGCCACCGTCACTCTGGAATCGGGCTGGTTCAGCGCGATCAAGTCGATCGCCACCCCGGCCGTGCTCGCCATCCGCGACGATTTCTACCGTTCCAATCCAGACGTAACGTCGAAGGTGAGACAGGCCGCTGAGGACGCCTTGCCGGCGATCGCCGCGCGCGCCGGCGCCCGGCCCGACTCGGCGCAGGATTTTGAGCGACGCTGAGGCCAGCGCCTCACGACGCCGCCGCCTCTGCCCGGTTAGCCGACACGCGCTTCTCGGCCACCTCGTTGATCTTCAAGCGCACGTCGCGATTGTCGCGCATGAAGCGGTCGAAGTCGGCCTTCCGCAGCACAAGCAGGCGGCAGTAGGTCTGCGCCCGCACGTCCGCTTGCCGTGGCTCCCCGGTCAGGAGCGCCATTTCGCCGAAAAAGTCTCCCGTTCCGAGCGGGATGCGGCGGTCCGGGAAGACGACCTCGACCGCGCCCGAGGCGATGAAGTAGACCGCGTCGCCGCGCTCCCCCTTTCGCACGATGAGTTCGCTCGGGACGGTGAAGCGCGCTCTCAAGAGCCGGCAGACCCGTTTGAGCTCGTCCGGGGCAAGCCCGGCGAACAAATCGAGGCGCGCGACGAGAAGCTCGGTGTTGAGGCCGATGTCGAACCGCGGCGGAACATCGGCGCTCTGCGTGGTCTCGAGCCTGTTGATCAGGTCCCGGTACACTTCCGAGGCGATCAGGCCCTCCTCGAACAACGCCTTGTAGCGCCCCATCTCGCGCCGCAGCGCGGACTGCCGCAAGATCCTCGCTTCGAGCGCGGCGATGTAGTCCGGGTATTGGCGGCGCATCGCATCGAGCCGGGACTGGGCCTGGCCGACGCGGTCCAGGAGAATGCGGTCGAGAACCGCTTCGATCCGTTCGCCGAAAATGGTGCGCGAGCGCTTCGCAGCCTCGCCGGCGAGCCGCTGGACAAGCAAACGCGTCACCAGCAGCATTTCGACCCGCTCCCCGAGCCGCTCAGCGAGGAGGCGGCGGACGCCGAAGCGCCGGTAGATGTAGTAGGAGGCGCGGAACGGCAAGGGGTATGCAAGCGCGTCCTCGGACGCGCGTTTGTAGCCCAAGCGCCCGCCCGTTCGCGCGCCTTCGACCAGCGCCTCGGCGTTGCGCATGAGCCCCTGAATGGCGTTCGGGGACGCGGCGCGGCTCGCAAGCGTCTCGAGCACCAGCATGCGCTCCTGATTGCCAAGCGCGACCAGCGACACGGCAATGCGCTCGCGCTCGGTGAGGTCGATCTCGTCCGTCGAGGCGCGCGAGGCCACGTTTTGCCACGCCTGGTAGGGCTCGAGCGCGCGCGCCTCCACGGCGGGGTTCAGGTCGTGGTCCTGCGCGATCCTCCGAACCGTCTCGCTCATCTCGACGAAGGACAATTCGAGCACGCGGTCCCGCAGGAGCCGGTCGATCGGCGACAGGCGGTCGAGCCCGAGGAAGTTGATGAAGAACCGCAGCGTGGTTCCGTTGACGAGGAGCGTGAAGAGGACGAGACCGGTCGCGAGCACCGCAACGAAGCGCTGCACGGAGCCCGGAAGCGCCGCGTTTTCCGTAACGGCGAGCGCGAGCACGAGAGTCAGCGCGCCTCTTAAGCCGCCCCAGGCGATCGCGAGCTTGTAGGCGGTGCTGATCGGCTGAGTGAGCCGCGCCAGGCTCAAGAGCGGCAGGAGCAGGAAGAGCACCGCAAGCCGCGCGATAAGAGCCGCAACTATGAGCACAACGACCAGAGCGAGATCACGACGGTCAGAGTTGACCAGGAGCTTCGGCACGAGGATCGAGGCCAAGAGGAAGACGAGCGAATGCGCCCAGAAGGCCAATTGCCCCCACAGGTCTTCGAGAAATGACCAGTTGTCGGGGGCGATCCGGGTTCGTCCGAAGGCGCTGACCGTCATGCCGCCGGCCAGCACCGCCACGACGCCGGAGACGTGAAAGACGCGGTCGGCCGAAATGTAGGTGAGATAGGCGAGGGCAAGGGTCAGCGTCGCCACGGCGAGCCGATCGTCGCGCGTCCAGGGGATGAGCTCCAGAAAAATCCGGCCGGCGATCGCCCCGAGAGCCGCGCCCCCGAGGAACGAGATGACGAATTCGACCACGCCCTCCCCGACGTGGAACTGGCGACCCGATGTTATAATTCCGAGCAGAACCGAGAACATCACGATCGCCGCGGCATCATTGAGGAGGGACTCGCCTTCGACGAGGCGCGTCAGGCGAGCCGGCGCCCCAACGTCGCGGAAAATGGCGATGACCGCGGCCGGGTCGGTCGTCGACACGACCGCGCCGAGCAATAGGCAAACGGCGAGCGGCATACCGGACAACGGCCAGAGCGCGACGCCGACGACGCCCGCCGCAGCGACCGTTGCGATTACGGCCAGCATCAGGATCGGCGCGGCGTCCTCGACAATGCGCCGGACGTCGCTCGCGAGCGCCGCCTCGAAGATGAGCAGCGGCAGGAAGACGTAGATGAATGTATCGGCGCCGAGGGGCAGATCGGCAAAGACGCGTTCGACATCGGCGAACCGCGCGGCGGCGGGGACTTGCAGCAGGATGCTCGAGACGGCGCCAATCGTGACGCCGATCACCGCAAGGAACACCACCGGCGCGAGCCTGAGACGCGCAGCGACCGGCTGGCTCAAGGCCACCAGGACGAGGAGGCCGGCGAACACGGCCAGAACAAGTACAATATCGAGCACTGACTTTTACGGTCCTCCGCGTGGCCCTGTCCCGACCTGGCTTGGAACCGGCAGTGTCATGGTCCCGACTCTTGCTTGTCAACCGCCGGCGCGATATCGGCCAGGGACGACAGGATACGAAAGCTTAAAGGCTGAGTTTCAAAAAACATCCCCCGCGAGGGATCGCCCCAAGGCCTGCGCGGCCTCGACTTTGACGCGCGGCGTCTGATCCATGAATATCGGGAAAGCAGGTAAGTCCCGGTTTGGTCCGGGAAAAGGCGTTTGATTTGGCGGACGGGGCCTCGCGAAAGATAGCTGATCGCGTCGGCGTACGCCTCGTTGCCGCTTTGGCCGCGGGCATGGCCGTGTTGGTCGATCGAGAGAGCGCCCGCGCATTCGACTTCTTCGGCCTCTGGGGTTCCGATGAAACCGGTCCGGCCGTCTCGCGGAGCGCGATTTCCTACACCGTGGCGATCGAGGTCGTCGGCGGCGACAGCGCGCTCAAGAACGCGGCGATGGACGCGTCCTCCCTCTACAAGCTAAGCAAAGACGCCCCTCCTGACGGCGACGCGCTCGCGCATCGCGCCGCAGCCGATTTCGGACCGCTGATCGACGCCCTGTGGGGCGCGGGCTACTACGACGCGACGGTCACGATTTCCCTCGGTAACGCCAGCCTGACGATCAGCTCGAGCGACCTCGGCGCCTTTGCCCGCGCGGCTGAGCGCTACCGCGACCGAGCACCCGCCCCGATCCGGATCAAGGTCACGCCCGGCCCGCTGTTCAAGCTCCGCTCGATTCGCGTCGTCAACTCGGCGGGCGTCGAGTTCTCCCAACGGGAGCTTCCGCCCTGGATTGTCCGCCTCAAGCCCGGCGACCCGGCCGCTGCGGCCGACCTCCGCGCCGCGCAAGCCCGCATCGTCGACTATTTCCGCAACCAGGGCCGGCCGCTCGCCAAGGTCCGGTCGATTGCTCCGGTGGTCGATCACGCTGCGCATACGATGGATGTGACCCTGACGATGGACCCGGGTCCGGTCGCGACGTTCGGCGAAGCGACGATGATCGGACCCCAGGATTTCAATCCCGCCATCGCGCGCTCGTTCCTCTACATTGAGCCGGGCGACCCCTATTCGCCGCGGGCGCTCGCCGACGCGAGGACCAGCATCAGCCAAATCCCAGCGGTGGGCGGCGTGCGCATCACCGAGGGCGCCGCGCTCGACGCCTATGGGTGCCTGCCCTACACGGTCGACGTCGAAGACCGCCTGCCCTACGCATTCGGCGTCTCGGCGAAATATTCGACGACGAATGGCCCGGCGGGTCAGGTCTATTGGGAGGACCGCAACGTTTTTGGCGGCGCGGAGCGCCTGCGCCTCCAGGCGGACCTTTTCTATGCGCCGCCCTGGTACGTGACGTCACAGAGCATCCAGAACTTTTCCATCCACGATCTTGGCGGACGCATATCCGCAAGCTTCCTCAAGCCGGCCCTCTGGGGCACGCGCAACGATCTGCTCCTGGACGCGCTCGGCGAGCGCGTGAGCACCGCCGGCGCTGGTTTCGTTGGCTACGAGGCGGAGGACGTGGACGCAACGGTCGCGTTGCGCCATCGATTCAGCCAGGCGTTCTCAGTTCAGGCGGGGGCCGAAGCGCAGACCGGAAACGCAACCGATTCGCTCGGCAAGGTCGATTACACGCTCGTCGGCGTTCCGGTGTCCCTCGCCTACGACGACACCGACAGCAAGCTCGATCCGACGCGCGGCTTTCGGATCACCGCATCCGCCGCGGGCTTTCCAAGCTTCCTCGGCTCGAGCCTCAATCTCGCGCAGCTCAAAGCACGCGTCTCCGCCTATTATTCGATTGACCCCGAGTCGCGCTTCGTGCTCGCGGGACGCGTCGGGTTCGGCGCCATGGGAGGCCCGGCGCTCCCCGACATACCGGCCAACTGGCGCTTTTACGCCGGAGGCGGCGGGTCGGTCCGCGGCTACGCATACAACAGTCTTGGGCCCACCGGCCCCTGGGGCGCGGTGCTCGGCGGCAGAAGTCTGTTTGAGGCGTCGGCGGAATTGCGCGTCAAGCTGACCGATACGATCGGCGTCGTCCCGTTCTTCGACGCCGGGAACGCCTTCGCGTCGAGCTTCCCCGACTTCAGCGACACCTTGTACATGTCGGCGGGACTGGGATTGCGCTACTATACGGCGATTGGCCCGATCCGCCTCGATGTCGCGTTTCCCTTCCAGCGCCGCGCGGGCACAGGCCCAGTGGCGGTCTATGTCAGCATCGGGCAGTCTTTCTGATGGCGCGATTAGCTCGTCTCGGATCCGTGACGTTGGCGGCGCTGATCGCGGCGCTGGTCCTGCTTCATGCGCTGGCGCGCGCCGCCGAATCGGACAAAGGGGTGATCGCCGACCTCATCTCGCGGGCGCTGTCCTCGCCGTCGATGATGGTCTCCATCGGCGCGGTCGACGGCGTGCTCTCCTCCGACGCGTCGATCCGCGACATCGTGCTTTCCGACCGCAACGGTCCGTGGCTCAAAGTCGACAAGGTCAGGTTGATCTGGAGCCGGCTTGCGCTGCTCAAGCGGCGGCTCGAGGTGGACCGGCTGACGATCGACCATATGCAGGTTCTCCGCCGGCCCCTGCCTTCGGAGTCCCCGCCGCCGCCGGACAATGCGGCGCCTCAGCCGATCCTGCCCGAATTGCCGCTGAAAGTGATCGTCAAGCAATTCGCGGTGCAGGACCTCTCGATCGGCGAGCCGGTTGTCGGCGTGGCGGCGCAACTCAGCCTCGCGGGCAAGGCGACGCTCGGTCCGCCGTCCGAGGGTCTCGACCTGCACTTGACCGCCAAGCGGCTCGATGCGGCGGGCGAGTTCTCGACGCAGCTCGTCTTCGTTCCCGCGAGCAACAACCTCACCCTCAACCTGGACTTCAATGAGCCCGCCGGCGGCCTCTTCGCGCATTTCGCCAATCTTCCCGGCCTGCCGCCGGTGCGCCTTGCGTTTGACGGCTCGGGTCCGCTCGACCATTTCGACGCCAAGCTCGATTTCACGGCGGGCGCGGACATTTGGGCGAGGGGCGACGTCGTCGTCGCGGGACAGAACGACGGACGCCGGCTCACGCTTGATCTAAATTCGAGGCTCGAGGGGCTTTTCCCCAGCGTCATCCGTCCGGTCTTCGCCGGGGACACGACGCTCAAGGGCGCGGTCCTGTTCAAGGACGACTCGAGCATCGCTCTGCCCGGCGGCCTGCATCTCGTTTCGGCGAACGCCCGGCTCGATTTCGAGGGCGGCAAGTCGGCCGACAACCAGCTTGATCTTAAGCTCCACGCCGGAGCCATTCCAGGCGCAACCGCCATTGGAAAACTCGATCTCAACGCGTCGATCGAAGGTCCTCTTTCCGGCCCCCGAATCGAAGGCGCTTTTGACGCCGGGCAGATCCGCGTCGCCGAAGGATCGCTCGATAACGTGACCGCGACCTTCCGGGCCAATCCGAACGGCCCGCTCGTGGACGAATCGACGCGCATCTCGTTCGAGGCGCGAGGGGCGATGAAGGGGCTTCATCTCGCCGGCCCGGCGCTCGCCCGCGCCATCGGCAGCGACGCCACGCTCAACCTGCGCGGCTCGGCGTCGTCGAGCGGCGAAGCGACGTTCGACGCGCTCGAGCTTGCTTCGCCGGGCTTCACCGCGCATTACGCAGGCCTCCTCGGCCGCAAGAAGGTTCATGGGAGACTGGACGTTCAGGCCGACGACTTGAGCCGTTTCGCGCTCATCGCCGGAAGTTCCTTGAAAGGCGAGGCGCGCATCGGGGCCGATCTCTACGGAGCCCCGCGCTATGGCGAGCTGACGGCGACCCTCGACGCGCGGGCGACGAACCTCGCCACCGGCTACGCGATCCTCGACCGCGTCACCGGCGGGGAACTCCGCCTGACCGGCGCCGCGAAGGTGCTGCCCGGCGGCGGGTTCGGCTTCTCCGATCTCAAGGCGTCGGGCGCGCACGGATCGGCGCGCCTTAACGGCGATTATGCGCAAGACAAAGTGAATATCGACGCGGCAATCGACGTGCTGCAGGCTCAAGTCCTCGATCCCCGCATCGCGGGCAAGGCGGAGGTGGTCGCGTCGCTTAGCGGGGCGCCCTCCGACCTCAGCGCCAAACTCAAGGCGAGCCTCGGCGAGGGACGCCTGCTGGACCGCAAGACCTCCGGCCTCACGCTGGAGGCGCGCGCCAGCCACATCACCGACCTCGTCGAGGCGAACGCTTCGCTTGCCGGCGATGTCGACGGCCAGCCGTTGCAAAGTTCGGCCCATGTCGCCAAACGCGCCGACGGGGGATGGGCCATCGACAATCTCGGGCTCACTCTCGCTTCGGCGCGGCTTGCGGGCGCGCTGACGATCAGCGCGGGCGGCCTGGCCAACGGCGAACTGAGCTTCAGCGCGACAAATCTCGACGATCTCTCCCCGCTCGTTCTGACCAAGTTGAGCGGCTCGGTTCAGGCGAAGGTGACCGCCGCGGGCGCGAGCGGACGGCAGTCGGTTTCGATCGCCGCGAACAGCGACAGGATGAGCGTCGGGTCCAACAGATTCGAGGGCCTCAACGTCGATCTGACGATCGACGACGTGTGGGACGCCAAGGGCGTCTCGGGCGTCGCGAGCCTTTCCCGGGCCGAATTGGCCGGCGTGTCCATTTCCGACGTGAAGCTGACGGCCGCCGGAGACGCGGATTCGAGCGATCTCGAGTTCAGCGGCGCCGTCCAGGGGGTGGCGCTGAGAGCGCGGGGGAAGCTCTTTGGCGGCCCGCCCGTTCGTCTGGACCTTGCCAGCTTCACCGCGGAACGCGGCGGTCAACGGATAGCGCTCGCCGGTCCGGCCGCGCTCGTCTACCAAGGCGGCGGTCTCGACATCGAGCATCTTGCGTTCGCCGTCGATCGCGGCCGCATTTCCCTTGCCGGACATGCGGGGTCGACGCTCGACCTTCGCGCGACCGCGGCCGGGCTGCCGCTCGCCGCGCTCGATCTCGCCGCGCCCGGCCTTGGCCTCTCCGGCGTCGCCGACGGCGAGGCCACGCTCAAGGGAACGCCGGCCAGTCCTACCGGCGACTGGAAAATTCGGCTGAAGCAGGTGACCCTGGCGCAGATGCGCAACTCCGCCGCGCCGCCTCTGGACATCGCGGGCTCAGGCCGGCTGGGCGGAGGTCGCACCACGCTCGACCTCACGCTCAATGCAGGCGCCGGCAGCGCCGTCCGTCTGACAGGCTCCGCCCCGCTCTCGACCGACGGCGCGCTCGACGTAAAAATTGACGGAAAGCTCGACGCCGCCCTCGCCAACAACTCGCTTTCGGTCGCCGGCCGTCGCCTGACCGGCTCGCTCGCAATCGCGCTTCAGTTGCGCGGAACGATCGCCAAGCCTCAGGCCTCGGGTTCCGTCCGGCTCGTCAACGGCGCCTTCAGCGACGACGTGACCGGATTCAAGCTCACCGCGATCAACGGCCTCTTTGTCGCCAATGGCGACGCCATTCGCATCGATCGCCTGAGCGGATCGACGCCGAATAACGGCTCGATCGACGCGAGCGGCGAGGTCAAACTCGACCCGGCCGCGGGCTTTCCCGGCTCGATCCGGCTCAACGGCAAGCACGCGCAGCTTGTCTCGAACGACACGGTCGTTGCGACCGCCGATTTGGCTTTGACCATCGCCGGCCGGCTCGGCCAGAAACCGAACGTCGACGGCCGCATCACGATCCTCTCGATGGACATCACCGTCCCCGACCGCTTCAATAGCGTCTCAGGTCCGATCCCCGGGACGAAGCACCTCAATCCGACCCCGACGGCGCGGGCGCGGCTTGCGCAATTGGCGAGGGCTAAGGCGGCTCGCGCGCGGTCGCCGCTCTTCGATGCGACGTTGGCGCTCACGGTGTCGGCCGCCAACCGGATATTCGTCCATGGTCGCGGCATCAATGCGGAGGTGAGCGGCGACCTCAATGTCAGCGG
>Ga0335083_10007147_pt1 | contig 13802 bp, 16 predicted proteins | sample Lox_Sample_42_FD_206716 | JGI IMG/M metagenome (GOLD analysis project Ga0335083, IMG submission 206716) | Soil microbial communities from Loxahatchee National Wildlife Refuge, Florida, United States - Lox_Sample_4.2 | ecosystem: Environmental > Terrestrial > Soil > Wetlands | place: USA...
CCCAACTCGATCATCTCGCCTTCGCGCGAGATGCCCTCGCCGTAGAGGATGTCGAACAGCGCCTCGCGAAACGGCGGCGCAACCTTGTTCTTGACCACTTTCACGCGTGTCTCGTTGCCGATCACTTCCTCGGCCTTCTTGATGGAGCCGATGCGGCGGATGTCGAGCCGGACCGAAGCGTAGAACTTGAGCGCGTTGCCGCCGGTCGTGGTCTCCGGATTGCCGAACATCACGCCGATCTTCATCCGGATCTGGTTGATGAAGATGACGAGCACGTTGGCGCGCTTGATGTTCGACGCCAGCTTGCGCAGCGCCTGGCTCATGAGGCGCGCCTGGAGTCCCGGAAGTTGATCGCCCATCTCGCCCTCGATCTCGGCCTTCGGCACCAGCGCCGCAACCGAGTCGATGACTATGACGTCAACGCCGCCCGAGCGCACCAGCATGTCGGCGATCTCGAGCGCCTGCTCTCCGGTGTCAGGCTGCGAGATCAGCATGTCGCCGACGTTCACCCCGAGCTTGCCCGCGTACACGGGATCGAGCGCGTTCTCCGCGTCGATGTAAGCCGCGACCCCTCCGGCCTTCTGCACCTGCGCGACGACCTGGAGGCAAAGGGTGGTCTTGCCCGAGGCCTCGGGGCCGTAGATTTCGACCACGCGCCCTCGAGGCAAGCCGCCGACGCCCAGGGCGATATCGAGCCCAAGCGAGCCGGTAGAGATCACCGACAGATCGCTCTGCACCTGCGCCTCGCCCATCTTCATGATCGAGCCCTTGCCGAACTGCTTCTCGATCTGCGCCAGCGCCGCGGCGAGCGCCTTGCTCTTGTTGTCGTCCATCGCGTTCATTCCGTTGGATTTGCCAAGCATTCCATTGCTCATCGCCGTGCCTTTATGGAGGGTCCCCGATGAGCCGATTATGGCATAGAACGATCGTTCGATACCAGCCCCTCGGACTAGGCTAAACGGTCGATGAGCCCGCGCAGCGCGATGGCCACGGAGTCGCGCCGGATCGACGCCCGATCGCCCGGCAAGAGCCGCAACTCCGAGACGGCCCCCGCCGGTCCCGCCCAGGCGAAACAGACCGTGCCGACGGGCTTTCCCGCCGTTCCCCCGGTCGGCCCGGCGATGCCGGTGACGGCGATCGCCCACTGCGCATGGCTTGCCCGAAGGGCGCCCTCAGCCATCGCTCGCGCGACCTCTTCGCTCACCGCGCCGAAACGTTCGATCAATTCCTTTGGAACGAACAACTGCTCGCTCTTCGACGCATTGGAATAGGTCACGAAGCCGCGCTCGAACCAGTCGGAGCTGCCGGCGACGGCCGTGATCGCACCCGCGAGCAGGCCGCCCGTGCAGGATTCCGCCGTGCTGATCATTGCGCCCTTGGCCAGCGCGGCGCGCCCGAGTTCAATGCCAAGCGCGAACAAGTCGTCGTCGATGCGCATCGCTAGCGCTGCTCGCCTTCGCGTGCACGATACCAGTACTCGTGCGAGACGGTGAAACCGAAGCGGCGATAGAGCGCCAGCGCCGGCGCATTGTCGGCGGTCACTTGAAGGTACGCAGTGCTCGCACCGCGGCGCCTCGCTTCGCCGAGCAATGCGGCGACCACAGCGCGGCCGAAGCCGCACCCACGCCAAGCTTCCGCCGTGTGCACGGCAAAGAGTCCCGCGTGACCGTCTTCCAGCTTGGCGAGACCGCAGGCGACGACCTCGCCGTCCCGCCGCAGGAGCGCTCCCGCGTGCGGCAGAGGATGATTCGCCGCCCGCGCCACGAATTGCGGCAGGGCGTCCGGATCGATCTGAAGGAGCGGTGCTGCGAGCGGCTCCCAGCCCGGGGGCTCGACGATCTCGACTTCGACGTCGGGCACGGGCGGAGGCCGGCCGCCGGTCAGAGCAGCATGCAACACGAGCGTGCGGTCGAACGCGCTCCAGCCCGCGCGCTCGAGCACCGCATCGAGCTCAGGCGGCTGCGCGAACGGCAGCAGGCGGAAGATCGCCGGCAATCCCGCGCCGGCATAGAACGCCATGCAGTACTCGATCTTCTGCTCGAGCGGATAGTTCGAAGCGTAGAAGGGATTGACGCAGCGCAGGCGCTTCGTGGGCCCGGGCCGGTAGCCTAGGAGCCAGCCGTCGTAGACGAGCGAGTGCGGCGCGCCAGCGGCGTTTAGCGCCAGCTCCTCGAGCCGAAGCGCCCTGCCGAGCTTCGCCCCGTCTCGGTCGCGCGTCACAGGAATATCCGCTGGACGACCGCGAAGACAATGAGAGCGTAGAACGCCGCGACGATGTCGTCGGCCATCACGCCGAAACCGTGATGCCACTCGCGATCGATGATCGATGCCGGCGGCAGTTTGACGATGTCGAACAGTCGGAACAGCAGAAACGCGAAGGCCACGCGCGCGGGCTCCACGCCGACCACGAGGAGCACGAGCAGGAACGCCACCACTTCGTCCCACACGATTGCAGGATGATCCGCCTTGCCGAGATCGCGTCCCGTGCGGCCGGCCGCCCAGACGCCGAGCGCGAAGGCGGCGACGACGGCGCAGAGATAACCGAGGTCGTTGCCATAGGTCTTGAGCGCGACAGCGAGCGGCACGGCCACCAGGGTCCCGACCGTTCCGGGCGCGATGGGGGACAGGCCGGCCCCGAAGCCGAGCGCGACGAAATGTGCCGGGTGCGCGACCAGGAACTTGAGCGACGGCGAGCGGATCATCGCGCGAAATGATCGAACGCGCGCGGCAGCGTCGGGAGCGCACCCCCGTCCTCGTCGAGCACCGCGAGCCCGGCGCGCTTTTCGATCACGCCGATCCGCGTGAGCGCGAGCGGCAGCGCGCTCGCGAGCGCGTCGACTTCCGCCGCGCGGGCTTCGGGCACTGTGAAGCAGAGCTCGTAGTCGTCCCCGCCGGCGAGCATGCATTGCAGCGCGATCCCGCGCTCGGTTCCGCTGAGGCGATGATCGATCGCTTCCGAGCGCGGGATCGCCGCGAGTTGCAGCGTCGCGCCGACGCGCGAGGCATCGAGCACGTGGCCGAGGTCGCCGACCAGCCCGTCCGAGAGGTCGATCACCGCGCTTGCGACGCCGCGCAGCTGCTCGCCCAGCGCAACACGTGGAGTCGGACGCAACATCGCCGCATCGCATCGCTGAAGCTCTTCGCTCGCGAGCGAAATCCGCCGCTGATGGTGGGCAACCGCGAGCGCGGCATCGCCCAGCCTTCCGGAGACGTAAATGGCATCGCCTGGCTGCGCACCGCTGCGCAGGAGCGCCTGTCCGACCGGCACTTCACCGAGGATCGTGACGCACAGATTGAGCGGACCGCGCGTCGTGTCGCCGCCGACGAGATCGACCTCGAAGGCGTCGGCCAGGGCGAAAAACCCACGGGCGAATGCGGCGAGCCAGGCCGGATCGGCTTCGGGAAGGGCCCCGGCGAGCAATGCCCACCGCGGCTTCGCACCCATCGCCGCCAGGTCCGAGAGATTGACCGCCAGCGTCTTGTGACCGAGCGCCTCGGGATCCACGTCGGCGAAAAAGTGGCGGCCCGCGACCAGCATGTCGACTGACACGGCCAGCAGAGAGCCGGCACTCGGCGCGAGCAGCGCGGCGTCGTCGCCGACGCCGAGCACGGTGTGTCGCGTACGACGGCGAAAAAACCTGTCGATCAGCTCGAACTCGCCGAGCGCGGCCATCAGCCGATCATTACGATGCGCTGCGCGCCGCGTCGACTTCCTCGGTGCGCGAGGCCGCGGCGAGCCGGTCGAGAACGCCGTTGACGTACTTGTGCCCATCGGTGCCGCCGTAGGACTTCGCCAGCTCCACCGCTTCGTTGATCGCTACGCGGTACGGCGTCTCGGGCTGGCGCAACAGCTCCCACGCACCGATCGCGAGTACGGCCTTCTCGATCGGCGAGAGCGCAGCGGGCGATCGGTCGAGATACGGCGCGAACGCGCCGATCAGCGTCTCGAACTCGCTGGTGACGCCGCGCCACAGGCTGTCGAAGAACCGTGCATCGCACTTCGCAAAGCCGCCGGCTTCGCTCAGTTGCGCACGAATGGTTTCCGGATCCGTTCCCGCGAGAAGCCATTGATAGAGGCCTTGCAAGACGAATTCCCGGGTGCGCCGGCGGCTGCCCCGCTCGTTCCCACGGGTCGTCATTCGTCGTCGATTGCCGAGAGGAGGTTCGCCATCTCGAGCGCCGCCAGCGCCGCGTCGCGTCCCTTCTCGTCGGCGCGGGCCTCGGCCTGCGCCTCTGTGCCGGTGGTCAGGATGCCGTTGCCGATCGGGATGCCGAATTCGAGTTGCACGCTGGCGAGACCGGACGCCGACTCGTTGGCGACGATCTCAAAGTGATAGGTTTCGCCGCGAATCACGGCGCCGAGCGCGACCAGCGCGTCGTAGTCGCCCGTCTGCGCCATGCGCTGCAGGGCCAGCGGCGCTTCCAGCGCGCCCGGAACGCTTGCCACCGAGATCGCGTTCTCGGCCACACCCGCTTCGGCCAGCGCCTTGAGCGCACTCTGCAACAGGCGCTCGCCGATGGCGGCGTTGAACTTCGTCACCACGATGCCCACGCGCATATGCTCGGCGCGGGTGGTGGAGGCGATGCGGCGAACAGACATGGCAGCGCGTGCTTCGGAGGAATCGGCAAGGACGTTTCGCAGGCGGCAGTTCAGCCCTGGCGCGTTTCGCGGTCGCGCGGCGGATCGTCGTGACCGAGGACCTCGAGCCCGAATCCCGCCATGCTCGGCATCTTGCGGGGCCGTGCCAGCAGCCGCATCCTGCCGACATTGAGATCACGCAGTATCTGCGCGCCGATACCGTAGTTGCGCAAATCCATCCGCGCTTCGGCGGGCGGCTGATCGGTGCAGGCGCGTGCCCGCAGCTCGTGGGCTGATTCCGGCCGATGCAACAGCACGAGCACGCCATGGCCCGCGCGCGCGATCGCGGCGAGCGCCGCGGGTATCGTCCACGAGTGCGTGCGGCTGCCGAGATCGAGAAGATCGATGACCGACAAAGGCTCGTGCACGCGCACCAGCGTCTCGCGGTCGGGCGTGATCTCACCGAGCGTCAGCGCGAGATGGGTCGCATCGGAAAGCTTGTCCCGAAACGTCACCAGGCGGAAATCGCCCTGCGCGGTGCGGATCGGTCGCTCGCCCACGCGCTCCACGAGTCGCTCGGTGCGGCTGCGATAGTGGATCAGGTCGGCGATGGCGCCGATCTTCAATCCGTGCTGCTTCGCGAACTCGACGAGATCGGGCAGCCGCGCCATCGTTCCGTCATCCTTCATGATCTCGCACAGCGCCGCCGCGGGCGTGAAGCCCGCCAGGCGCGCGAGATCGCAGCACGCCTCCGTGTGGCCGGCGCGCGCGAGCACGCCGCCTTCCTCGGCAACGAGCGGAAAGACGTGTCCGGGCGTCACGAGATCATCAGGGCGCGCGTCGGGCGCGCAGGCGGTGCGAATCGTATGCGCGCGATCCGCCGCGGAGATACCTGTGGTGACGCCTTGGGCCGCCTCGATCGACACGGTGAAATTCGTGCCGTGCAGCGAGCGATTGACGGGCGTCATCGGTGAGAGGCCGAGCTGCCGCGCACGCGCTTCGGTGATCGGCATACAGATCAGCCCGCGGCCGTACCTGGCCATGAAGTTGATCACTTCCGGGGTGACACGATCGGCAGCGACGATGAGGTCGCCTTCGTTCTCCCGGTCCTCCTCGTCGACGAGGATCGCGAGCCGCCCCGCCTTGATCTCGTCGATGATCTCGTCGATGTGGCTCAACGCGCTGTCCGCGGGAGGCTCGCGCGCTTCGATGGCGCGCAGACGACGTGGGGTCACGTGGGGTTCAGACGAGAGTGCGAGGTGCTCATTATACGTCCACCCGCCGCGCCTCCCCTCTGAAGAGCGCCAGCGTCTCACGCACCAGCGCGCTGCTGGCGTTACCGAACTCGCTCAGCACGCTGAAGTGATGGCGTTCCGGGATGACGAGCGGCCCGTGGCGCCCGGCCGGATGGCACTCCGGCCAGCGTTCCCACAGCAGCCACGACTGACGGATGAACTCGCTCGTCTCCGCTTCCCCCGCCGCCAGCACCAGCGGCACTCTCACCTTGGGCGACAGATGGATCGGACTCACGGCGTGCGCTCGCGTGCGGTCGAGCTTCAGGTCGACGTTGAGAAACGCGGCCTGCACCAGCGGTTCGAGATCGAACACGCCGCTCACGGCGATGGCGCCTGCAATCGCCGTCTGCGGCAGGCCGCGCGCCGGCCAGTCGGTTGCGAGCAGCATCGCCACCAGATGGCCGCCCGCCGAATGTCCGCCGACGACGAGATGTTCCACTGGAACGTCGTGCCGTGCGCCTTCGCGCCGCAGCCAGGCCACCGCCTCGCGCATTTCATCGACGATGCGCGCGATGCTCACGTCGGGACACAAATCGTAGTTCACCACGGCCACGCCGATGCCGCGCGCCACGAACGGCGTCGCGACAAAGGAGTGATCGCGCTTGTCGAGCGCTCTCCAATAACCGCCGTGGATGAAGAGCAACGCACCGCGCGGATCGACCGCGGGGAAGAGATCCACCGTCTGCTTCGGACCGCTGCCGTAGCGGACGTCGAGCCGCCCGTGCAGCCCCGAGCGCGCCACCTCGCTCTCCTGCGCCCAGCGCTCGAACCATTGCGGATGGTCGGGAAAAGCCGCGCGCAGGTTGTACTCACGCTCGACGAAATCGGTGGAGAGCTCAGTCACCGTTCATTCCGCATCCGGCTGCTTCTCCGGCGCCGCCGCCGCGAACGCCGGCAGCGCATTGCAGGCTGCTTCGATGCGCAGGAGCGTGGGATAGGCGTCGAGCGGGATCGAGGAGCGACGCGCATTGGCGAGCTGCGGGACGAGACAGACGTCCGCGAGCGTCGGCGAGTCGCCATGACAGAACTTTCCTGTCGTAGCCTCTCGGGCAAGTTGCGATTCGAGCGCGCTCAAGCCCACATCGACCCAGTGCCGGTACCATGCGTTCTTCGCGTCCTCGTCCACGCCGAGCGTGCGCACGAGGTATTGGAGCACACGCAAGTTGTCAAGCGGATGAATGTCGCAGGCGATGGCGAGCGCGATGGCGCGCACTCGCGCCCGCGCTTCCGGCATGTCCGGCAGGAGCGGCGGCTGCGGGTGGCGCTCATCGAGATATTCGATGATCGCGAGCGACTGGGTGAAGCTGCCGCGGTCGTCCTCGAGGGTGGGCACCAGCGCCTGCGCGTTGATCGCGCGATACGCCGCGGCGCGCTGCTCGCCCTTGCGCAGATGGACCGCCGCGTGCTCGTAGGGAAGCCCCTTCAGGCCGAGGGCGATGCGCACGCGGTAGGCCGCCGACGAGCGGAAGTAACCGTACAGCTTCATCGTGCGCTTCAGGAGAACGCGGAGATGCCGGTCTGCGCGCGCCCCAGGATCAGCGCGTGGACGTCGTGCGTGCCTTCGTAGGTATTGACGGTCTCGAGGTTGAGCACGTGGCGGATGACGTGGAACTCGTCGACGATGCCGTTACCGCCGTGCATGTCGCGCGCCATGCGCGCGATCTCGAGCGCCTTGCCGCAGGAGTTGCGCTTCATGATCGAGGTGATCTCGGGCGCCGCGCGGCCCTCGTCCTTGAGCCGCCCGAGGCGCAGGCAGCCCTGCAATCCGAGCGTGATCTCGGTCTGCATGTCGGCGAGCTTCTTCTGGACGAGCTGGTTGGCGGCGAGCGGGCGCCCGAACTGGGAGCGGTCGAGCGTGTATTGCCGCGCCGCGTGCCAGCAGAACTCCGCCGCGCCGAGCGCGCCCCAGGCGATGCCGTAGCGCGCGCTGTTGAGGCACCCGAAAGGGCCTTTCAGCCCTTGGACGCCGGGCAGGCGGTTCTCCTCCGGGACGAAAACCTCGTCCATCGCGATCTCGCCGGTGATCGAGGTGCGCAGGCTGAACTTGCCTTCGATTTTCGGCGCGGACAATCCCTTCGCGCCCTTCTCCAGAATGAAGCCGCGGATGACGCCGTCGTCGGTCTTGGCCCAGACCACGAACACGTCGGCGATCGGCGAGTTGGAGATCCACATCTTGGCGCCGGAGAGCTTGTAGCCGCCTGGCGCTGACTTCGCGCGCGTCACCATCGATCCCGGATCGGAGCCGTGGTCCGGCTCCGTCAATCCGAAGCAGCCAATCCATTCGCCGGTCGCGAGCCGCGGCAAATACTTTTTCCGCTGCGCTTCCGAACCGTAGGCGTAGATCGGGAACATCACGAGTGAGCTCTGCACGCTCATCATCGAGCGATAGCCGGAGTCGACGCGTTCGATCTCGCGAGCGATGAGGCCGTAGCAGACGTAGTTGAGCCCCGCGCCGCCGTATTCGGCTGGCAGCGTCGCGCCGAGCAATCCCAGCGCGCCCATCTCGCGGAAGATCGCGGGATCGCTCTTCTCATGACGGAAGGCTTCGGTCACGCGCGGCATCAGTTCGTCCTGCGCATAGGCATGAGCTGCGTCGCGCACCATCCGCTCTTCCTCGCTCAGCTGAAGCTCGAGCAGCAGCGGGTCCGACCAGTTGAAGGCCGTCTCGGTTTTCGACGCCAGACGATCGGGCGCGTTCATGTTGCGATTATCGCCCCCGGCTGCGGGAGCGTCCATCGCGGCCGAGCCGCGATCGGCTCATCGACCTAGGCCGTTGGTAGCGTCCACCGAGCGGCGTGCTTGCGCAACATCGGCGAGGCCAGGAAAACGCGCAGAGACATCACACGGGGGAGGGATGGTGCGATTCGAGGAGGCTGAACGGCATCGATGCGCCAGGAAAGGCGCAGGGTTCTCACTGGTCGAACTGATGGTCGCGCTCGCGATCTTCGCGCTCACCCTTCGCTTTGGCGTGCCGGCCTACGGCGACTGGATCGCCGCGAGGAAGCTCGCCAACCACGCCGAGTACCTTGCCGAAACGCTCAATCGGGCGCGCAGCGAGGCGGTCAAGAGCAGCACGCGCGTGAACCTCTGCAAAACCCGGGACGGCCGGCAATGCACCGACGCCGGCGGCTGGGACTCGGGCTGGATCATGTTCATCGACCCGAACGGAAGCGGGGAAATCGAAGGCGGCGAACCGGTGCTCCAGGTCGAAGGCCCGCCGGGCGACGGCATCACCGTGCGCGGCAATCGGCCGCTTGAAGACTACGTCTCGTTTACGCCGTTCGGTTTCGCGCGCGCGTTGAATGGGGCGTTGCAGATGGGCACCTTCGTGGTTTGCAAACCGGGGCAGGACGCCATTCACGTCGTGCTCGCCAACAGCGGCCGTGTCCGCATCGTCCGCACGACGCAATCCTGCCCGTGACCGACCGTCATGCGGCGGACGCGCGGCGGCACGGTTGCTGCACCGCACCGACAGGGCAGCCGGGCAGCAGTAACCGTTTGTTCCGCCGGCAATACCTCATATCGGGCCGCTGCTCCGCTTGCCGGCGAGAGACATACCATGCCGTTGTCAGCAAAGGGAGATTTGGCATGACCGCAGTTGCAACGCGCCCGCTGCGCAAGCGAGCGTTCGTCAGCGCAGGCGGATTTACTTTGCTCGAACTGATGATCGTTGTCGTCATCGTCGGCATCCTTGCCGCGATAGCGCTGCCGAACTACGCGGACTACGTAAAGCGCGGCAAGATCATCGAAGCGACGAGCGGGCTCTCCGACCTTCGCCAGGGGATGGAGCAATACTTTCTCGACAACCGGACGTACGTCGGATACTGCGCAACCCCCGGAGGCACTGCGCGGGTGCAGCCGACGGTCAAGGCCTTCACGCTGGCCTGCGCCGAAGCCGTTTCGACCTACACGTTGACGGCCACCGGTCTCGCTGCTGAGGGAATGAGCGGCTTCACATACACGATCGACAACACCGGCGCCAAGGCGAGCACCGGCCCGGCCGGCTGGGCAGGCAACGCCTCGTGCTGGGCGGTGCGCAAGAGCGGCGAGTGCAGCTGATGGATTCGATCATGCGCGTCCGAGGTTTCACTCTCATCGAGCTGCTGGTCGCTCTGACGATCTTCGGCTTCTTGATCATGCTCGCCGGCCCGCAGCTCGCGACGTTCCTCGCCAACTCGCAGGTCCGCAACGAGGGCGAGGCACTTCTCAACGGGGTGCAACGTGCCCAGAGCACGGCGATCAGCACCAATTCGCCGACGCGGCTGGTTCTCGATCCGACGACGGGCACGGGCGGGTGGCAGATCCTTGCCGTCGATCCCAGCGACAACACCGTGCCGGCCCCGAACCCTGCGACTCCTTGCGGCGTCCGGGCTGGGCCGGCTTCGGTCAATCCCGTCCAGTCTTTTTGCGCGAAGGATGGTGCAGCCGACGCCGCGCTCGCGGTCACTCCAGGCGGGGCAACCTCGATCACCTTCGACGGCTTCGGGCGGATCCGGTGCAACACCACGACTGACGCCTCCCTCGCTTGTGACGGAAGCACGAATCTCCAGTGGGTCGACGTGACCAACAGCAAGAACGCGTCGGCGCGCGCCCTTCGCGTGTGCATTACGAATCAACAGGCGCCCGCAGACATCGGCGTCGCCGCAAGCCAGATCAAGCTATGCGATCCCGCTGCGCCCGCGACCGAGCCGCAAGCATGCCCGACTGGATGCGGCGCCTGAACCATGCGGCCGTCCATGACCTTGCGGCAGCGACAGACCGGCGCGTATCTGCTCGAAGCGCTGATCGGCATCCTGATCTTTGCGCTGGGCGTGCTCGGGATCGTGGGCCTGCAGGCGGCGTCGCTGCGCACGACCACCGACTCGGCGCTCCGCGCCGAAGCCGTGTTCGCCGCCAATCAGCTGCTGGGCCAGATGTGGACCGACGACGAAGCCGCCCTGGCCGCCAACTACACCAGCGCCTCCGCCGGCCAGCCGTACAACGATTTCGCAGCGGAGTTGAAGGCTGCGCAGGGCGGCGCGTGGGTCCAGGACCCCGTGGTCGTCATCGACACGTTTGCCGCGGCGCCGTCCGCGACGAGTCACTCGGTCAAGATACAGATCTTCTGGCGATCCGAAAACGGAGACAAGACCTGCGCCGGCAACACGGTGAAGTGCCACAGCTACACGACCTCCGTGGTCGTGGGGCAGAACTGATGAACACGAACCGGGCAGCGGGTCGATCGCAGCGGGCGCAGCGCGGCTTCGGGCTCGTGGAGCTTATGGTCGGGCTTGTGATCGGATTGATCGCAGTGCTGGTGATCTTTCAGGTGTACACGGTCGCCGAGGGCTTCAAGCGCAACTCGACCGCCGCCGGTGACGCACAGATGAACGGTTTGTTTTCAACCTTCGTTCTGGGCATGGAGATCGGCAATAGCGGCGCCGGGATGGCCGACGCTGCGCAAGACCTCGCTTCGTGCCCCGATCCCGGTGGCCCGATGCCGCAACGCTTCGCGCAATCGTTTCGTCCGATCCCGGTCCTGGTCACCGACGGCGGCGGCAACTCGAAACCCGACTCGTTCGTCGTCAACTACAGCATGGCGACGACGCTGGCAAACTCCGCGACGTTTGCGGCCAACGCGCTCCCCGCGGACAGCTACTCCGTTCAATCGCCGGGCGGCTTTCACATCGGCGATCTGATCGTCGCCATTGCTTCGCCCACCGCGCCCAATAGTCCCTGCGGCAGCTCGGTGATCACCGCTGCGCCGACGATACCGGACGCCAACGGCTTCGTCACGATCACGCACACCGGTTCCGCGTTCAGCTACTTCGCAGGTGCGTCGCGTTTGTTGAACATGGGGCCCGCCAATCGCGCGCAAAAGATCATGTACAAAGTGTGTGACCAGCGGGCAGGCTGCCCACAGCCGCCAATCTGTGGCGCACTAGCCCCGTGCACGCTCGACAGCACGCCGCTCCTCGACGCGAACGGCCAGCCGCTGGCCAATCCCGTCGGCAATCCCCTCGCCTCCAACATCGTCAACCTGAAGGTGGAGTACGGCATCGACAGCGACCTCGACGCGAAGGGGCTTGTCGACACCTGGGTTCAGGCGACTAACGGCTGGGAGCCGGGGACGTTGCTCGACCCCGGCACCGGAACCGTCGTCAAGATCAACCAGATCAAGGCAATCCGGATCGGCCTCATCGTGCAGAGCGAGCAGTTCGATCAGACGCTCGGCGACTACAACTGGGTGATGTTCGATTGCGCGGATGCAGTCAAGGCGAATTGCCCTGGCCGCCTGACGGGGACGATCGCAGCCCAGACGACGGCGCCTACGGGTAACTGGCGCTTCCGCAAGTACGAAACCATCATCCCGCTACGCAACGAGATCTGGAACAAGTCGTGATGAGCCCACGTCCTTTGTCGCTCCGTACGCCGATGCTGAAATCGACTCAGCGCGGCGTGGTGCTTTTCATCGCGCTGATCGTCATGGTCGCGATGAGCCTGGCCGGGATCGCTTTGATGCGCTCGGTTGACACGACCTCGACGGTGATCGGCAATCTCGCCTTCCGGCAGGCATCGATCCTTCCCGCCAACTATGCGATCGAGGATGCAGCCGCCGCGTTGTTCAGCGACGCCAATTTCAACAATCCCCCGCGGATCGCGGACGTGAGGGTCGACACGTTGGCCGAGAACTATTACGCGACGCACAGCCAGGCGGCCGGCTGGGACGACGTGCACGGCGTGCCGCAACCGTTGCAGACGAAGCCGCCGTCGACCTGGCCCCGATTGAAGCTCGATGACGGGGATAACCAGATCACCTACGTCATCGAGCGCATGTGCAATGCGAATGCAACCAGCGTCCCGGCAGACAAAAGCGCAGCCGCGAGTTGGTGCGACATGATGGCCCCGAAGCAATCGCCGGGCACGACGATCAACGAAGGACCTCTCGTGGGCCTTGTCGGGCAACCCTTCTACCGAGTTACCGTCCGCGTCGACGGTCCAGCGGGAACGAATGCGGTTTCATTCGTGCAGGCAATGCTGCGCTGAGCGCCAACCAGGGAAGATCCCCAATGACCTGCAACCTGATGCCTCCGCTTCTCCGTCGCTGGCTCGCCGGCGTACTAGCGGTCCTGCTCGGGTTGGGCCCTCTCGCGACCCCCGCGTATTCGGCGCTGATTCCGCTCGCCGACGAGCCGCTGGCCGTGAAGATCTCGGCCAAGCCGGCCATCGTTCTGACCGTCGACGACTCGACGTCGATGCTGTTCGATTTCCTCCCGGACTACGTGGTGAGCACGTACTGCCGCGGCGGCACGGGCGCGATGACCGCGGCGTGCGGGAGCATCGGCGCGGCAAGCGATTTCACCGGAATCGGCGGTGGCAAATATTCTTCTCCCGGGTATACGTTCCAGCAATACAACTTGCCGTACGCCCAATACACAGGCACCTACGACCCCAGCGGGCCGGGTTCGGGATGCTTTGCCGGCAGCCCGCCGACGTGCGGGCCGGGCATCGACCCGGGCGCGCTACCTGGGGTCGCCACATTTCCGGCGGGTCCGAACAGCAGCTGGCCCAACGCAAATCAGCCGTACGCCTATTGGTCGCTCTGGCCCGCCCCCGCGCACAACGCCGCGTTCAACCCGCTCTACTACAACCCGCAGCTCACCTACGATCCACCGGTCGACTCCACCGGTGCGAACTACCCGCAGATGGACGCCGGGGGCACGTCAAACTGGACGCGGGTTCCGGCCGACCCCTGGGCGACTACGATCACGAACGTCGACCTGACGGCGACGGTGACGGATGGGCTGTGGTGCAATTCCGACTGGTCGCTAGGCTCCGCGACCGACCCGACGCAATGCCGTTACAACGGCGAGGGCGGTGCCGCATTCGCAACCGTCGGCGCCGCGGACGGCCAGGACTACACCTACCCGTGGGCGCCGCCGGGGTTC